>Ga0194117_10001480_pt1 | contig 27194 bp, 15 predicted proteins | sample TA2MahsurfametaG_FD_160579 | JGI IMG/M metagenome (GOLD analysis project Ga0194117, IMG submission 160579) | Freshwater microbial communities from Lake Tanganyika, Tanzania - TA2015009 Mahale N1 surface | ecosystem: Environmental > Aquatic > Freshwater > Lake | place: Tanzania: Lake Tanganyika... | reverse complement strand
AGCATCGTCATCGGCAGCAACCGTGATGCTCACGGAATCTGTCGCCGTTGCCAGGCCATCATTGATGGTAAACGTCAAGGTTGCAGAACCGGATGCGTTGCCAACGGGTGTGATCGTTGCTGTACAGTTGGGCCATGTTCCACCGAACTGCACGGGAAGTGGTGTACCTATATTAGAAATCAATTCAGGGTTGCTCGTTGCGTAGCTCAAATTGGACGAACCACACGTGAGCGCGCCGTCCGCATCACCCACTGTGAAGTTTATGGTCTTGACCTGGTCTTCAATCATCGATTCTGTTGCGGCAACATCAATCGTCGGCGCACTCTGAGCGTTTACCGTGATAGTAAATGAAACCGCAGTACCCGAAAGACTCCCGTCAAACGGCGTGATTGAAATATTAGAAGTTCCTATTTGTGACACAACTGGATTCATCGACAAAGTACAATTCGGTGCTGTGCCAGAAATAGAAATTCGATTGTCCGGAAGAAGAGCTGTATTGCTTGTCGTTACCGTCAAATATGAACTCGAACAAACCATCGCTGTCTCTTCATCCGTCAGGGTGAAAGAACTTGTCGCAGGACCAGTCCCCTGCTTCACTGACACGTTGCCAATCGCCGACAACACCGGCGCATCGTTGACACCCCCCACGGTAACGACAAACGATCTCTCCCTGAATTTATCGGTATCCGAAACGCGAATGACAACGTTTGAGGAGCCAAATTGATTTGCAAGAGGTGTTAACGCAATCGTGCATCCGTTTGCATCCGAGCCAAAGACAATACGGTTGACCGGGAGCAATGCCACATTCGATGACGTCGCGCTCAAAGAGCTGCCGCACGAAACCGCTGAATCGACATCCGCGATGTTCACATGATAAACTGTGTGCGAAGTGTCTTCAGAGAAAGAAACATCGGACAATGCGGACAGAGTTGGCGCATCATTGACACTGCCAACACTCAAGTCAAAAGATGTGGTTGCTGATTTTGAACCGTCGCTCACATTGAGTGTGATAGTACTTGTGCCGCTTGCATTGGCATTTGGAGTCAGGGTCACGTTGCAATTCGTTTGACCACCGCTGGAACTCAATTGAGTCTTCAGAATCCCCGCGGATGCAAGAACTGATGAGGTGCTCGATGTTACCGTCAGTGAATTCTCACATGAAAGCGCCGTCTCAACATCTGCAATGCTTATTGGCAGCGTAATGGATGTGTCTTCGAGTGTGTTTTGGTTGCCGGGATTTGTCACAGTCGGAACATCGTCATCCGGAGTCAGTGTGAGTGAAAAAGTCCGCGACGAAGAGAGTGAACCATCTGTGACAATGAACGTGATGTAGGTCGTACCGACCGCATTTGCGACCGGAGTTATGGTCGCTGAACAAGCAGGCCAGCTCCCTGAGAAACTTACCGCGCCAACGCTTGCAACCAAACTCGGATTCATCGAGGCATAGAGTAAATGACTTGGCGAGCAGGAAAGAGCGCCATCCACATCATTCGGGGAGAAGTTGAATGTGAGCTGCTGATCTTCTCCCGTAACTTGCGAAGAGATATTTGCAATTGTTGGTTCATCATTCACCGAAGCAACACTGACTGTCAAAGAATCCTGTGCCGTGAGGCTGCCATCACTCACAGTCAGCGTCAGAACTGCACTGCCAAAGTTATTTTGCGCCGGCGATATATTCATCGAGCAATTGGGAGCTGTGCCACTGAAACTCACTCCGGATACGGGAATCACATTCGAATCGGTGCTCGTAACCGACAGAGCAGTTGCACAGTTTAAATTCGGGTTATCAATATCGCCGATTGTCACAGAAACACCGGTCAGCGCAACATCCTCATTGGTTGATTTGTTGGTTACGTCCTGGATCGTTGGGCTATCGTTAACAGCCACTACGTTCGTCGTAAATTGCTGCGTCACAGAGTTCGACCCAAACGGAAGGCTTAGGGTGATGGTCGAGCTTCCAATCATGTCTGGAAGGGGAGTGACGGAAATCGTGCAGGTCTTTGCTGTGCCAGAAATCACAACCGCTTCGCTGGGAATCAACGCCGTGTTGCTCGACGTTGCCGTCAGCGAGGTGGCACAGGTCACGGGCGAATCTATGTCATCGATAGAGAGGCTCACGCCACTCAAGACAGCATCCTCATTGACTGTTTGAGCCACCACAGAGGTCATCGTTGGCGCATCATCAACCGGGTTTACAGTTAACACGAAGCTCTGTGGATCACCCGGTTCATTGAGATCGGTGGGAGTCAAGGCAATGGTTGTCGAACCCGATTGGTTTGCAGAGGGAGTGATTGATGCTGCACAATTTGGCCAAGTTCCGGAAAAACTCACCGCTCCACTCGCTGCGACCAAATCTGTATTTGAAGATGAGTAGGTGAAATAAGTCGCACTGCAAGCCAATGCGCCATCGGGATCGTTGGCCGTGAATGGCACTGTTTTCGTCGAGTCCTCGTCCGTTACCTGCGCAGTGATAGAATTGATCGTCGGAGAGTCATTCCGCGGGGTGACGGTGAAATTAAAGTTGGAGGCTGTTGTCGCCTGTCCGTCATTCGCTGTCACCATCAAAGTAACAGCGCCGTTGACGGTTGGAACCAAGGCTGAACTTAAAGTGCAGTTCTGACCTGTTCCGCCGACTTGAAGATTCGCGTTCGGAACCAAACCTTGATTGTTTGAAACCGCCGTCACGTGGGAGGCACAGGTGATTGCTGAATCGACGTCAGAGATCGTGAAGTTGATGACTGGCGGGTTCGTGCTCTCCTCCATCGAAAAAGAAGTTGTCGCTGCCGTAATCTGCGGTGCATCGTTGATGGCAGTTACATTCAAAGTAAAAGCTGAGGTTGCTTGCAGCTGACCGTCGGTCACTGTCAGTGTCACTTGTAAAGTGCCATTTTTATTTGCTGCTGGGGTTATTTGTAGGCCGCAGTTTGTTCCACTTCCTACAACAACCAGACTTTCGTTCGGAACAATGGTCGCATCACTCGAAACCGCGGTGACCGAGCTCGTACATGTGAGCGTTGAATCGACGTCTGCAATTGTAATGCCTGAAACAGTGAGAGCTGTATCCTCGTTCGTTTGTTTCTGAGTGATCTGGGAAATCGTGGGCGGTTCGGGAGTGTCCGCGATGGAGACTATAAAATTCTTGTCAAAACTCAGCGCAGGCGAACCATTATCCGTGACACGGAGACAAATCGAATATGAATTCTTTGTCTCGTAATCAAACAATGCACTGGTTCGTAGCTGACTCCCCGAGATATTGAAACTGCTATCGTCGGCGCCCGGACTTCCGCAAGAAAGTGAATAAGTGAAGGTTGAGCCAGCATCCACATCGGCGGAGCTCAAATATCCAACTGTCGAATTTGCGGGTTGATTCTCATTGATTGAATTTAGTGAAAGTAGAATATCACTGGGCGCTTCGTTGACGTTGGTGACGTTGATATTGAATGTTTGGTCGACGTATAAATTGCCGCCGTCGGTTGCCCGCACCGTAACTGAAACAACGTTTGCCGACTCATGATTGAGGACACTTGCACTGCGAATGAATGTTCCATCAATCGCAAAGAGATTCGCGTTCGCGCCTTGGAGGGACAACGTCGTCGTATCGCCTGCATCAACGTCTGTGATGTTCAATGTCCCTATCAATGCTCCCGACGCTGAATTCTCGGCAATTGAATTGTTTGATAGCGCGATTGCGCTTGGTGCATCGTTGACAGGTCTGACGGTGATTGTCACCGTTCTGAGCTCCGAGCACAGTCGGTTGTCTTCGTTGTCGCAAATGCGGTAGCTGAAAGAGTCTGAGCCATTGAAGTTCTGCTCCGGAGTGTAGGTTACGGTTCCCGCCTGCTCTGCATAGGTGGGAAGCGAACCAAGCTGCCCTCGGCTGGGTTGTGTTCTAATAAAATAGACAAGCCTTTGTTGATCGGTAGCCATATCAGGGTCAGTGCCGACAGCCAGATTGATTGCCTTGGGTGTGTCCTCGTCTGTTTCAGCCTGCTCATCGCCAGACACTGAAATAACCGGGTAATCGTTCACGGGTGTAATCTGAACGGTGACAGTCACAGGCGTGGCACAAATTGGATTGCCAGCGTCATTGTCACACACCCTGTAGGTAAAAGAGTCGCTGCCATGCGTGTTGGCAAATGGCGCATACGTGACTGCTCCGGTTCCGGACCGTGGCACAGCGATCGTATTGAGGCTGCCCTTCGTCGGCTGGGTGACGATATTGTAGGAGAGCACTTGGGCATTCACGTCGATATCCGGATCGGTGTAACTGCCAAACTGGATGAGCGTTGGTGTGTCTTCGTTCAATGTTTTTTGCGTATCTCCTGCCTGCACCAATGTTGGCGCATCATTCACATCACCGATGCTGAGCACGATCGATTGCGTGGCACCACACGACGAAGCCAGGTTCGCATCGTCACAAATGCGGTATGAGATTGTCTCGCTGCCGTTTTGATTTACGTTCGCCGTGTAGGTGATCGTGCGAGGTGTTGCGGCTGAAAATGCTGGGAATGTTGTGGGAGATCCCTTCGCAGGGGACTGTACCCACTGATACGAGAGCGTCTGAGAGTTGGTGCCCACGTCTGGATCGTCCGCATTCGCCAATGTCAGAACAACAGAGCCATCTTCTGTCAGTGTTGCCGTTGTTGAGCCCACCACTGTGACCAATGGAGTGTCGTTCACAGGTGTGATAGTTACGGAGACTGGAATGGCTGCAGAGCAGCGATCTGCAGCGGTGCTGTTATCACAAACCCGATATGAGAACTGATCCGACAGGTTTTGATTCAACGTTGGAGTGTAAAGGCCATTGACAATCCCTGTCGCAGCAACAGGATTCGGAAAGGTGACGACACCCTTTGTCGGTGCCTGAACGATTTCGTATTGGAGGAGCTGACCATTCGATGCAATATCAACATCGGTTGCATTCACAACTCGGAATGCCACTGGCGTGTCTTCCGTGACAGCGACGCTCGCGTCGCCATTTCCGAGCGAAGTGGGTTGGTCATTCACCGGAGCAATGTTGACAGTAACTCCACTTGGCGACGTGCAGCTTCGGTTCGAATCGCTCTGAGGGCCATCACAGACCCGGTAATTGAAGCTGACAGTTCCATTGTGATTCGCCGCTGGCGTGTAAATCAGTTTTGAAACACTTTCCGTGGGAGCATTGTCCGGACTCCCACGAACACCTTGACTGGGCTCACTCACAAACTCATACACAAGCACCTGTGCGTTGGTGCCTGCATCCGGGTCAAAGTAACGACCAAGAGTTATTTCCACGGCCGTGTCTTCATTCGTGCTGACCGCAGTCATGCCAGAGGACAACTGAGTTGGAGGGTCATTCACAGCGGCAAGCGAAAGCTGGACGGTGATTTCGGACGTACAGAGTGATGTGGCTGCGTTGTCGCAAATTCTGTATTTGAATGCATCGGCGCCGTTATAATCCGCATTCCCTCGATAATTCAACGAACCCTTTGCATTGGCTTGCACCGCAGCAATCAGGCTGATGGTTCCATTCGCGGGTTGTTGTGAGATCTCGTAGCGGAGCACCTGAGCATTGGATGCAACATCAACATCCGATCCAGCATCAAGATCAATGGTCGTGTCGGTATCTTCTTGAGTTGCAAGACTCCGTTGCCCCTGAAGGGCAGCATCAACCGTCAGCACGGGGATGTCATTGACATCGTTGACTGTGATCGTCACGGTCTGGTCGGCTGAACATGAGTTTGATTCTGTCGTGCTGTCACAGACCTTGTAGATAAAAGAATCGGTTCCGTTGAAATCGGGGTTGGGTTTGTATTTTACGTTTGACGGCGTCGTTTCCGAAACATTGGGCGGATTCGTGACGGCCGACAGAGGATTCGACGACGAAGTCGTCAGCAACGACCCGTTGGAAGTGGGTGTCGTGATGATATACCGCAACGCTTGCGCGTCTGTGCGCGTGTCTGCGTCTCTGAACGCAGCCAGTGGGATGACAACCTCTCCATCCTCATTCACTGAAGCAGTCGTCTGCACAGCTGTCGAAGGTGCAGGCGTATCATTCTGTGCGATCAAATTAACATTGACTCGAATCTCGTCTGAACATGCCCGCGGGCTTACATTGTCGCACATGCGATATGTAAAGTAGTCGGAGCCATTGAGATCGTAAATCGGCGTGTAAACCACCGACTCGGATTTGGGCGACGCACTCGATGGGCTGGGGTTCGAGAGCATACCCTTTGTTGGCTGACGTGTGATCTCGAAGACAATCGAATCACCATCCACATCTGAAGCCCGCCCCAAGGCAATCGTGATCTCGTGATCTTCCAGGGGTTCAACAAGTGATTGACCCAGCTCAACCAGGCTTGGAGAGTTGTTGGCAATCGGAATCAGTTCACTCGCGAGGCTCGCCGAGCTCAGGCCGTAGTCGTCAATAACGCGCACTTGGCAGAAGACTTTTGTAGACGATGAATAAGCGCGGTTAGGCAGGTCACGGCTGGTTTCGGCAGCCAGCAGCACGGGTTCCGAATCGCCTGACTTCTGATACCAGGAGTAAATGACCGTGCGTTTCTCTTTTGCGTCCACCAAGCACTGCGCTGCTGTATTGCCATCGCTTCCGGGGGCAATCGACGGAGGCAAAGTGAGAACCGGCAAGCTAATTTTTCGTGCCACTTCGTTCGAGCAGATCTTCGTGAAAGTCTTGTGGCACAGGCGGAACGAGTACACGTCGTCGTTCGTAAAGTTCGCACCAGGCGTGTACTTGGGCGGATTTTCCTTGGCGTTCAAGGTTCCCATTGTTGGAGCCGTGCTGATGACAAATTCCCAGTCATTCAGAGAGCCTGAATACAAACCTGTAACTGCGTCGATGGTCGGTAGTGGCGGCGGAGTGATCACGTCGGTGTTCAGAACGCTGTCGGGTGATGACTTGCTGATGGTTGCCGAGACGTTCGTTCTCCATTCCTTCACGGAGTCGCTCACATCTTTATCGCTAATAATCTTTTTGCTGAGGCCTTCGTTCAAGACCTCACCGAGGTTCACAACGCTCACCGCAACAGTCAAAGCTTTGCTGGCCACTAAGGTCTTCGGTGCATTTGCAGGCTGCGAAGCCTCAACATTGGCAACGATTTCTTTGAGCGACTCAATGAGTGTCGTAACTAAACCCTTGGGGAGCGTTTTGAGTGTTGTCTCAATCTTCTTTGCGGAGTCGAGTGCGTCCTGCTTGCCTAGGTTTTGTTGCCCCGCATTTTCGACACCGGTGGCAACATTCGAGAAGACGTCAAACGTCCGTTCAATTTTTTCAGCAATCTCTTGCGAGGTCAGTTCGGAAGTCGCATTCAGTGAGAAGAACAGTGAGCTGCTTGACTGAGAGAAAGTGTCGAAGATGGTGCGCATCAGATCTGCGCCGAAGATGACAGATGTTTGACGCACATCGCCAACAGCCTTCAATGCACGCTGCTGACTTCCGGGCAAGCGCACAAGGAGTTTAATGTTACGCAGAGATTCGTAAGCTAACTCCGCCTTCTCGGCGTTCGAAAGGCTGCGACCCACAATCACCATCATGGTGTTGTCGATCTCTTTGCGCATAGCGCTGTCCTGACCCTTCAATGCACTCGCATAAAGTGCGTCGAGGCCAGGTTTTGCAGCAGCAAGTCGTTTGATTGAGTTTGTTGAACGGAGTTCTTCGATGGTTGGATCGCGCGGTGCCGCTTGCTCGCCCAACAAACCACAAGCCGTCAGAGAATAAACACCTGCGACCGCCATCAGCCTGATGGTTGCCCGTGTAATTCTAGATTTCGGCCTGATATTATACATAAAACTCCTGTCTAGTTTGGGATCGGAACAACACGGGAGATCATGAGGAGGCTAGTTTCCCAGTGAAATTTAACCGTTCAATTTCACGCTATTACGCCATCATTTTTCCGACGGTACTTATTTTCCTCGCGATTTACTCGTTGAACGTTACCTCGAGCCGGGGTTTTGCCCGCTCCGACGCGGACGCGCGAAAGCCGAATTCAAGCAAAACCCTGTCGGATATCGTCGAGCCGCGCACGGACATCGTTTTGTCTGCTGTTCTCGATGCTCAGGTGCATTCTGAAGCTGCGTGTGCAAAGTTCCAGGCCACGATTGGTGGAACCAATGCTCCATGGGATTTACGCCTCGATAAGTTCGGTGGCTGCGCGTCTTCTGCGAATCCACCAGCGCCTCCGCAGAGCCTCGTGCACTGGACGGTGCGTGTTGTTGCTGAGGGAGCAGCTTTTACCGGATCGCTTTGTAGACCTCGTAATCTTTCAAAGCCAGGGTATGAAGAGTGCTACGGCGATTTCAAACTCCCCAGTGCACCCGTGTTGCAGAAGTTGTTGTCTCAAGATGACAACTACGTTGCTCTCCTTATGGCAGGTCTTCTTGAAGCGGCTCCCATCACGACCACCACAAGTTACAACTCCCCTCCTGGTCGGCGTCAATATCGCTTCCCCGGAGGTCTCGCACGTTCAACCACTTTGCAGGCTTACTGGATTCAGTTCGCAAACGATGGTGAAGAAATTGTTCTCACTCCCCGCAATCGCCCTGCTCCGGCGCGTAAATATTTCTGGGGCAAGAAGCAGGGATTCACTTTCCGAAAAGAGGCCTTCCAGGTTGAGCTTCTGAAACCAGAGCCGGCAACTGTTGCAGCCTCAGGTGAAGCTACGGTTGCCGAGCAGCCTGCTGCACCGGTGACACCCCCAACGCCAGAGCCAGAAGTCTTTGTTGCAGATGCACAAGTCAAAGACCCTGTGCTTATTAATATTCAGGTCGACCCCGCCTACCATTCTGAGGAGGCGTGTGGGTTGCTGCGCGATGCCTTTGTGAGCACCTCGAGCCCCTGGGGAATCACTCTGGGTAATGTGGTGACTTGCAGCTCGATTTCTCCGGCTCCCATCCTAAGCCAAAACGCACACTATTGGCGTTTGGGCATTGCTCCTCGCGAAGGACGTGCTCACGTGACGCTATGTCGTCCGGTATCAGCTTCGGGAAGCGAAGAGTGCTATGGCCACATCAAGCTCGCACCAGAATCTAAAGTAGTGGCAGCGCTCAAGCAGCCAAGTTTTGTTACCTTGCTGACTGCGGCTGTGCTCGAAGCATCGCCTGTGTCTGCGTACATGGGTAATGGGAGCGTCCAGCCTAAGCGCGACGCGCGTTTGCCGGCACAGCTCTCGAATCCGCCCCGCCTGTCTGCGGTTCAATTTGGTTATGACCGCGGCGGTCTGCGATTAAACATTTCTCGCTTGCGCCGCAATGCAACTGTTGGAACTCATTTCCTTGCTGTTTATCCTTCAAGCGCAGCACGAAATAACACCTTCCAACGTGCTATTGATCAGACTCTTGAGAAGCTCGACCTAGCGAAGCTTGCACCTAAACCCGCAGCAACGGCGGCTGCTGTTCCGACCGCGGTCGTTGCGGTTCCGGGAGTTGTTAAAGAGAGTGCCGCTGTTGTACCCGCAGCAACACCTTTGGCTGTCGCTGCCGTCACAGTTATTCCTACGGTTACACCCACCGCTGCTCCAACAGTGGTGCCGACCTTGGCTCCGACGGTTGCTCCCACTCCTGTTCAAACTCCTCCGCCACCTCTGCCGACGGCGCTCCCGCGCCCAACAACCACGCCCGTTCCTGTTCCCACGCTGCAGCCCCTAGCACCGAAGGCTGTCGGACTTCCTCTTGTTCCGAATCCGTCTGTTTCCCCTACGACAGCGAGGCCAACTGTGGCACAAATTCCTGTTCCTCCTGCTCCACAGCCTGCAGCCGTGAGTCGTCCAGCACCTGCACCCGCCAAGGCGCCTGCAGTTGTCCAACCGCAGCCCGCAGCTCCAGCCCCCGTCGTTCAAGCAGCGGAAGCAAAGCCCGCCGCATCCGCGGTTGATATCGGCCACACCAAAGCAGCCGGCCTAATACTGAATGTGGCCGGACTTCCCGTTCCGCGCGCCAACCAGAAGCGGTTTTCTTCCGTGCTGACCTACGGATTCGATGCCAAACTCTGGAGCCACGAATCAACACGCTTTGGACTGCGTGCTGCACGTGCGCGCCATGCTTACTCGCTCTCCTTTACCCCCGATGCCACGCCCATTGATGATGAGGATTCTGAAAGCACTAGTGCGAATGAGAAGACCGCAACTGCCGTGCGTTACGAGAACACGATTGGGTTGAGCTTCCACCAAGCCGTTGTTGTGGCTCAGCGGCGTCTGCAGCTTGAATTGCATGGCGGCGAAGTCTCCTACACCACACAGTGGAGCTACGAACGTGCCCTGACCAGCAAGATTTTCCCAGCACTCAGCAATGCGGCCTACAACTACGGTTTCCGACTGTTGTGGGTTCCATGGCTTGAGAACTCGGGCGACGTGTTTGGTTTGGAAGCTGAATGGCAGAAGGGCTCAAGTCTAACGGGGCGTGTTCTTGGTCTGCATTTGGGCTGGCGCGTGTCTTACCATGGGGACGACATCCCAACTTCTGTGCCTGATCTTCTTATTGATCTGTATGGTAAGGTTCAGATTGGTACCTACAAGACACCCAATCCTCTGAGTGGCGTCCAGGAAGACATCAGGACCAATACAATTCTTGTTGGTACAAGTGTGAGCTTCATGTGATCCGGCAAATCCCAGTTCATGAAGCTCATGTGCTGCAAAAAAAGATCATCTCAACGGACTCACTTGATACCCTCAATCTTGTCGAAAAGATCTGAGGATAGTAGCAGAACATCGGCGGGTGAGGCATGTGAGCTTTCTGACTTAGCGCTCGCGCGTGCGTAGAAGTTGGTTTCACGCGCGTCCATTTCCGGCGTCGGCCGTTTCGTTATGCGCCTGAAATAATCCATTTTCACAAGCTGGAAGAATTGTTCGAGATCTTTATCGGTAAGACCTTTAGGTGCATTACGTGAAACTTTATCCATGCGGCTAATACCGTGAAGCTTCTGCGCGTATCGGCCTGATTCGAGCAGCTGGAACATGGTTTCTGCCAAGTCCACCATCTGCCCAACATACTTTGTGTTGATGTTGAACTTGGCCATGAATGCAAGCTCAGCCTGGCTCAACCCGTCTTCACCAAACGCTCGCAGCTTTTTGAGATACGAAGCGCGCGTGATTTCATAGAACTCCTGCAAGTCAAATTGCGTCGGAAACTCGCCCCTTTGTTGTTGTTGCTGCTGAGGGCTCTGCTGGCTTGCTGAAGAATTTGTTCCCGCTCCTGCGTCGCTCGCGGGCTTTTTGCAGGCAGCAAAGAGTGTAAATGCAGCCATCATATTGATGAAGAGAATCCTGTTCATTTTCATCTACCTCTACTCGTGACAAAACAAATCTTGGGCTTCATCTCTTTCATCGAAACGCACCGTCAGCATGTTCAGCCAGCCTCCGAATAAGAAGGCGAACTGCTGTCCATCGTCGAGCATGCAGTGCCCTACTGTGAACAGAGTCGAATCCAACTCTTCTTCTATCGGCAAAGCCTTGCATAAACCTTCGGTGATATTGAAAAATCCGTCGAATGCTGGGCTTTCCAGAATCTGAAATCTCGAGGGATTTTGGTCAGATGAGCAAACAACGCCTGGCTTCAGACTTTCATGAAAATCTGAAGCCAGGGCAGCGTTTGAGGCCACCAGAGTGATGATCAAAACCGATCGTTCGCGCACATCCATGTGCTCCACCCCCGTTACCGAAGGTTCGGAATCGCCCCGGGCGAGAATGAGTAGACGTGTCTGAATTATGACGCGCTGGAGGAGGGTCTGCAGCGCACCCGCAATGATACGGATGCACTGCAATCAGAAGGCGAGCTTAACTCAGTGATTCCCGGACTTCTCGGCTTCAGATTTCTGAACCGCAATCATCCAGATCACAATTCCAAACACTGCCTTCGCCACCAGGTCGGCGATTGTATATCCCACTTGAATGGTTGTTTGAGCCGTACCACCCGAAATATTGATGTAGGGAGCCATAAAAACAATTGGATAAAAGCCCCAGGAGGCCAAGGTCAACAGACGGGCCTTCTTGATGAGTTCACGCACATTTGCAGGCTGACGCTCGATGGATTCGCCGAGGCCGCGGTACAATTCCCAGATGATATACAAAAATGGAAGTGCAGAGAGTGTGCCCCAAAGTGCTCTTGTGGGAACGTCAGCTGCGATTTCTCCCGGATAACCCAGAATAATCATCAGCGCTGCAGCAAAGCCCAACTTCTTGGCCTTGCTCGCTGTTTCTTCGCGGCTCAAGCGCATCACGAGAACAAGCTCGACGAGCAGGAGAGGCACTGTGAGAAGCCAGTCGACGTATCGATAGGCATCATTAAATGCCACACCTGTGGCGCTCAAAACGCCATCTTTTACCTGGTAGGCAGCCTCCCAGCTCTCGAAGATTCTCAGGTAGTGGTATGTTGCAATAGCACACACCAATCCAGAAATTGTGACTGCTGTTTTATAGTGGTCTGAAACCTGAGAGCGTCCAAACCAAAGAAATAGGGTCGCTGCTCCCATCGCAGCAAGCGCAAAAGAGAACGCATTATATATCAATGAATACTGGAAAATACTTAACATCTCCATAAATACCTCCTGAGGAACAACCTACTTTACTGCTGATATCCGCCTGTTTGCCTCTCAAAAATCCGGTGTCATCCGTTTCGAGCCTACCTGTCTCTAAAGAGTTTGTCGTCGGATTTGGACAATAAATAAGAAATATTGACGCTCGGTTAACCTGCGTGTCGTAAAATCGGGTGAGACTCAAAAACTTGAACTCAAATTATTTCGTCGGGTGCTTGCTCCACTCAAGTCCTGCAGCGGAGAAAATAACCCTGAGATATGAGCACATAGTAATTGAAGGCCAAGATAAAAAAAGCACAGCAGTGATAATTGGGTTTAAATTGGATATTCTCGAACACATTTTCAGTTGTTTCAGCTTAAGTCCGCTACCTGATGCAATTCAGGGGCAGTCTGGCGCAAAATCAGGGGTAGGGTCATGAGGTCAGTAAAAGCATCGCGAAGCCAAAAAAGGGTTGAGGATGCGGGATGTATCGTTGTGACGGGAGCCTCCAGCGGCATTGGCGAGGCAACGCTCAGGCTCTTTGCAGCGAAAGGATTTAAGGCCATTGGGATTGCGCGCCGTGGGCAAAAACTTATCACAATTACGGATCAGTTGAAGCGTTCTGGTTTGGCTGCTTATTGGTACGAGTGCGACTTGTCCGACAAAACCGCAACCACACGCGTGTCAGAGCAAATTCTGGTTGAGCACGGTTGTCCTCAGGCCGTGGTATTTAATGCCGGAGTATCAGCGAACAAGAATTTTTCAGAGAATAATTCCTCGGATCGCTTGGATGAAATGACTCTAAATTATTTGAGTCCGACTTGGATGCTCGACGTCTTTCTGCCGCAGGCGCAAAAGCGGAGGTCGGGACACTTTTTGGCTATAGGCTCTCTTGCTGCGTGTACTTCTTTTCCGGGAAACGCAACCTATGCCGCCAGCAAAGCAGCCCTTGCGGCTCTGTGGCAGAGTATCGAGCATGAATATGCTCATGCCGGAATTTCATTTAGTACAGTTCTTCCTGGGCTGATTGAAACGGAAATGACCGAAAAACTGAGTGCGTGGATTCCGAAGCGCAGTGCACAGAGTGTTGCTGATTTGATTTATAAAACATTCGAAAAGCCTGGAATGGCAAAGACCAATGGCGTTGAAAATCAGGCTATTCTCACAATGACCAGGCTTTTTCCTGAAACCACGCAAAATATCATCACCTCACTGCAATCATTCATTGTGCCAAAAAGGAAAAAATCGTGAAGCCCTGGATTGTTGTTTCTGGAAGTTCGGGTCTCATTGGCACAGCACTCGTGGAGCGACTGGCTCAGCAGTTTGAAGTTGCAGCGCTTGATATCAAATTGCCTGCAGAGGGTGCGAGTAGCAGCGGCAACGTTCATTTCTTCAAGGTGGATTTGGGTGATGCTGGAGCGATTCGAGCATTTTTCGATGCACATCCCCGCCCGATTCAGGGCTTTGTGAATCTTGCAGGTTACTATGATTTTTCAAATCAGCCTTCCATACACTACGATCGATTAAAGCTTGGATTGTTCGAGATTGCTCGGTGCTACCTGCAGCTGAAGACTGAATTGAGCCGTTTCATTCAGGCAAGCAGCATGGCCTGCCTCGAACCTGTTGCAAATGGTTCGTTGATTGATGCAAGTGCGCAGAGTGTTGCACGCTGGGAGTATCCGCGCTTCAAGAAAGAATCAGAAGATATTATGCGGGCTGAGCTCGCGAATGCGGCCTACGTGGAGATGGTTATTGCTGGCGTTTACACAGACTTTTGCGAACTGGTACCGCTCTATCATTTCTTGGATTGCCATCTGAATTTCAGATTGCAGCGATGGTTCTACCCGGGCGATGGGAATCAGGGTCTCACCTACATTCACTTGGATGAACTTTGTACTGCCTTTCAAAAGCAGCTTTTATCTGAGGTGCGGCATCGACGCTTGTTGCTGGGTGAGTCTGAGGCCACAACTTACAAACAGATTAGTTGCATTGCAGACAGAGAGGCGTTTGGCTTCAGATTACCAAAAATCCGTGTTCCCAAATGGCTTGCGCGGTGGGGAGCGTTCTTTCTAGCGAAGTTGAGAAAAAGAGAATTCTACCAGCCTTGGATGATTGATTTTGCCGATGAGCACTATCAATTCGATCTTGCAGCGACACAAGAACAATTGGGTTGGACACCGGTGCGGAAGCTAAAAGACGAGCTGCCTGCAATGATTCGCAGAGCCACAGAGAATCCCGAGAAGTGGCGAATGCTCAATTCACAGAGGCCGTGGCATGCGAGCGACTGGAAACAACTTCCTGCATCTTTCTTCACGAGCCCTTGAGTTTGTAGACGGGAGCGTGGGTTGACGTCGGTTGAGGCGTGCCAGGGCTTTTGGCCGGGTCTACCGAGCCAGATCTAGGCTCTGATGAAGCGCTTGAAGAGAAGAGGCTCGACTTGTCGACGGACTTTGCAATCACCAGAGCCAGTCCGGAGACTTTCGCGGTAGCCGCGCTGGGCAAGGGCAGGTGCAGTGGCTCTGCTTGCGGCGCAATAGCAAATTCTTGAGAATCGACCTTCACCGACCCTGGTTTCGCATCCACGAACTTCATTTGAATTTTGAGTTGCGGATTGTTCGCAAGCGCATCGCCTGGAACTTCAAACTTGAGGGTCTTTTGGCTTTTAGGAAACAGCGTGAGCTGTGAACCTGGCTTCAGGTTGTTGCTCGCCACAACAACCACTTTACCCGAGGACGAGAGCAGAACCAGATTGACCGACTGCACGGCAAAATCAATCTGTGCGATTTCCTCTAGGTCAGTTGTTTGCAATTCAATCTGAACCAGGCGCAGAGGCTTGGGCAAAGATGGTGTTAAAGGACGGCTATCTTCAGGATTACCAACTTCCACTGCGTGGATCGTCGAGGTGTCGAGCTCGAATGAACATGCAGCTAGCAGCAGGGCAAAAGCTATGCCCAAAGAGGAACGCACTGCCTGGGTTTTGGTTAGCTTCATCCGCCTCTCCCTTTTTTGGCAATGTCGGTTCTCGCAGTAAAAAACTTGAGATCCTTCTGGTTTTACTTGCCACTGCTCTTATTCTTGCCTTCAAGAATCGGGAATGCCTGGAAATTTACTTGCACGAGCTTCTCAGCTGAGCTTTCCTCATTCGCAATTGCAAAGATGCGCTTGCGAAACTCTTCAAGTGTTTCGCGGATTCTCTGGGCTCCTGTTTCGCTTACCGCGAGAGTCACTGAACTCACGTTTCTTTCCTCTGGGCTAAATTCTGGTCCGAGGCACTCGCGCGCAAGCTCAAGCATCTTGAGATGAAATCGAATTACGCCAAAGCCCGGCACCGTTCCGCCTGTGCTGAGGTTTTTCTGCTTCTTGAAATAGAGACTCTCACGAACTTCCAGCAAGCCCATGTGAGTGAGCAATTCTAGGCTCTCGCGGATTTCAGTGGTGGAAATCGGAACACGAAATTGCTTGGCAAGAATCTGTGGAGTTGCTCCTTCTGGGAAGAGCTCAAGTGCTTCAAAGACCAAAACGTGATGCCAGGCGCTGAAAAAAAGGATGGCATCTTTTGAGCTTTCTTCTTTTTGGCGGTTGCCGGCCACATCGAGCAGGGCATCGTAATCCTGAATACGCTCACTCACATTGTTGGAGTTCTGCAAACGCACGAGTGAAGCAAAGAATTTGCGCTCTCCTGCATCGAATCCAAGTGCGTCTGAGACATTGCGCACATGCTTAAACATCAGCTTCCGTGAGCCTCTAATAATCGTAAAGATGATGTTGCTTGCACCTAGGTTTAGGTCTTCGGCGAAGCGCATGTAGGAGTATTTTTCGAGAGAGTTTTTTGCGAGCTGATAAAGGTCTTCAAAGTAGGAACGGTAATTCGAGTAGCTTGTGAGTTCGATTTGTTTTCTGATCGTTTTAAGATCATTGTTCATCTCGTGGCCACTCCGGTTATCTTGGTTTTGGAAGCATAGCGCACATTTTCACCAAGTTCCTCTGAAAGGGCACGCGCCGGCTGGTGCGGGGTGGGGGAGAACTCGCCAGCGCGTGCACCGGTTCCTGGGTCAGAGCTGTTCAGCATCCTTCTTGCCGAGTTCAACTTCCGTTCGAAGAATCACAGAGTCGCCTGCCATAGGCACAAAAGGAACATTCAAGTCGTAGCCCAATGCCTGTCCGAGACTAACCGTGTCGGCGAGCAGTTTCTCACCAAAATTACATTCGCCGAATATATATATTTTATTCATGACTTTGCTTGCGGCAACGGCAGTTCCGCTGATGTACGAGCGCTCTTTGCTGGCGTGAAGTCTGATGTTCTGGCGGCCAGAACGGACAGAGCACTGCTCGGATTCAGCTGGGGGCTTGGGTGGTTTCGATGGTGTCGTAACAGTTGTGACTCCACCGATCTGAGCATCGCTTCCCTCGATCGCACCGGGCTGCAGTTTTGGCAAAGGCGCGAGGTCATTGCGCGGTTCAGATGGGAATGGCACGTATGTTAGTTCTTTTTGGAAGTAGGTTGCTTGCTTGTTGGTCACAATTGCAAGTCCTCTGAAATCGCTACCTGCGCGCACTTCGATCAGTTCGCCTTGCTTACAAGATTTTCTGTTGAGGCTAATCTTGAGACCTTTGGGATAGCTCACTTCCGCAGAGAACTCGTTTTTGCCTGAGTACTTCAAGTTAATCAGGTGCGCGCCTGCATGCACAAGGCAGGTTTTCCCAATTGGCCGTGGAAAAACAGCGGCCAGAAGTTGATAGGCGAGTGGCAGAGACATAGATTTCTCAACCACGATTGCGCCTTTTTTGGATTTTTCTGCGACCGGAACGCTGAGTGCAAATGCTGTCTCGTCTGATTCAACTTGCTTTTCGAGAGCATTGTTTGACTCTTCAACAATCTCGTTTGCGTTCTTGGCTGCATCGAGATCAAATGCCGTACCGCAGCCCGTAACAACTCCCAGGGCGGACACCAAGCTTACGAGCTTCACCATATTTGCCATTTCGGACCTCCCAATTTATTTTCTGCAACCGAGGAAATCCCGGTTTGATATTCATTTCGGAATTTTTCGGAATAACTTTAATAAAATAACGATGAATTTATATTATTACATTTATTCTGGGTATTTACGATTAAAAATGAATTTCATTTTTTTTTTAAAATGAAACGCAAGAGGCTTCAAATGTTCCTTCAAGCGACCGTCTGGCGTTGGATTGCACATCCTATTTTCTGTGTTTTGGTGCCGGTGGCAGGAAATGCGGCAACGGATGCGGATGCGGTGGCGGCAACGCAATTATCGCAAGCGGTGGAAAAATCGCGGGGCGTTGATAAAGCGCAATTAACTCAGGCGGCTGATAAATCGCGGGTAGAAGGAAAAGCGCAATTTATAGCGGCGAAGGATCTCCCGCCAGACACGCGCCTGGAAAAGCTCATAGACGGCTTCGATGTCATTTGGGGGCTCGAAACGATTTCAGAGAACGATGCACTTGTGACTGTAAAGACGGGCAAGATGTACCACGTGAATTTCAAACAAATGACGCGCGTTGAACTGCAAGGCGTTCCTAAAGTCAGTACGACAGGGCAGGCCGGTCTGCTCGATGTGCGTTTGTCACCCGACTATGCCACAACGCAGTTTATATATTTCACCTACTCCAAAAAAACTCCCAAAGGCGACACCACCGCGTTGGCACGGGCGCGTTTTAAGATTAGTGACAAGAGCCTTTCTGCTGTGAGCGATCTCTTTGTGGGCACAACCGACAACGGTGGTGCTGTTCACTTCGGATCAAGAATCACCTTCGACAACTCAGGACATGTGTTCTTTGGGATTGGCGACCGTGGTGAGCGCGACAGATGCCAAGAGCTCAACTGGCACAACGGTAAAATCATCCGCTTGAAGCTTGATGGCAGCGTGCCCAAAGACAATCCTTTTGTAGGTACAAAGAACGCTCTGCCCGAGATTTATTCTTTGGGTCATCGCAATCCACAGGGTCTTTATTTCTCATTGAAAGATGGAAAACTCTACAATTCGGAACATGGCCCGCGCGGCGGCGATGAAATCAACGATGTGCGCAAAGGGCTCAATTATGGTTGGCCAGTTGTCACCTTCGGACGCGAATACTACGGCCCTAAGATCGGTGAAGGCACGGCCAAATCCGGAATGGAGCAGGCATTCAAGGTTTATGTGCCATCGATTGCGCCGAGTTCGCTCATCAAATACGAGAGCGGAAAAATCAAAGCCTTCGCAAATTCGTTCGTGCTGGGTGCGTTGGTGCTCGAGCATCTAAATGTGGTTTCTGCGGATGGAAAAAAGGAAACGCGTTACCTCGAATCGATGTCCGAGCGCATTCGCCAGGTCAAAGAGAGCCCCGAGGGGAATCTCCTTTTCACCACAGATGATGGCGAGATTTATCGGATTTCGCCCGCGAGCTGACGGCGGCCGCGGACGGGATTTGCGTCAGCTTAAGCCCTGTTCAGTGAGCACAGTTGTGATGATCGTGTTGAGGATCTAGACACCTTCATTGCTGCCTTATCCATTCATTTCCCCAATAATATAGATGATTTTATTGGAAATCGGGGCCTTGGCTTCGTTTTTGCTGGACTCCGCACGGATGCAGGTGCGGGGTGTTTTATGTCTTCAGTCACGAGTGGTTCGCCGACTCCGAGCTTCAGGAGAAGGGCAAAGGTTCTCTCAGGCCGCTTTAAGTTTGTGGCGCTGCTGTGCACTGCACTGAGCGTTGGTCTTGTGGGTTGCAAACGGAATGCTTCCGAGAACGTTTCGGACGCGCAAAGCTTCGAAGAAAACCTCGATAAAATGGCTCAGCTTCTCGATTCCATAAAATGCATCGTTCCAAGTCCCCAGTGGTATAAGAACCTGTGGCTTGATCTCAATTCCAAAGAGAACCTCTTGGGTCGCCGCTTCATGACCCACTACATGGGATGTTCGGGTGCAACTTATCAATTGAGCGAGGCCGAGTTCCGTGCGCTGCCTCTGCAGCTCGTGGAGCAGGAATTTGGATCTGTGTTTTTCAAACGTGAATATATGACGGAGATAGTTCGGAATCGGATCGGAGATGTAGGCGACAAAATAGCCGATATCAATGAGAGCGTTATAGCGTCCACCCACTTCGGAAATACACTGGGAAATTTTCAACTCGAGTTGAAGGGCGTTTTGGTGTGGCGCAAAAATGATTTTGGGAAAATCGTTCCCCACTTCAAAGGCCAAGCTAGAGCGCGCGACCGCTACGATTTCAATCCGAGCGAGACATCTGCAAAAGATTCTTGGCGCGGGCGCGACACCGAGTTGCGCGTGCGGATTGCCCATGTCGGGATGCCCGGCAAGGCGTTTGATGTTGAATCGGGATGGATGAATTTCAGCTTTGATTATCCCAAATATGATTCAGAGTTGATTCAAGAGAGCGAAAACAGCGAGCGCTCTGGTTACTCAGAATATGGTGAAAGAGTTCAGGCAATTCTCATGACCGAGCTGCGTTCACAGCGTTGGGAAAAAGCGTCGCATCTGGAGCGCGTAAAGATTCTGCTGCAAACGATGCGCCGAGTGCACGAGGCTCTTCCTGGGCGAGCCAGTTAGAGCGGGTCGGCACTCGGCGCGGTTATTATCCAGCTTTCACGCGCCTTAGCGTTTTACAATGGATGGAACTCGACCTGCACCTAGTTTTTCCCGAAGTGCAGAAGCTTCCTTTTTAGCTTCAGCCTCTTTTTTCGGCTCAACAGTCCCTTCTTTTTCTCCAGCCTTCTTTTCCGCAACAACCTTGTCCACAGCCAGTTTCCCAGAGTTGCCAAGAAGTGGCGAAGGATCGCCCTTGCCTGTGGAATTCACAGCATGTACGTATATGCTGTCGCCTTTGAATACCTGGCGAATTATATCAGGGAGACGAATGGAGAAGCGGTGTTTGGCCTCAGCTGTTCCGCATTCTTTCGCAAGCGGAGCGTTCGCATCAACCTCGCTGGCAACCACATTATCAACCAATTTTCCGGAGCCTTTTGCGCCGCCCAGGTAGAGTTCAACTTTGATTGAGGCTTCCTGCCCGAATTGGCAAGCCCAACCTTTGATCACGCCGTCGCTGTAGGATTCAACCACTCCGCGGAACGACGCAGTTTTTGGCAGAAGATTGTACTGACATCCTTGAAACAAAACGCCGTTGCCGTCGCGTGGGCCCTGAAGTCTGGAGAGCTGTGAAGCACACGCAGAAGCGCAGCTTTGACCAAATCCTTTGCTTTCTGCGGAAATGGTCTTCTTCTGCAGCTCGGATGAGTATTCGTATTGCACTCCGCCGGTTGCGGCGTTCTTAACTGCAACAACATTCCGGTAACTCAGCACACATTCGTGGTTACCTATGCCAGCGAGACCAAATGCGGATCCGGTATATTCGTCGCTGGAATCAAGAGAATTGGTTTGCGAGGCAAGATTGTTGCCATTGGGTTGTCCGCATGCGCTCAAGCCGACAATAAAAAGCGAAATCGAAGCAAAACGCAAAATCATGCAATCCCCCTTGTCCTTACGTTTGGACAAAAAACGGCAAAGTCCTCAGGCGGCTGGAGTGAACAGCCACCTGTAAACATGCACCAATACGCTGCTTTGGACTTAAGAATTTTCGTAGAGTTAACGGAAGATGTTCTTATTTTATAAAAGTATTATCGTAAAATAATGAATATATGGGAGAATATTAATCTAAAATATGTGTTGCTTGTTTTCTGAATTCCTTGAGTATTGTGTTTAGCATTCTTGGAGTGGTGGAATGTTTTCGATTTTAAGTATGACTCTACCTATCGCGCCCAATTGCAGCGACGCTTATGACGGGGGGAATTCAAAAAGCGAATTTAATGGTTTCATTTCGAGCGCAATCATAACTTCACTTCACTTTTTGGAAACTTGCCATTCCTCAGATGTGAGAGCTGACAGAGTGTTATCCCAACATCGATTTCTTCAGGTTGCGTGTACCAGAAAAAAAACCAAGAGATTCTGAAGACAAGCTTTTTTTATATATTTTTATTGATCGACGGCACATTTTAGCCGGGCTCGCCTCGATAAATTTCGCGTTTCGAAGTCTCGCTCGTTTTTTTAAGGGTATCAGTTCGGCTCGATACCACACGGCTCTTCCAGAAATTCGGCGTCTGCCAATGTGGGCTTTCTCTTTCAAGAGTCCAGCGAATCTAGGCGCCAACCTGCGGCGTTCTCATCGACCGCTAAGAAAGTCTCAATCCAACGGCGTACTCATCAGCTGCTCAACAATTCCCAATCCACCGGCTGCTTATCCACAATTTTATCCACAATCCCAGAGAGCCTCTCAGCATCGAATTCTCCATTCGATGCAAGGAGAATTCGCCCCATAAAGCCTCTCTGGCGCAACTGAGCTGCAAACTCAACGCCCGTGATTTTCTCTTCAGGAGCAAAATAGTGGTCGGTGATAATCGTGTGCAGGCTTCCAAGTTCAAGCGCATTGTTCTCCAAAGCCCTCCAAAAATCGCCCGGGCTAGCAAAGGAGATCACCTTTGCCTTTGCTTTGAGCTTGGCTTCCCAAACCCAGCGGGCAAGGGGCGAGTCGTCGAGAAAAACGACGTTGGGGAGTGCTGCGGGCGCGGGATCTTCCGCCAATGGACTCGGGGCACTATTCACAGGGGATATGGGCATATGACCTGAGTTCTCAGAGGATACGGTTGAGTTCTCGGAAGAGACGCCGGCGTAATCAGAAGAGACGGCTGAGACCACTGGACTCGAGAGAGTGTTAGATGCTGCCCGAGCCAGCTTCCACCCAAATTCAACCTTCCCTTGGGCGCAGGCCTCAGAACGCTCGCTTGAGCACACAACAGTGCTGCCATGTGCTTCGATAATCTTGCGCACAATGGCGAGCCCCAACCCGGTGCCGCCCTTCTTTCCGCTGGTGTAGAAGAGGTCAAAGAGCTTGCTGCGCGCCTCCGGTGCAATAAAACTTCCCAGGTTCCCGACACGAATTTCAACATGCCCGCCCTTAGAGTGCGAGTTCTGTTCTCCACCAGATGCCGAGATCCAAAGTTCAACTTCCTTTGTTTCAACGGCCTCAATGGCATTCGAGAGGATGTTTAGGAAGACGCGCGGGAGGCGCGTGTCGTCGGCCTCAACCCAGAGATCTGGTGGAATCGATATCTGAACATTGAGAGTGCGTGTTGGATGCAGCTTGCGCAGCTCATCAACAACATCCTCCACAACCGGCGCGAGCCACACGGGCTTGAGCACGAGGTTGAATTCACCACCCACATTGAGCACGTCGGAAATCAGACCATTGACGTTCGCAAGCGATCGCTCCACTTCAGGGAGCGCTTCCTGAAGCGCCTGCTGCACCTGATCCGAGCTTCCCGCACTCTTGACCCGATCGAGTGTCATCCGAAACAGCGCAAACGGCTTGCGCACATCATGTGCAAGCATCTGAGTCGTGCGGGCGATGGCGGAAAATGCGGAATTGTGGCGGTGGAGCGCAACAACCTCAGCGACAGACGTTGTTTCACTCAATTCAAGCTGAGTTCCTCTTTCCATGTGGGTTAGAAGCGAGCTCAATGGGTCAACGATATCCTGCTTTATTGCTGTGCCGACGATAGATCTAAAATACATTCCAAGCCCGACCACGAGGGCAGAAATCAGCACAAAAAACAGCTGAATGGTTCTCAGCTCGGGTCTGGCAGGTGCGAGTCGTACCGGAAAATTTGTACTCGCAGAGATCCTGAGAAAGCTTGATGTACTGAGATAATTTGCAATCGATGCGCCACACGACGCGCAGGGAACAAGATCGTCAATGGACTGTGTAGCTTTCTTGAGGGCAGCATTACCCTCAAGAAATAGCTCTATCGATGCTGCGCAGCGCCCGAACTCAGCGTTGAGCTGGTCGCCAATATAACACAGATCAAAGGCAAGTCTCTCGCCTGAGAAATCTCCAATTTCAGCCAACGTCCGAGTGTCTTCCGAATCGATGAGTCGCACACCTGTAACAAACTCATCGCGCAAAGAGGCGAGCAACGTGAGCACAGAGGTCATGGTTTGTGATTGTCCCTCAGCACCAGAACGCATAAAGGTTCTTAGCTCGGGACTTGCGGCCACAATAGCAACTTTACCCTCGTGTGCAGACACAAATCCGGTCAAGGCGCTGCTGAGTCTGCTCAATGTCAGATCCGTCTGATTCTGAGCTAAAATTAAAACAAGAAACTGGAACAGGATGGCGAAAGATAGCCAAATCAGGCCCGTTCCCCACCCCATCGTTCGAGTCAGCTTTTTTCGAAAATCTTCGAGAGAAGCAGTCATATTTTCGATCCGAAGAGGATTTTAAACAGCTGCCATTTCTTATCAATTTCAAGTGACTCTTGCTGAGTTACACGATGAATGCGACCGAGAGTTGAAAACTGATTGAAGAATTCTTTTTGCAATTGATTGAAGACTTGTTCATCTGATTGAACTGGTCCATAGGGAGAAAAGTATTTGCTCTTTTGGGCTACTGAATCAACAAATTCCTTGGAGGACAATTCATCGGCAACACACTTCGCCTCCTTTGATTCACCAACAAGGGTGATAAGATCCATCGACGAATGTGACAGCGAAGGATGAAGGATAAATTCAAGGTTAGGCTGGGTGCTCGCTTTTTGAATGGCGTCACCCGACCATGTGTAGGCGAGGGCAAATTTAGGATGCTTCGTGATGTCTGCCAAGTCGCTCGAAATCGCTACCTTGGATTGACCAACGAGCTTTTTTAGTTTGTCTTCACTCGGAAAAATTAGCTGAGTATTCTTGCTGCAATCGGAGCCAAGTTCAGTGCATTCCCACTTGTTTAGAAGGGTTGCAATTTCCATGTGATCATCCATAAATACAGCTACATTATCGCCTGTGATTTTGAAAATTTCACCAAGAGACTCATTGCCCTTTAATGAAACCAGGCGCTTGTTTACAAGAAAGCCAGACAAAGAAATCTGAAAAATACCAGTTCCCTGACTGTATTTGTTTTTTTTGTAAAATGAAGAGATAGGATTAGCGTATGATTCTGCTCTTCTGTCCAGCTTCAGTTTTGAATTCCTGATAGCATTAGTCGCCCTCGCAGTGTATGCTGTGTCTGAATATATTAGAACATCATATTTGTTATCAATGGTTTTATCTCTTTCTAATCTATTCAAGAATTCCGTGGTTGAATAAAATTCATCGATAGAAAGAGTTGTTTTACATTTTCTTTCTATATTTTTGATATTCCTATGATGGGGATCGATATATCCCCACCAAGAAAGGATTCGAACTTTATCGTTCTTAAAATTTTTCGATTTAACAGATGCAGCTGCTGTCAGCTGAGTAAAAAAAAGACCGGCTATAAACAATAGATGGATATACTTCATAGACGCGACCTCGCAAGACACTCTTACTACAGCGAACATGTTTACTTGAACCTCTAAGCAACATCCGTACCCACAAAAAATTCAAATATATTTGATGCTTATTCGATATTTGGAAATTTTGGAGTGTAGAAAGGTTATTCAATTGATTGCCTTTTGAACACACCTCTTCGATTGCGTCGAACCCAATGATTTACTTCAACCATGGCTTATAAAGAAATTATTTGCCTGCTAAATTTGGAATCAATATTAGCAAGGTCATAAATGTCTCTACAAATTTCGCGTTTCGAAGTCCCGCCCTTTTTTTAAGGGTATCAGATCGGCGTGATGCATTGGCTCCTCATGTGAGAGCCATTAATACTCAAGCAAGCATTCGCTCGAGCTCCTCTTGTGTCACATTCAAGACATCACAGATCAGGGACTTATCAAGGCCTTCGGCAATCAAGGCACGCGCTGTTTTGATGCGAACTTTCATGCGTCCCTCTTCGTATCCTTGGCGAAATGCTTCCGCACGTCCCTCTTCTCGACCTCTTCGCAGCGCTCCGCCCAGTTCAAGAGCTCGGGCCACGCGTCCCTCATAGACGGCGCGCTCTTGCATTGCACGTTTGTGTTCTTCTGAATTTATGTCAATCTTCCCGTTTTTCTCTGTTTTCACGGCGAATATTCCTTTCATCCGAAATGGCTTCGCATAGTTTAAAGCTAATTCAGAATCATATCTTAAGCCAGCTCAATCCGAACAACTATTCAGATGATCGGTCAGTTTGATTCTCTGAAATGCAAACGTGAGTCGAGCGCGCCTCTGAAAAACTTAAATTCAATCCACAATGTATTCAAATTTTTAGCCTCACGACCAGCGTATTTTTCCTCTCGTCTTTCTCTGTCATCAAGTGTCTCTTATTGAGGATATCAACATGACAGACACGGTAAAAACGGTCGAATGTCGATGACGAGTATCGTCGCTTCTGGCAGTCACTTTACTTCCCCGCCGCTGCTGTTGTGCGTCCGATATGGGATCACGCATTAAAAGCGATCTTTGTGAAGAATCGAGAACCCACGCTTAAGTTTGTGAACGACTTTTTTGAATTCGAAAGTCCCATCACAGATCCGTCATTTTTGGGAACCGAGATCGGAGCTTAAGGAGACTCTGAAAAGTCTGTCCGTCTAGACGTTGCAGTCAAACTTGTCCCTGGCAAACCTATCAATCTTGAGATGCAAACGAGCCGAAAATCGGGTTATGTGTGTCGCTGTGTTTTATATAACTCCGCCTTGCTTGTTGCTCGCACAAAAAGCGGCGCTGAAGAAGCGAGCAAGCGGCTATTCCAATGAGTTGATTGCGGAACATCTTGAGTTGTCTGATTCCGAACTTAATGAGATTTTCTCGAACTCTAAATGAACATCAACCCGCTGATCTCCGAACTGTGACTGCAAATCTTCCTTTTGCCTCAGAGAGGATTTGCTCCAGTATTTTTTCAAGAATCACTTCTTCGCTATATGAAAGAGCTTTGGAAATCGCGCGAGCATGTTTGGGCGGAAGATTTTTATCCCCTCGCTCGACAGCGCTCAGAAATGAAACTGAAACTCCAAGTGCGTCGGCGACCTCTGTTTGCGTCTTGTTTGCGAGGCGAGGGAGCGTTCGCACGAGTGTGTCGAGGGTCAGTTGGGCGGTGCCAGCAAGTTTGGGTGCATCGTCGACCGGAACAAGGGCATCGTTACTCAGGTTATGCAAAGTCGCTTTTTTTAATCCGTTTCAGCGCCGCCGATTTTTTCCCTGAGGCGTTCTCAGTCTTCATGATATTGAATCTCCATCAGCTCAAGCGGGTTGGCACGCGCCACCGAAATTCCTGCCTGTTGAACTTCCTCTTTCCAAACAGGAAACGCTGCTTAGACGGTTCGAGGAGCTCTTCGCAACGACTTTACGGCTTGACCTTGCATAAATATTGCGGTCATTTGCGATCCCCATGACTTTACCCAATAGATTAAATATTCACCTAAAAGGTTCAACTCAATTGATGTGGGTGATTGAGCCAATGCTCTTTCATGTCATACTTTTTTGTCTCAGGTGGGATGCTGCCGACACGAGCCTAATTTCTGTCCAAATTGTATGAAAAGACGTCGCAGCAATAAGTTTCGCAATTCATTTGTCCCGCTCAAATTGCTTCGCTGCACAGAAGCGCGATAGAGCCCGCTTCGCGGCCACCCGCCCCCTCCCTCCGGATAAGTTCTAGGCCGCCCGGAAAATCGGTTTTCTCCATGAAAAATCCGGACCATCCATAGAATTTTGCTTCTACACTGGCTCGCACCCCCAGATTTGAGGTAAACCACCCACCAATAATCCACAGATTCAGGGAATCGCCCCG
>Ga0194117_10001444_pt1 | contig 27611 bp, 15 predicted proteins | sample TA2MahsurfametaG_FD_160579 | JGI IMG/M metagenome (GOLD analysis project Ga0194117, IMG submission 160579) | Freshwater microbial communities from Lake Tanganyika, Tanzania - TA2015009 Mahale N1 surface | ecosystem: Environmental > Aquatic > Freshwater > Lake | place: Tanzania: Lake Tanganyika... | reverse complement strand
GGTGGAGCCAAAATTTTATTTTTTTATTTTAAAATTAAATTTAATTTATTTAAATTTTATCTAACTTCATTTTACCTCCACATTATTATTTATATTTAAAAAAAATTGAAATGCTTTTTTATTTTATTTTAAATGCATCTTAATAAATATAACAATTATAAATTATTACAATACTACTTTTTAAAATGACATTCAACTCTCTTATGATCCTTAAGGTTAAAACTATATATACCGCTGACCATATCGCTTTTACTCTTCTTACTAAAGAAATCTGTCATGTTTCTTCTATTACATTAATCCCTCAAATCGATCATGATAACGGAGAGATTTACAATATTGCATATATTGATATTCACATGTATTGCGATACTGAAGCTGCTTATCAATTTATACATTCTATCAAAGATGGGGTTTTCATATTATCACACGATAATGTTAATGACAATCCATGGACTTTTCAGATTAATATTCATAATTCTGGTGGACTATCTCTTGGCGCTTTTACTACTCAGTTCCCTCAAAAATATTATAAAAATTATACAAATTTTAATAACAAACTTAACTATACTAATTCTTCTTCTAAAGACCTTACACCCATCATCGGTCTTTCTGATGAACGTTATTCTTTTGATGAAGCCCTTCATCATTTTCATTTATTGATACAAGAATGGCATTCTGTCAATACTGCTTTTGAACGGCGACAAATTGAGAAAAATATTTATCATTTTGATAATGAATTACGTATTCATCATTCTGTTTTGAATAGTCAGCATGTCTCTTCTAGATAAAATTATCAACTTTTACAAATTTACTTTTTTCTTTTATAATATTATAATGTCGTTTGTTAATTTGACTAATTCTGGCGGTTCTTTGATTGTTAATCCTCTAATAGGCGAAATTAACCAAATAAATTTAAGTGATTATTCTGGTTTATTTAATCTTGCAACAAGTAGTATAAATATTGATGTTTCTTCTAATACTACGTCCGTTCTAAATAATGATTTATCTATAATCGGAGGTTATAATACGTTGTCAACAGGTACATATGATCCTGTCTATGCTCTAGCATTTGATGGAAATGGAAATGTATATGTAGGAGGTCCAAGTACTGTAGTTGATGGGATTAGTGCGAATAGGGTTGCAAAATGGGACGGATCATTATGGTCTGCTTTAGGAAGTGGTTTTAATAATATTGTAAATTGTTTAGCATTTGATAGAAGTGGAAATTTATATGCTGGAGGTAACTTCACTACGACTGGCAGTGTTTCTGCGAATTGTATCGCAAAATGGGACGGGTCATCATGGTCTGCTTTAGGATCTGGTGTGAATAATAATGTAAATTCTTTAGTATGTGACTTAAGTGGTAATTTATATGCTGGAGGTAGCTTTACTACAGCTGGTACGGTTAATCCTGCGAATTGCATCGCAAAATGGGACGGATCATCATGGTCTGCCTTAGGAAGTGGTTTAAACACTACCGTAAATTCTTTAGCATTTGATTCAAGTGGTAATTTATATGCTGGAGGTAGATTCACTACAGCTGGTGATAATTCTGTGAATCGCATCGCAAAATGGAACGGATCGTCATGGTCTGCTTTAGGATCTGGTGTGAATAATAATGTAAATTCTTTAGTATGTGACACAAGTGGTAATTTATATGCTGGAGGTAGCTTTACTATACCTGCAAATCGTGTCGCTAAATGGAACGGATCATCATGGTCTGCTTTAGGAAGTGGTATGAATTCTACTGTAAATTCTTTAGCATTCGATGTAAGTGGAAATTTATATGCTGGAGGTTATTTCACTACAGCTGGCGGTAATTCTGCGAATCACATCGCAAAATGGGACGGATCATCATGGTCTCATTTATGAGCTGGTTTAAATAATAGTGTTGTATATATATTAGCATTTGATGCAAGTGGAAATTTATATACTGGAGGTGATTTTACTAGAGCGGGTAGAAATTTTGCAAATTATATTACAAAAATAACAAAGTCATTAACATCATATTTTGAACTTTACACATATGTTAATTCTGATTCAGCAGTATTAGCTTCAATATCTGATACAAGTGGTAATTTATATATTGGAGGTTCCTTTAATACAGCCGGTGGTATTGCTGCAAATTATGTCGCAAAATGGAACGGGTCTAATTGGTCTGCTTTAGGAAGTGGTGTAAATAATAATGTAAATGCTGTAGTATTTGATAGAAGTCAGAATTTATTATATGCTGGAGGTTTATTTACTACAGCGGGTGGTAATTCTGCGAATAGAATCGCAAGATGGGACGGTTCATCATGGTCTGCTTTAGGAAGTGGTGTAAATGATACTGTAAATGCTTTAGCACTCGATCTAAATGGTAATTTATATGCTGGAGGTCTATTTACTTCACCCGCGGTTCGTGTCGCGAGATGGAATGGAACATCATGGTTTCTTGTAGGAACTGGTCCTAGTGCTAATGTAATTTCTTTAGCAACTGATACAGCTGGTAATTTATATGTCGGAGGTGTCTTCACGGTGGTTGATACAACGATTTCAGCATTTCGTATCGCAAGATGGAACGGATCATCATGGGCTGCTTTAGGAAGTGGTTTAAATACTCCTGCATTAGGTTTAGTAACTGATGGAAGTAATAATTTATATGCTACAGGTACATTCGGGACAGCTGGTGGTAATCTTGCGAATAGAATCGCAAGATGGAATCGATCATCATGGTCTGCTTTAGGAACTGGTATTAACAATGAAGGTAACTGTTTATCATACGATGTAGATGGATATATATCTATTGGTGGTCGATTTACTGCACCAAGTAGTGGTATTGTCAAATATGCAACATCTGGTGTAGTAGTTAACACGTATGTTAATTCTAAATTTTTATATACTTTACAACCAAATCAGTTGATAAATCTTATTGTACCAAACTCAGGTGTTGCATATACTAATGGATTACTAATTTAAACCAGTGAAGATTTAAATCTGCACCCTTTAGGGTGAGTTATTATAAATTTCACCGGGTTCATTTGAAAAGATTTAAAATGCTGTCCTATTTCAAATCTCTTATATCGATATGTTAATTATTATTTATAATTATGTTTTTTTTAAATTTATAATTTCTTATTAAATAATATAATGTCTTTGGTTGATTTAATAAATGTTAATGGACAGTTATTTGAAAATGGAACATCTATTTTATCTACAGGACCAACTGGACCTATTGGATATACTGGTGTTACAGGACCTCCTGGTCCTCCTGGTACTATAGGAAATACAGGACCAACTGGACCAGCTGGAGATATAGGACCAACTGGACCAGCCGGCACTGCTAGCAATACAGGAGCAACTGGACCAACTGGTGATATAGGTCCAACTGGGGATACAGGTCCAACCGGAGACACAGGACCCACTGGAAATACAGGACCCACTGGAAATACAGGACCCACTGGTCTTGCCGGACCAACTGGAGTTACAGGACCAACTGGTGATATAGGGCCAGCTGGTGATACAGGATACACTGGTGTTGCAGGACCAACCGGAGATACAGGACCCACTGGTTATGCAGGATCCACTGGAGATATAGGACCAACCGGATGTACAGGACTAAACGGAGATACAGGACCCACTGGAGATACAGGACCAACTGGTCTTGCCGGATCAACTGGTCTTGCAGGGCCAACCGGAGATACAGGACATACTGGTGATGCAGGATCAACTGGGGTTACAGGACCAACCGGAGATACAGGAGTACATGGAGATATGGGACCCACTGGAGATATGGGACCCACTGGAGATACGGGATCAGCTGGATATACAGGACCAGTTGGATATACAGGACCAACTGGTGCAGGACCAATTGGTGATACAGGACCCACTGGTATTGCAGGTCTCACTGGTTATACAGGACCCACTGGTGCAGGACCAATTGGTGATACAGGACCCACTGGTATTGCAGGTGTCACTGGTTATACAGGACCCACTGGTGCAGGACCAACTGGACATACAGGACCAACTGGTCTTGCAGGATCCACTGGAGATACAGGACCCACTGGTTTTACAGGACCTACTGGAGAAACAGGACCTACTGGTCTTGCGGGATCAACCGGAGATACAGGTCCTACTGGACATACAGGATCCATTGGAGATACAGGGCCAACCGGAGATACAGGTCCTACTGGAGATACAGGACCTACTGGAGATACAGGACCTACTGGTCTTGCAGGACACACCGGAGATACAGGTCCTACTGGAGAAACAGGACCTACTGGAGAAACAGGACCTACTGGAGAAAAAGGACCTACTGGAGAAACAGGACCTACTGGAGATATAGGACCCACTGGTGATACAGGACCCACTGGAGAAACAGGACCCACGGGAGATACAGGACCAACCGGAGATACAGGACCCACTGGAGAAACAGGACCCACTGGTCTTGGAGGATCCACTGGAGAAACAGGACCCACTGGTCTTGGAGGATCCACTGGAGATACAGGACCTATTGGAGATACAGGACCCACGGGAGAAACCGGACCTACTGGAGATACAGGACCTACTGGAGATACAGGACCCACTGGTGTTGCAGGACCCACTGGAGATACAGGACCCACAGGAGAAACAGGTCCTACTGGAAATACAGGACCTACGGGAGAAACAGGACCCACAGGAGAAACAGGTCCTACTGGAAATACAGGACCAACGGGTCTTGGAGGATCCACTGGAGAAACGGGACCCACAGGACATACAGGTCCTACTGGATATACAGGACCCACTGGTCTTGCGGGATCAACAGGAGATACAGGTCCCACTGGAGATACAGGACCTACTGGAGATACAGGACCTACTGGAGATACAGGACCTACTGGAAATACAGGACCTACTGGAGATACAGGGCCAACCGGAGATACAGGGCCAACCGGAGATACAGGTCCTACTGGAGATACAGGACCTACTGGAGATACAGGACCTACTGGTCTTGCAGGACACACCGGAGAAACAGGACCTACTGGAGAAACAGGACCTACTGGAGAAACAGGACCTACTGGAGAAAAAGGACCTACTGGAGAAACAGGACCTACTGGAGATATAGGACCCACTGGTGATACAGGACCCACTGGAGAAACAGGACCCACGGGAGATACAGGACCAACCGGAGATACAGGACCCACTGGAGAAACAGGACCCACTGGTCTTGGAGGATCCACTGGAGAAACAGGACCCACTGGTCTTGGAGGATCCACTGGAGATACAGGACCTATTGGAGATACAGGACCCACGGGAGAAACCGGACCTACTGGAGATACAGGACCTACTGGAGATACAGGACCCACTGGTGTTGCAGGACCCACTGGAGATACAGGACCCACAGGAGAAACAGGTCCTACTGGAAATACAGGACCTACGGGAGAAACAGGACCCACAGGAGAAACAGGTCCTACTGGAAATACAGGACCAACGGGTCTTGGAGGATCCACCGGAGAAACGGGACCCACAGGACATACAGGTCCTACTGGATATACAGGACCCACTGGTATTGCGGGATCAACAGGAGATACAGGTCCCACTGGAGATACAGGACCTACTGGAGATACAGGACCTACTGGTCTTGGAGGATCTACTGGAGAAACAGGACCTACTGGAGATATAGGACCCACTGGTGATACAGGACCCACTGGTATTGCAGGTGTCACTGGTTATACAGGACCCACTGGTGCAGGACCAACTGGACATACAGGACCAACTGGTCTTGCAGGATCCACTGGAGATACAGGACCCACTGGTTTTACAGGACCTACTGGAGAAACAGGACCTACTGGTCTTGCGGGATCAACCGGAGATACAGGTCCTACTGGACATACAGGATCCATTGGAGATACAGGACCTACTGGTCTTGGGGGACCTACTGGAAATACAGGACCTACGGGAGAAACAGGACCCACTGGAGAAACAGGACCTACGGGAGAAACAGGACCTACTGGAAATACAGGGCCCACGGGAAATACAGGACCCACTGGAGATACAGGACCCACAGGAGAAACAGGTCCTACTGGAAATACAGGACCTACGGGAGAAACAGGACCCACAGGAGAAACAGGTCCTACTGGAAATACAGGACCTACTGGAAATACAGGGCCCACGGGAAATACAGGACCCACAGGAGAAACAGGACCCACGGGAAATACAGGACCCACAGGAGAAACAGGACCTACTGGAAATACAGGACCTACGGGAGAAACAGGACCCACAGGAGAAACAGGTCCTACTGGAAATACAGGGCCCACGGGAAATACAGGACCCACAGGAGAAACAGGACCCACGGGAAATACAGGACCCACAGGAGAAACAGGACCTACTGGTCTTGCGGGATCAACAGGAGATACAGGTCCTACCGGAGATATAGGATCTACTGGAGATACAGGACCTACTGGAGATACAGGTCCTACTGGTATTGTGGGATCAACCGGAGATACAGGTCCTACTGGAGATATAGGTCCTACTGGTCTTGCGGGATCAACCGGAGATACAGGTCCTACTGGAGAAACAGGACCCACTGGTGATACAGGAGCTACTGGAGAAACAGGACCTACTGGTGATACAGGTCCTACTGGTCTTGCAGGATCAACCGGAGATACAGGTCCTACTGGTGATACAGGTCCTACCGGTGATACAGGACCAACTGGTCTTGCAGGATTAACCGGAGATACAGGACCCACTGGTCTTGTGGGATCAACCGGAGATACAGGACCTACTGGTCTTGCAGGACCCACTGGACATACGGGACCTACTGGAGACACAGGACCCACTGGAGACACAGGACCCACTGGAGAAACAGGCCCTACTGGTCTTGCAGGACCTACTGGTTTTACAGGACCTACTGGAGATACAGGCCCTACTGGTCTTGCGGGATCAACCGGAGATACAGGTCCTACTGGAGAAACAGGACCCACTGGTGATACAGGAGCTACTGGAGAAACAGGACCTACTGGTCTTGCGGGATCAACCGGATATACAGGACTTACAGGAGAAACAGGACCTACTGGAGAAACAGGACCCACTGGTCTTGCGGGATCCACTGGTGATACAGGACCTACTGGACATACAGGACCCACCGGAGATATAGGACCCACCGGATATGCAGGATCAACTGGAGATACAGGGCCTACTGGTGATACAGGACCCACTGGAGATACAGGACCCACTGGAGATACAGGGCCTACTGGTGATACAGGACCCACTGGAGATACAGGACCCACTGGAGATACAGGAACCACAGGATATACCGGACCTACTGGAGAAACAGGACCTACTGGTCTTGAAGGATCAACCGGAGATACAGGATCCACTGGTGATACAGGACCTATTGGACATACAGGACCCACCGGAGATACAGGACCTACTGGTCTTGCAGGATCAACTGGAGATACAGGGCCTACTGGTGATACAGGACCCACTGGTCTTGAAGGACCCACAGGAGATACAGGGCCTACTGGAGATACAGGACCTACGGGAGATACAGGACCCACTGGAGATACAGGACCTACGGGAGAAACAGGACCTACTGGAGATACAGGACCGACGGGAGATACAGGACCCACTGGAGATACAGGACCCACAGGAGAAACAGGTCCTACTGGTGAAACTGGACCTACGGGAGAAACAGGACCTACTGGTCTTGGGGGACCTACTGGAAATACAGGACCTACGGGAGAAACAGGACCCACTGGAGATACAGGACCCACAGGAGAAACAGGTCCTACTGGAAATACAGGACCTACGGGAGAAACAGGACCCACAGGAGAAACAGGACCTACTGGAAATACAGGACCTACTGGAAATACAGGGCCCACGGGAAATACAGGACCCACAGGAGAAACAGGACCCACGGGAAATACAGGACCCACAGGAGAAACAGGACCTACTGGAGAAACAGGACCTACGGGAGAAACAGGACCCACGGGAGAAACAGGACCAACCGGAAATACAGGACCCACAGGAGATACAGGACCCACCGGAAATACAGGACCTACTGGAGCTAGAGGATACACTGGAAATACAGGACCTACTGGTGATACAGGACCCACCGGAAATACAGGACCTACTGGAGCTAGAGGATACACTGGAAATACAGGACCCACCGGAGATACAGGACCCACCGGATATGCAGGATCAACTGGAAATACAGGACCTACTGGTGATACAGGACCAACAGGAAATACAGGACCTACTGGTGATAGAGGATTCACTGGAAATACAGGACCCACCGGAGATACAGGACCCACCGGAAATACAGGACCTACTGGAAATACAGGACCTACTGGACAAACAGGACCCACTGGGCTTAGAGGACCAACTGGAAATACAGGTCCTACTGGGTTAACAGGACCCACTGGGCTTAGAGGACCAACTGGAAATACAGGACCAACTGGGTTAACAGGACCCACTGGGCTTAGAGGAGCCACTGGGCTTACAGGACCCACCGGAAATACAGGACCCACCGGAAATACAGGACCCACTGGGTTTACAGGTCTACAAGGTGTAACAGGACCAACTGGGTTTACAGGACCCACTGGGTTTACAGGACCTACTGGGCTTACAGGACCCACAGGAGAAACAGGACCCACCGGAAATACAGGACCTACTGGAGCTAGAGGATTCACTGGAAATACAGGACCTAGGGGAGATATTGTAACTGGAACAATTTATGGACAAGCATTAAATTGGAACGATATTACAAATGCATGGCAAATTACAGGAAATACACCTTTAGCATTTGGAAATAACGCTGGACAAACTGGTCAGTCTAGTAGTGCCATTGCATTAGGAATTAATGCAGGAAGAAATACACAAGGCCCAGGTGCAATTGCGATAGGAAGTGATACTGCATTGGTTAATCAAGGCGACAGTGCAGTTGCAATAGGAAGATCTGCTGCTGGAGGTACTATTGGGCAAGGTGCTAGCGCAGTTGCGATAGGAGTTGAAGCTGGTTTTAATGCTCAGGGTGGTAGTGGATTAGCCATAGGGGAAAGGGCAGGTAGAAATACTCAAGGAGGTACTGCAGTTGCGATAGGATTTGAAGCTGGTTTTGATTCTCAATCAGCTTTTGGAACGGCGATAGGATATTTTGCAGGTAGAAATACTCAAGGAGGTAGTGCAATTGCGATAGGTTCACAAGCTGGTGAGTTTTCTCAGAGAAATGACGCAATAGCAATTGGTACTTTAGCAGGAAGAAATACACAAGGAACCAATTCAATTGCAATAGGTAATTTAGCTGGTGCTGGTAGTCAAGTACAAAATTCAATTATATTAAATGCAACTGGTGTTGAATTAAATGCTGCTGCTAGTGGTTTTTTTGTGGCTCCACTTAGAGAAATAACACAAACACGAGTATTAGGTTATAACGCATCAACATCAGAAATAACTTATTGGACAAAAACATTTGTAATAGACCATCCAATTGATAAAAATAAATATTTAGTTCATGCTTGTTTAGAAGGTCCTGAAGGTGGTGTTTATTACAGAGGTGAAGGACAAATACAAAATGGTGAATCAGTAAAAATTGAGCTACCAGAATATGTTAACAACTTAGCTACAGATTTTACAGTTCAAATAACACCTATTTATTATGGTAAGAAGATACAGCAACTATATACTTCTAAAATAAAAGATAATTGTTTTACAGTTTATGGAGAGAACTGCGAATTTTACTGGTTAGTTCATGGTAAAAGATGTAATATAGAAGTTGAACCAATGAAATCTAGCGTTATTATAAAAGGAGATGGACCATATAAATGGATTTAATAAGTGAAGATTTACAAAGTAGTGTTCAAGGTAGTCTCTACCGAGCCTTATATGCCTTATGCCCTTTGGGCTAGAAAGCCTTGTGAATCCGGACCCTTTAGGGTGCGTTATTATAAATTTACCCGGTTCATCCAGGGAAAAAGATTTGAAATTTTATTTCATTTCAAATCTTAAAGTTTGTAAATATGCAAATGGGACTTTGTCACATTTTACACCATCGGTCAGACCTTGGTAACTGTTACTTTGTGACTGATATCACGCCCACAAGTCGGCGTTTTCGAAACACAGTGCCTTAGGAAAAGTCCAAAGGTGTAAATCTTCAAGGGTGTAAACGGAACCCTTAAAAAGGTACCTTATTATAAATTTCACCCACTTATCCCTCTGAGGAAAAAGTTTGAAATGCTTTATCATTTCACAAGACTATTACCTTTCGTAAATCTTCAAATGTGTAAAGGTTATAATATTTTATATTTTATAATTTATATTTTATAATTTATATTTTATATTTTATATTTTAGGTTTAATAATTATTATTTATTTAATTATAATATATTATAGTATAATATGATTTCTTTTCTTAAATTAACTAATGTCGATGGTAATTTATATATAAACGGTATCGACGAAGCACCTACTGGACCTACAGGTGTAACTGGCCCTATTGGATTTACCGGGACACCTGGTAGTATTTATAGTACCGGATCAACCGGACCAACTGGATATGTAGGACCCACTGGATATTTAGGACTACCAGGCGGTTATGGTAATACAGGACCAACCGGCCAAGCTGGAGAAGATACAGGACCCAGTGGGTATACAGGATCATATGTAAACACAGGACCCACTGGACAAACAGGATCAACTGGAGTTACAGGACCAACTGGTGCAGGACCCATTGGATATACAGGACCTACTGGTCTTGCAGCATCGACTGGAGATACAGGTTGCACTGGAGAAATAGGACCTACTGGAGATATAGGACCTACTGGTCTTGCGGGATCCACCGGAGAAACAGGACCCACTGGAGATACAGGACCCGATGGAGATATAGGATCCACTGGACAGGCAGGACCCACTGGACAAGCAGGATCCATTGGACAAGCAGGATCCACTGGACAGACAGGACCCACTGGACAAGCAGGATCCACTGGACAGGCAGGACCCACTGGACAAGCAGGATCCACTGGACAAGCAGGATCCACTGGACAAGCAGGACCCACTGGACAAGCAGGATTAACTGGAGATACAGGGCCCACTGGGGATACAGGACCAGATGGAGATACAGGGCCCACTGGAGACATCGGTCCAACAGGAGATACAGGACATACTGGAGATACAGGACCAGATGGAGATACAGGGCCCACTGGAGATACAGGACCAGATGGAGATACAGGACCCACTGGAGATACAGGATCAGCTGGGTATACAGGAGAAACTGGATATACAGGATCAACTGGCGCAGGACCCACTGGTGTTACAGGACCCACTGGTGTTACAGGACATACTGGTTTTACAGGACCAACTGGTGAAGGACCTACTGGAAATACAGGACCTACTGGAAATACAGGATCAATTGGAGATACAGGTCCTACTGGTCTTGCGGGATCAACCGGATATACAGGTCTTACTGGACAAGCAGGACCCACTGGTTTTACAGGATCAACCGGAGATACAGGTCCTACTGGAGATACAGGACCCACTGGAGATACAGGACCCACTGGACAAAGAGGATCTAGTGGTCTTGGAGGACCTACTGGTCTTGGAGGATCCACTGGAGAATCCGGACCTACTGGAGAATCCGGACCTACTGGAGAATCAGGATCTACTGGTCAAACAGGATCTACTGGAGAAACAGGACCTACTGGTCTTGGAGGATCCACTGGACCCACTGGACCCACTGGACAAGCAGGATCCACTGGTTTTGCAGGGTCTACTGGTGTTGAAGGATCCACTGGTCTTACAGGACCCACCGGAGATATAGGACCCACTGGAGAAATCGGTCCAACAGGAGATACAGGACATACTGGAGATACAGGACCTACTGGTCTTGAAGGATCCACTGGTCTTACAGGCCCTACTGGTCTTGCAGGATCAATTGGGGATACAGGACCTACTGGACAAGCAGGACAAACTGGATATACAGGACCAACCGGATATATAGGACAAACAGGAGATACTGGACCAACTGGTCTTGCAGGACCAACTGGAGATATAGGTTCTACTGGTGATACAGGACCCACTGGACAAACAGGACCTACTGGTCTTGCGGGATCAACTGGAGATATAGGACATACTGGAGATACAGGGCCCACGGGAAATACAGGACCTACTGGTCTTGCGGGATCAACCGGAGATACAGGACCTACTGGAGATACAGGACATACTGGAGATACAGGGCCCACGGGAAATACAGGACCTACTGGACAAACAGGATCCACTGGACAAGCAGGACCTACTGGTCTTGCGGGATCCACTGGACATACAGGATCCACTGGTCTTGAAGGACCCACAGGAGATACAGGACATACTGGTCTTGGAGGACCCACAGGAGATACAGGTCCTACTGGACATACAGGTCCTACTGGACAAACAGGACCCACTGGACAAACAGGACCCACTGGACAAAGAGGACCCACTGGAGAAACAGGACCCACCGGAGAACCAGGACCCACCGGAGAATCAGGACCCACCGGAGAATCAGGACCTAGTGGAGATACAGGACTTACAGGAGATACAGGACCTACTGGAAATACAGGACATACTGGTCTTGGGGGATCAACCGGAGATACAGGACCTACTGGTGTTGCGGGATCCACTGGTTTTACAGGATCCACAGGATATACCGGGCCAACTGGTTTTACAGGATCCACTGGAGAAATCGGACCCACTGGAGAAATCGGACCCACTGGAGAAACCGGACCCACTGGTCTTGCGGGATTAACCGGTGATAAAGGGCCAACCGGAGACACAGGACCTACCGGATATACAGGATCCGCTGGAGATACAGGACCCACTGGTCTTGCGGGACCAACCGGTGATACAGGACATACTGGTCTTGAAGGACACACTGGACAAACAGGACCGACTGGTCTTGCGGGATCAACCGGAGATACAGGACCAACTGGACAAGCAGGACCCACTGGACAAGCAGGACCTACTGGAGATACAGGACCTACTGGACAAGCAGGATCCACTGGACAAGCAGGACCCACTGGACAAGCAGGACCTACTGGACTTGCGGGATCAACCGGAGATACAGGACCAACTGGACAAACAGGATCCACTGGTCTTACAGGACCTACTGGACAAGCAGGATCCACTGGTTTTGCAGGGTCTACTGGTGTTGAAGGATCCACTGGTCTTACAGGACCCACAGGAGAAACAGGATCCACTGGTCTTGCAGGATCCACTGGAGATACAGGTCCTACTGGATATACAGGACCCACTGGACAAACAGGATCCACTGGACAAACAGGACCCACTGGACAAAGAGGACCCACCGGAGATATAGGACCCACGGGAGAAACAGGACCCACGGGAGAAACAGGATCCACTGGACAAACAGGACCCACCGGAGATACAGGACCTACTGGTCTTTCGGGATCCACTGGAGATACGGGTCCTACTGGACAAACAGGTCCTACCGGAGATATAGGAGCTACTGGACAAACAGGACCCACTGGAGAAACAGGACCGATTGGACAAACAGGTTCAACCGGAGATTCAGGACCTACTGGAGAAACCGGGCCAACTGGTTTTTCAGGATCAACCGGAGATATAGGACATACTGGACAAACAGGAGCCACTGGTCTTGAAGGATCTACTGGACAAACAGGGCAAACTGGTCTTGGAGGATCCACTGGACAAACAGGGCCTACTGGAGATACAGGACCTACTGGACAAACAGGGCCTACTGGACAAAGAGGAGTAACTGGTCAAACAGGACCCACGGGACAAACAGGACCCACTGGACAAACAGGACACACTGGACAAACAGGGCCTACTGGACAAAGAGGAGTAACTGGTCAAACAGGACCCACTGGACAAACAGGACCCACGGGACAAACAGGACCCACTGGACAAACAGGACCCACTGGAGATACAGGACCCACTGGAGATACAGGAGTAACTGGTATTCTGGGACCCACTGGACATACAGGACCCACTGGACATACAGGACCCACTGGACAAACAGGACCAACTGGACAAACAGGACCCACTGGACAAACAGGGCCAACTGGACAAACAGGACACACTGGACAAACAGGACACACTGGACAAACAGGACCCACTGGACATACAGGGCCAACCGGAGATACAGGACCTACTGGGCTTAGAGGACCCACCGGAGATACAGGGCCCACCGGATATGGGGGACCCACTGGACAAACAGGACCCACTGGACAAACAGGACCTACTGGACATACAGGACCCACTGGAGAAACGGGATCTACTGGAGAAACCGGACACACTGGATATACAGGACACACTGGACAAACAGGACCCACTGGGACTACAGGGCCAACCGGAGGATATACAGGACCTACTGGGCTTAGAGGACCCACCGGATATACAGGACCCACCGGATATACAGGACCCACCGGATATACAGGACACACTGGACAAACAGGACCCACTGGAAAAACCGGGCCAACCGGAGATACAGGACACACTGGACAAACAGGACACACTGGACATACAGGGCCCACCGGAATTACAGGACCCACTGGGCATACAGGACCCACCGGAGATACAGGGCCCACCGGATATACAGGACCCACTGGACAAACAGGACCCACTGGACAAACAGGACCTACTGGACATACAGGACCCACTGGACAAACAGGACCCACTGGACATACAGGACCCACTGGAGGATATACAGGACCCACTGGACAAACAGGACCCACCGGAGATACAGGACCGACTGGACAAACAGGACCAACCGGAGATACAGGACCGACTGGACAAACAGGACCCACTGGACAAACAGGACCCACTGGACAAACAGGACCCACTGGACAAACAGGGCCAACCGGAGATACAGGACCGACTGGACAAACAGGACCAACTGGAGGAGATACAGGACCGACTGGTTTTACCGGATCATCTGAAAATACAGGACCCACTGGAAATACAGGACCCACTGGAGGAGATACAGGACCCACAGGAGAAACAGGACCTACTGGAAATACAGGACCAACTGGAGGAGTTACAGGAGACACTGGTTTTACAGGATCATCTGAAAATACAGGACCCACTGGAGTTAGAGGACCTACCGGAGGAGATACAGGACCCACTGGTTTTACAGGATCATCTATAAATACAGGACCCACTGGAGGATATACAGGGCTCACCGGACATACAGGATCATATGAAAATACAGGACCTACTGGACAAACAGGACCCACTGGAGAAAGAGGACCTACTGGAGATACAGGACCCACCGGAGAAACAGGACCTACTGGACAAAGAGGACCTACTGGACAAAGAGGACCCACTGGACAAACAGGATCATCTGAAAATACAGGACGCACTGGAGGAACCGGTCCCATTGGAGATAGAGGACCCACCGGACATACAGGACCCACTGGAAGAACCGGTACAACTGGACAAAGAGGACCCACCGGAGAAACAGGACCCACTGGACCTACAGGACCCACTGGACCTACAGGACCCACCGGAGAAATAGGACCAACTGGAGGAGATACAGGACCGACCGGTTTTACAGGACCAATACCGTTACCATTTGGAACAGCATGGGGTCAAACAGTAATTTCTAATAATTTGGGCAATTGGGTGATTACAGGAAACACTTCGTTGGCATTAGGATATGCAGCTGCATCACTTAATCAAGCTAGTAATGCGATTGCAATAGGAACACAAACTGCACAAAATAATCAAGAGAGTTATTCGGTTGGAGTAGGGCTTATAGCCGGACAGTTTCAACAACGTTTTAATTCGGTTGCAATAGGAAACCAGGCTGGACGAAGGGATATATCCACTGGGTCTGTTGCAATAGGAAACCAGGCTGGACAGACTTATAGTAATTTAAACCTTGGTTATGGGATTGCGTTAGGAATTAATGCAGGTAGAAATGGTCAAAACCTTTACGGAATCGCGATGGGAAATTCGGCAGCTGCTCAATTCCAATTTGACAAATCAATCGCAATCAATTTTGCTTGTGTATCAGGTATATCGGAAGGACAAATAGCAATTGGTTACTTTAATACTCGATTTAATACAGGCACAAGATTACATGCAATAACGATGGGTAGAGCTAACGGACGACAAAATTTAGGTACTAATGTAATTTGTCTAGGTGCTGACACTGGTTTTGAGTTTATGGCAAATAATTCAATTGGAATATCTGCAGCTGGAGGGGTAAATACACCTAATGCTAATATGTGTATGATCAATCCAATTAGAAATATAACACAAACACGAGTATTAGGATATGACATATCATCATCCGAAATAACTTATTCGACAAAAACATTTGTCATAGACCATCCGATTGATAAAAATAAATATTTAGTTCATGGTTGTTTAGAAGGTCCTGAAGCTGGTGTTTATTACAGAGGTGAAGGAAAAATACAAAATGGAGAATCAGTAATAATTGAGTTACCAGAATATGCTGACAGATTAGCTACAGATTTTATGGTGAAAATAACACCTATTTATTGTGGTAAAATAATAGAACAACTATACACTTCTAAAATAAAAGATAATTGTTTTACAGTTTATGGAGAGAACTGTGAATTTTACTGGTTAGTTCATGGTAAAAGATGTAATATAGAAGTTGAACCTAATAAAAGCAGTGTTAATGTAAAAGGTAATGGTCCATATAAATGGATTTAGAACAAGTGAAATTTATAATAAGACAAATTTAGAAGTTTTACACCCTTGAAGATTTACAACGATGAAGATTTAAATCGGCAACGTTTCCTTTGGATTTGAAATGCTATAACATTTCAAGGCTGTAATTTTTATTTTAACAAATTAGTTATTTTATTTTCTTTAATAATATTATAATGTCGTTTGTTAGTTTAACTAATTCTGGCGGTTCTTTAACGGTTAATCCTTCTATAGGAGTGCAACAAATAAATTTAAATGATTATGATTATTTATTGGATACGTCAGACAATAGTATAAATGTACCTGTTTCTGCTGGTACTACAAATATTTTAAATAACGACTTGCCATATATTTATTATGATACATTATTAGGTGGTGTCGATGGTAGTGTAAATGCTATAACATTTGATGCAAATGGTAATTTATATGTTGGAGGTTCCTTTACTACAGCTGGTGGTATTCCTGCAAATAATGTCGCCAAATGGGACGGGTCATCATGGTCTGCTGTAGGAGGTGGTTTAAATGGTACTGTATACGCTTTAATAATTGGTGATTCTGACAATCAGTTATATGCTGGTGGTGATTTCAGTGGTAATCTAGCGTACGTATCTAACATAACATCACTATGGACTATTCAGTACACATTTGATGGAGAACCTATAATGGATGGCCCTGTATATTGTTTTGCATTTGATGCTTTAACAGACATTTTGTATTTTGGAGGTGACTTTACTGTTCCATATACCAACATTGCAGCACATAAATATGGCATCGGTAGTATAAACAAAGGGAATGCAAATGGTGTTGTAAGATCTCTAACTATTACCGTAGTTAATGGAATAAGAAGTTTGATTGCTGGCGGTGATTTCACAGTAATTGGTAGTAATCTTGAACCATCATCTTATATTGCAAGAAACTCTCTTCAACTAGATGGACCGTCAGATTTTCAAGTTAGATGGTATGATTTATCAGCTAATCTAAATGGTCCGGTATATTCACTTATATCAGATAGCGGCCTAATATATGCCGGTGGCAACTTTACTTCACCTATTACTAGAGTTGGTTTATTTAATATATCATCAGCAACATGGACTGCTTTTGGAAGTGGTGTAAATGCTACAGTAAAAGCATTTACACGTGATGGAAGTGGAAATGTATTTGTTGGTGGTGATTTCACTGCAGCTGGTGGAACTACTGCAAATTATATTGCAAAATGGGATGGGGTAGAATGGTCGGCTTCTTTAGGGAATGGTACAAATGCTCCAGTAAACGCCCTAGGGTTTATAAATAATAGTTTATATATTGGAGGTGAATTCACTGAAGGTAATGGAGATCCAGTTAATTACATTGCAGAAATAGAAAATACGACTGGTATTCTTGGTGACGTAGATGTATCTGTTAACTCTAAATTTTTATTTTCTTTAATTGAAAATCAAAAAATAAATGTATTTGTCACAAGCACAGGAGTTCCGTATACTAATGGGTTACTAATATAAATAAGACAATATTTCGAATGTTCTTATAAATCAACTCATGTTTTAGAGTTTCGTTTTACAATGGTTTTACAATGTATAAAATTTTATACATTGTAAAATTTTATAATGTATAAAAATTAATGTGTTAAAACAAAATATGCTTTTACACTTCTATTTTAGTAAATTTATTTTCTTTTATAATATTATAATGTCGTTAGTTAGTTTAACTAATTCTGGCGGTTCTTTAGCGGTTAATCCTTCTATAGGAGTGCAACAAATAAACTTAAGTGATTATTTTAATTTATTTAATGCATCGAACAACACTATAAATGTACCTGTTTCTGCTGGTACTACAAATATTTTAAATAACAACTTGCCATATGGCGATTACGCTTCGCTATTAACTGGTCTGAATGGTACTGTAAAAGCAATAGTAGTCGATGCAAGTGGTCATTTATATGTTGGAGGTGCGTTTACTACAGCTGGTAGTGTTAATCCTGCGAATAACATCGCCAAATGGGACGGATCTGCATGGTCTGCTTTAGGAAGTGGATTAGATAATACTGTATATGCTCTAACATTTGATGCAGCTGGTGTTTTATATGCTGGAGGTGATTTCACTGATCATCTCTCGAAATGGGACGGAACAACATGGACTTCTTTAGGTGCTGGATTAGATGGACCTGTCTACGCTTTAGCATACAATTATACCCTCGGAAATATATTATATTTTGGAGGTCTATTTAGTGCTCCATATTCCAACATTGCAAGTATAAATACATCAACCAACACTGTTATCGATAATGGAGGTGCTAATGGTGCTATAAGAGCTCTTACTTATACATTGCTTGACAATGGGCAATATCCAAATTTGATTGCTGGTGGTGACTTCACTCAAATCGGTACTCCCCCACTGGCAGCATCTTATATAGCAAGACTTTACATACCAGATGCAACTACATGGTCGAATTTAACAAGTGTGAATGGTGCGGTACATGCACTTCGCTCTACTCCCCTTGGGCTCTTATATGTCGGTGGTAACTTCACTACACCAGTTACTCGTGTTGGGTTATATACTGCAAGCTTTAGTGGACCATCTACATGGACTGCTTATGGAAGTGGAGTAAATGATGTAGTAAAAGCTTTAGCAATTGATGGAAGCGGAAATGTATTTGCTGGAGGTGATTTTACTACAGCTGGCGGATCTACTGCAAATCGCATCGCAAAATGGGATGGAGCAGCATGGTCTACTTTTGGAACTGGTACAAATGCTCCAGTAAACGCTTTAGCAAGTGTAAGTAATAGTTTATATATTGGAGGTGACTTCACTCAAGCTAATGGAGCTACTATGAATCGCATCACAGAAATATCAAACACATCAGCTCTTTTTGGTGCTGTAGATGTATCTGTTAATTCTAAATTTTTATATAGTATGTATGAGGATCAACAAATAAATGTATTGGTATCATCGAGCACAGGAATTCCATATACAAATGGATTATTAATATAGAATATTAAATCGTTTAGAAGAGCCTTTATATATATTTGTTTTCTTGTAATTTATTAACCTTTAATTATTTTTTATTTTTATTTTTATATTAAAAATAAAAATTGATTTAAAATGCTTTGTTTTATCATGTCTATAAATAAAACAATATAAATAAAACAATATATACAAATAAATATTACAATGTCAATTTCATATGAAAAAGCATTTAATAAGTGGAGTGAACATTGGTTTCAGTTTATATTAAATCATAATGACAAGCATTGGTATTGGGGTGAATTAAGTGCTAATCCAAATGTTACATGGGAAATTGTAAAAAAGAACATAAACCAATCATGGAATTGGCACAGTTTGAGCATGAACCCTGTTATCAAGTGGGAAGTAGTAGAACAAAATCCAGATTTACCTTGGAGTTGGTATTATTTAAGTAAAAATCCTAACATTACATTGGATATAATAGAAAAAAATATTGATAAACCTTGGAATATGTATTATTTATGTCAAAATCCAAATGTAACATTAAAATTTGAAACAATAGAGAAAAACCCTAATATATCTTGGAATTGGTCAGGGTTAAGTATGAACCCTAATATTACATGGGAAATTGTAAAAAAGAACATAAAGAAACCCTTGAGTTGGGTTAGTTTAAGTATGAATCCTAGTATTACAGGAGACATTATAAAAAAAAATCCTGATAAACCTTGGAGCTGGTTTCAATTAAGTAAAAATCATACTATTACATGGGATATAGTAGAAAAAAATCTTGACAAATCATGGAGTTGGTCTGGTTTAAGTGAAAATCCTAATATTACGTGGGATATCGTAGAAAAATATCCGTATAAACCTTGGAATTGGAATTTATTAAGTTTAAATCCTAATATTACGTGGGAAATCGTAGAAAAAAATATTGATAAACCTTGGAATTGGAATTGTTTGAGTAAAAATCAAAATATTACGTGGGAAATCGTAGAAAAAAATCCACACATATCTTGGAATTGGTGTTGTTTAAGTGGAAATCCTAATATTACTTGGAAAATTATAAAACAAAACATTGACAAACCTTGGGACTGGCGTTCTTTGAGTGGAAATCCTAATATTACATGGGATATAATAGAAGAAAATATTGATAAACCTTGGGATTGGAATATTTTAAGTGAAAATACAAATATTACGTGGGAAATCGTAGAAAAGTATATAGATAAAGATTGGAATTGGTATTTGTTATCTTGTAATAATATGTCAAATACGCGTGATAATTTTATTAGAAGTAATCTGCAGAAACAATTTCGCGAAAGTAATTTGTTGAAAGAAATGATGGAAAAAATTTGGCACCCTAAAAATTATCATAAATTTGCTGGATGGTTAGGAGAAGATCAAGATGTAGAAGATCAAGATGATAATTAATTTATTATATAATGGTTAATATATATAAAAACGTATATACAAATAGTAATATATATTTATGATCAAACAAATATATATTTATTTCAATAATATCCTTTCCAAATTGTGTTTATATTTAAAAGTATTATTTTTTTATCCTGATATACATAAAATCATACAGCAAAAAACTGATAATAGAAATAATAATAATAATAATAATAATAATAATACAACTATAGGTCTTTTATTAGCAGCGGGAACTAGTACAAGATTTAGTATAGACAAACCCAAACAGCTTTTCATATATAAAAACAAAGAGTTAATTGTTTATTCAATAGAAAGTATGTTAGAGCAATTAAATACAATTGTTATTGTTACCAATTCAAATTGCTTAAAACAAATTACTGAAATAGTTGAAAAAATAAAATCCAATAAACTAGATCATATAAAAGAACGCGAAATATGTATTACTACAAATGACATAAATTGTAGATTAGTCTCCATTGGAAGAGGAATTCAATATATTAAAGATAATATGGCTAAATTGAATATAACAGATTTGAATAGGATTAATTTATTAATTCATGATAGTGCACGACCGTATGTTCCATGTGAGTATTATAATAATATGATATTAAACACCAAATTTTATTCACAATATTGTTTAAAATTGACAAATGGATTAATGGACTTGAAATACAATACACTAGATCGTGATGCTTATATTGAATTATGTACTCCAATATGTATAAACTTTAACTTGGGTGACATAATATATTTAAATTTTATGAAACAATCAAATAGATACACTAATGAGTTCATAGATATAATTAAAATATGCAATATACCTATACAAATATACTATGGTAATAATAAATATTTACGAAAGATTACTTATCAGGTTGATTTGTAGTAAAATAATAGTTATAATCATTATCTGATATTTTTTGTGATTTTTTTGGACCCTCTTCTTTATGATACCAGCTTGAAGAAACATATATTTCCATATAATTTGGTCCATAATTTAACGCTAAAAAGTAATCTGGATTTTTAGGGATATTTACATTTATTTTATTAAAAAGAACTTTGGAACAAGGAAAAAATTCATTCAAATCCCAATTTTTATTAAAAAAATTTATATATTTATCACAACAATTATAAACAAACAAATCAATAAATGGCCAACAATAAGTTTTCTTTTTATAAGAACTAATTTTATTTTTGTGCGAAAATTTATAAATATAGTTTGGACATTGTATAGTAATTTTATTTTCTGAATGAAATTTTAATTCACTTGTTATTCTATGTAATTTTTTAACAAAATCAGGAGATACCAATACATCAATATCATCATCCCATGGAATAAAATCTTTATGTCTACAATATCCGAGTAATGTTCCTGATATCAACATATATTCAATTTTATGTTTATCTAGTATAGTAATTAAATTTTGTAATAAATTTATTGCAAAATTTTTATGTTCTCCAAAACCATGTGTTTCTGAAAAGTATTCATTAACTACCTCTTTATTAGACATAATTTATATATCTAAAATATATTATTTTTATATTTACTATTTGAATTTAATTTAACATTTACAACCAAGTTATTATAATAAATATGTTGTTGTTCGATATCATTAATTTCTCTATATTTATTATTCAATAAATCAAGCAATTCTATAAAATTTTCTTGGTTTATATTATTATTTATTTTTTGCAAATCATCTATATCAGAAGCTAATCCAAAGTCTATAAAATGTAATCTTCCATCTAAACAAGTTATATTTTTAAGATTAAATTCTGGGTAAAAAATATGATTTGAATCAAGTATTTCAAATATTTTAATTATTTGATATTTATAGTCAGAAGGCAGACAAAAATTATCAAAAAGTGTTTCACCTGTATATGTCAAATATATTTGATTTAAATTATTATTATTATTATTATTATTATTATTAATAAATTGTGGAAAATAATCAAACCCTTGTAGTCTTGTTAGTAATGTAATTTCATTCTTTATAATATCTTGTGGATTAGAATGATTAGTATGTTTAAAACGCAAATTACTATTATATGATTTAACAACTATTATATTTTTGTATAATTTAATACTGTCAAAATTCAACAAATTATCTTTTGGTATTCCCAAATATACATTTGATGTTGATCCATAGTTAAGTGGAAATAATTTAACATCTATATGTAGATTAGGAATAATAGTTGTAAAATTATTAATTATATCAAATATATCTGAAATTATATTTTTAACAGTTATATCAACGTTTATACCTTTAACACAGCTATTTATTATTATATAAATCAGTGAATATAGTTTATTTTTTTCGTTTTGAATAAAATATTCATTATATGAATTTATGTTATTATCTTCTTCATATATATTTGAATTAACAATCTCTTCGTTAAAATATTTTTTATCTAAATCATCAGCCAATACTATTTTACTAAATATAAAATCATAAAGAATTTTTAATACGATATTATCAATATGTTTTCTAAAATGACAAATAAAATTATTTTTATTGAATTTAGATATAATAATTTCTCTTAACATAATTTTAATTTTATCAATAGTTATTCTAATATATTGATAATTTGGAGAATTGTACATTACATACAAATTATTTTGTGTATTAGAAGTAAAATTTTTTTGTAAAACAGAGTTTGGTATATTATAAATATTTAATATTGAATGCATTTTAGATAAAAGAATATCAATTTGATCTGAAATTGGATAAATATTTTCAAATATTGTTTCCATACAACTATTTCTTATAATATAAAATTGTGTAGAATGAAATAAATCAGTAAATTTATAAAAAGTTCCAGAATAAAATTTATTAATTGGTTGAGCTCCAAAACAAATTATATCCCAATCATCTGGTATAATTTCTATTCCTTTTACAATTAATTCAATATCATTAACATGAAAATCATCTTCTACAATTAATGTATATTCCGTAAAATTTAAAAATCCATAAATTAATGCACGTACATGGCTACAATAACATGCCAATGGTCCATCTTGTATAAGTATATTTGGATCTGTAAAAACTGAAAATATATCTAGAGTGACATTAGAATTTACTATATTTTTATTATAATTTTGTAGATAATATAATATACTGTTCATATCAGAATTGAATTTATCCTTTTCTTTCCAGTATGTTGCTTTTAAATGAATAAAATCCGTTATTAACAATTTTTTAAATTCACGAACAGCAATTTCATATCTAAATATATCTTTTTCAATATTAATCATTATTGTATTTACATCATTTGATTTTGAAGTTGGAAAAAACTTCTTTTTAATCAAATTATGAATATCAATACATTCATGTCCTTCTGCATAATTAATTTTATATTGTAATTTTTTTACATCAGTGCCAGTATGAACTGATTTTTTTGTTATATCATTTTTTTGATTTAAATGTAATATTATTAATTGACGCATATCAATATCCAAATCAAGTTCATTATATATATTACAACTAAATAAAAAGTTTTTTTGTATACTATTAACATTTTCTAATATTTTGGATAAAACCAAATTTATATTATATTTAAACAATGATTTTATTTGTTCTTGATTATAAATATTACTTTGATATAAATTGGTTACAAATACTTTTATTCCTTTTTTGTATAAATAATTTCGAATAAATATATCATCATTTTTACCAACAATTTCGTGTAATGATAAATTATTATAATCAAAATTAATAAAATCATCTGAAAACATATCAGATTTGTATAAAATAGCTCCATAACCTTCTGGTAACAAATTCATGTACGGTTTATTTGATGAAAATATAACTTTATAATAGTCTATAGTATCATTCATATTTCTCCAAGAATTTAAATCTACTATACGAGCAACGGATGCTATTACACATTTATGTTCAAGATAAGCATTATATAATATTTTAACCAAATCACTATCAAATATTTCATCATCGTCAATAGTAATAATAATTGAATTTGGATACTCTCTTAAAGCTGGTATTATTTTTCTATATGACCCAATATTTGTTGTTTGAGTTATTTTTACAATTACATCTTTTTTAGATAATACTAATAAATTATCAATTGAACACCTCAAATTATTAATATCTATGTCATCACAACCTTCATCAAAAAGATGTTTTTCTTTAGAATAATATATATTAATAACATCAGGTAATGTATCTTGATCTAAAATTGATTTTATTATTTGATTAAGATTTGCTATTCGCGATTTAATAGTTGTTAAACTTATAACTATATGTTCCCTCTCTAATTTTTTATCCATATTTTTATAATAATGACAATATTTTAATTTACACCTTTGGACATTTAAAACGCCGATTATTTATTAAAAATTGAAAAATAATATAAATATAATTTGTAATTTAAATTAAACTAATAGAAATGAATACATATCGTAGTAAAGGATATTGGGATATGGTAAGAATTTCAAATGAAGACACAGAATATCCCTCTAATATGGGACAAAAATGGAGCGATGAGGAAGAAATATTATTATTAGAAGAACTCAATAATAATATAGATATTGAAATAATAGCACAAAAACATAACAGAACAATTGGAGGTATTAATTCACGACGCCGAGAAATCGCATATAAAATGTATTTAAAAAATGTCTCTATTGAAGAAATAATTAGAAAAACTAAATTAGATAATAATTATATTGAAGAAACAATAAAAAAAAGACAAAATAATAATGCTAAAAAAATAAAAACTAAAGAGATAGATAATGTATTTATTAGTATTAATAAAAATGATTATGTAGAATTACAAAATGATGTAAAAAATATGAAAAATGATATTAAACAAATAAAAAATACACTTGGAGAATTAGTTGAAATGATGAAAGCAGTTTATGAATTTGAAGATACTTAAAATCGGCGTTTTAAATGTCCAAAGGTGTAAAACCAACGTATAATTTAAGTGAAATATTTACTTTAACAAATAAATTAAATATTTATTAATGAGTTTAAATATTTCTTTACTATTAATTTAGGTTATTATGAATTTTTCTTCATTTAAAAATGAATTTAGCTTTCAAGATAGATTAACAGAAGCAAAAAGAGTTTTATTTAAATATCCTGATAGAATTCCCATTATATGTGAACGTTCTTTAACGGCGAGTAAAGATTGTCCTATTGTTGATAAGAAAAAATATCTTGTTCCAATAACTTATAAAGTAGGTGAATTTTTATTTGTTATCAGAAAAAGACTAAAACTTCCTCCTGAAAAAGCTATTTTTTTATTTGTTAATGGTACAATTCCACCCACAAGCAGTTTAATAGGAGATATTTATCAAAAACATAAAGATGCTGATTGTTATTTATATATGACTTATTCTCAAGAAAATACATTTGGTCAGCATTCAATATATTATTAAATTTATTTGATTTAAACCCAAAATCTATATGAGCAAAGTATTACTATAGGAGCTATTATAAATGCCCAAAGTAAAATTAGACATATATATACAACTCTATCTCTAATAAATTTATCATCAATATCTTTATGATTATTCCTTAAAATTCCTCGTAAAGGTGTTTCTAATAATTTCTCATTAGGTTCATTTTTCTTTTCATCCATTGCAATATCAGTTGTCATTTATTTATATTCATATAATATCTCTTCAATATTCGGTTCTTTATTCAAATCAATTTTTTTAATTTCATTATTACCTGTATTTTCATTATTCCCTATATTATTTTTATGAATTAAAAAATAACGCTTATATTTTTTAACACCTTCTAATGTATATCCATCTGCTTTTCTAATTGGTTGCATATTATATCCATATACATGTAAAATTTGCCTAATAAGATTGAGTAGGGGCCATTTTTGTGACTTCTCTGCATGCTTCTGCAAACTGGTCATAAAAGAAGAACTAAATTTTTTCTTAAGGTCGGGTATAATATATTTTGTTTCATCGTATTTTGCATCAGATAAGAGTATATCTCTCGAAATAGTTAGTCCATTCAATTCATGAAAATCATTAATTTCTAAACCAATAGTCTTGAATAGTATTTTAATTTCATCATCCATTTATAAAAAAAATGAAAATAATTTCTGAAATAAAACAGAAATTATAAATAATCTATAAAACAAGTTTATTTTAATTTTTATTTTAATTTTAATTTTTAATTAGATATTCAGCTCAGGAATGCTGTAATTTTCACTATTCTTTACATACTTTGCAATGATTTTTGGATTGACACGATTCATTACTATATCTGCTGTATCATAGACATTACTAAATTTATCAATATAATAAACAATACCTTGGATATCCTGTGCCCATACTTCTACTTTATGAGTATTTAACTTTGTATCATCTGCATTCTCAACAACTATACCATGAGGTGTACCCTTCATATGTGTACCACAAAACTCGCTACCTTCTTTTCTACGTCTAGTACATTGTTCGTCGCTTGCTCTTTTAGCACAACATCTGTCATAAATAGGAACAAAGTTTTTTACTCTTTTTCTCTTTTGAAAATCTTCTTTATTAAATGATAATCTATCATAATCAATAATATATTGTAAAAGCTGTGTTG
>Ga0194117_10001440_pt1 | contig 27651 bp, 15 predicted proteins | sample TA2MahsurfametaG_FD_160579 | JGI IMG/M metagenome (GOLD analysis project Ga0194117, IMG submission 160579) | Freshwater microbial communities from Lake Tanganyika, Tanzania - TA2015009 Mahale N1 surface | ecosystem: Environmental > Aquatic > Freshwater > Lake | place: Tanzania: Lake Tanganyika... | reverse complement strand
AACCCCTTATTAGTTATAGCAATATTCGTAATTTAAAAATAATTTGAATATGGATATCGAGAAGACTTTCGACGAACTACTCGCTGAAAAAGATCTCAAAATCAAAGACGCAGAATAAAATTTCGGAGAAACAGAAGTAAGAGACGCTCTCCTTGCCAAGGCAGAACTCTATCATGACCACAATAAACTCGACTAAGCCATTGCAACCTACAATCTTGCACTCAAAAAAACTATCTAAATTGGTAAAAAGATGGATATTGCCTTCAAACTCATCTCCATCTACCTCAAACAACACCTTAACCACAAAATCAAAGAAAATATCGATGAATGCTATAAACTTTTGGAGAAGGGAGGTGATTGGTAGCGAAAAAATAAACTCAAAGTATACGAAGGAATCTATCGCCTGATTGTCCGCGATTTTCAGGCTGCCAGTAAATTGTTCGTGGAGGTCATACCTACCTTCAATTGTCCTGAAATTATGAGCTATGAAAAACTAGTCACCTACAGTGTTTTGACTGGAATCCTCAACATGGATCGCGTGAGCATAAAAAAGAAAATAATTGACTCTTCCGAAGCTATCGTTTATTTAATGAAGCTTCCAGATATCAAAGAATATCTTTAGTCTTTCTATCAATGCAGGTATAGTGATTTCTTCAAAGTGTTCGTAGATATCATCGAACTAGTCAGAAACGATCCATATCTGCAACTACATCTACGTTATTTCATCCGATAGACAAGAGTGGTCATCTACTCTCAATTTTTGTAGTCCTACAAAACTGTCAAACTATAATCCATGGCCAGAGAATTCGGAGTTTCAGTAGATTTCATTGATAGAGAACTAGCTGAACTAATAAGTGCCAGAAGACTCCCCTGCAAAATCGACAAAGTAGAAGGCATCATCTAGACTGATCCAACTGATTAGCGCAACAAATTGTACAAAAACACCTTGAAGAAAGGGGATCACTTGCTGAACCAGATCCAAAAATTATCAAGAGCCATTGATTTGTGAAAGAGATTCTTGCTATATTCATGGTCAATAAAGATAGTATTTAATTTGGAATATCAACTATGCAGAATTTAAGACCACCAAATAGCAATCTTATCAAAGTCTTATTCATATGCTTCACTCTTTTCGTGTTGAGCACAGCCAAGATATTCACTCAAAGTTTCAGTCTCTTCCATTTTCGTAAATATCGAGGGTGGAATTTCATAGGGAGGGCTACTGTCCATCCCAATAAAATGACATTAAAACTATTTATAGCAGTTAAATCTAAATAATTAAGACCCTAAGCCAAATTTGATATCAAAATAGTAGCAGTACCTAGTTAGTTTTGGCAAGAATAGGTCGACAAAAAATGTGACATTGCACTCTATGAACAGTAGGTTTTACAGAGTAAAATTGTAAAAGAAATCAGCATACATGTCAATCTGAGTAAAGAAAATTCACCTTATTAAATTACTCGAGAAATAGATATTTCCGAGCCTATCTCTTACAACTTTTTAGTGAGAGACTGTTCTCAGTCTTTTCTTAAGTAGGGTCTGAGTAAACATTCATCTTTGGAAGTGGCACTGTAAGTTATAAACAATTAACAACATTTTGAATAAAATTAATTCCACAATTTGTGGACTCTACCTCTATTCGCAATTCTTAATTACTTAGTAGTTCACTTTTTGAAGAAATAAAAAGATCCTGAAGGAGATACTTGGACTCAATACATCTTGAAAATAAGTTTGTGGTCTGGAATATTTTCACTTGTTTTCAAATACTCAGATTATCTCATCTATGCCTATGCAAATGGAAAACATCACAACATTCTATAAATATTATACCTTCTATTTCACTCTTTCTCTGACACCTGTATCATATTCATTGTGTTATTTGTCTCCTTCGGATGGACAATTAGTTTTATTTAACACAAAAAGTTTTACATTTGGATACCTCTAAGTTTGATCATCAGTTTTCTACACATAGTAGTGACAGCTTTCAATAAATCAAAAGATGGCACACATGACAAGTACCATATGTTCGATACCTTCGCTGGTTATATCATGGTTGGATTTCGCATCATTTTTTACCTGATTTTTCTGTCAGGTATAATCAGCTCAAACCTTCAGCTCTCATCGAAACATAATAAGCTGAGGTCATTTTACTTGCGACTTTTCCTTTTCGGAACAGCCTACCTTACATTTTTACCTATTGGGATGTATATAGTTTAGTCCATCAACTAAGAGAAGAGACATTAATATATGGCAATTGGCTTAGAAATGTCGCGACTTTTACTTAATTTGTGGCTTGCCTATCTGATTGGTAAAAATAGTTCGACTTACAAGTAAATTGCTAGCTATTCGATTGTGGAGAACAACTAAAAATATTTTTGATCTATATTCTTTGACTATTATTTAAATAATTGGTAATGAATATTTAGATATGATATCAATCTGAATCACTAGAAGAGCTACGCTTCTTCTTTTTGTTTGGCTTCGATTTCTTTTTAGCCTCCTAATCAGATTCCTCATCTTTTATTTAGCCTTCTTACTCTCCATCATTCATTTGCTGCTTTTTTAATTAGTTTAGCTCAGGAACAGTAAATTTTCTCAGAGAAGAAGCAAACTCGTCCTAATCTTCAATCTACTCAATTTTATGTTTTTTCTTGTGCCTCTTTTGGTCTTAAGAGCTTGAAGATTTTGATTTCTTCTTATTACTGTCTTGCTAGATACTTTAAAGAAAAGCGAGATAGTATTTGAAGATAGTTTAAGGAGTGACTGCGAAGCCACAACTCTTCATATTTTTTTCGATATAATCCATTTGATTTTAAATACTGTACTTGTTTTTGAGTTATCCTTTCGTTTGTAAATGCTAGAATATTTTGAAAATAACTTTTCTCTCTTTCTTTGATGATTTTTTTGCACTTACCTGTTTTCCTTCCTTCTTACTTTTTATTTTCATTAAGAAATACCGATAAAAATATTTTTTAAGGTAATCCTTCAACTCCTTAAATTCTGAAAGCTATTCCAAATGTTAAAAGAATTCTTACTCCAAAGTATTTTATGTCATTTTAAACTGTATCTTTTTGAAGTGATGTTTTATAAGACTTTTAATAAGTTTATGTTTCTATCTGAGCTACTACATGAAATGCTAAAATAGTTAATGAGCACTTGTCCCTTGTTGAGTTGGATCCATCATAGCAAGCAAAGATTTCTCATTTCTGTATTCTGTAACGAACTATCTCCATTTTGTTTTATAAGCAATTTCCCCAATGGCTATTTTCTCTCTAAGAAATTCTCGATAGTTAATTCTATTGACTCTGTCTCTTAATCTCCTTTCTTTAGCCTGTTATTCTTCCCATTTTTTTTATGCATCAAAAATGTAGTCTAAAAAGGTGCTGATCCTGTCATAAGGATGGAGATTTTTATAATAATCGTTATTTTTATAGGTAGACCTTATATCGTCCCATCTCGTGTTGTATTTAACATTGTCATTTTATAGTGTCTGTCTAAAAGCATCACAATTTTATCTTTTTAATCTCAATGCTTCATCTTTTTCTTTTTGAAGCAGTTCATCCATATAATCTTGGAAAGCATTTTAACGTTAGTGTTACTCAAGCAATCTCCATCTCGGATCAGCCATAAAATCATACGCAACCTTGTGCATTTTGCATTCAGATGTAAGTTTTTTGTTTTCTCTCAACATCTTCAAAAATTGATTTTTATTGACTTCAGTTTTAGCCCTTTTCTATTTTTCGCTTACTTTTTTCAGTTAATTGATGTAATCTGAATAGTATCTCTTTTTATCGCTAATTTTAAGGAGTTGCCATCTATCATCATCTTCACAAAGTTTTATGCATGCATCCCATTTTGTGTTGACTCCTATGAGTTTTTGTTTGAGTAAAGCCATAAACTTGCGTTTTATCTCTTCCGCTTAAGATAAAACTTCTTATTCTTGCAGTCTACCTTCCTATTTATCTTTCCTCTTCTTTTATTAAAGTTTCAATCTATATTCTTTGACTTCATTAGGTAGTTGCCAGCATGATTTACGAGTAATTGCATTGTAGTAAAACTTCTTACCTTCTGCACTACGATATTCTTTCCAATCTGGATGCTATAGAATCTACTCTGTTGTCTTAAAACATTCTGGCATTTCATATTGTGATTTTTTGGTTGCTCGATTGTAGTAATAAGTAGTTCCGTTGACTGACTGATGTATAGTCCACACTTTACGCTCTTCTTAAAGTGTCACTGGATGGTCCATTATAAGAGATCAATATATAAATCATAGAGGTGGTAAAAAAAAACATATCAGAGTTGTTGACCATTTTCTATTAAAAAAACAGCTTTTTTCATGAAAAGTTTAGTTAGAAGTATTCTATAATTTAGTTTGCCACTTGAGCCAAAAATGAAAAAAATAAAAGCAAAGATTAATGACTGAAATAGCTTTTAGAAACTTTACATAATCATATTTCCTGATTATAAGAAAAGCGAACATTAAAAACTAATAGTAATCATTCATTTTCGTTGATTATTTGCATACAGATGGAGATTGATATGTCTGCTTTACTTTTTAAAACAATTTATCATCACGCCAATCCAAAACTTATCCTTTCGTTCACACGTTTAAGAAGTTTAAATCAATCAACTTATTTTTAGAGTATAAAAAAATAAAGGGAGCCACCGAAAGACCCTTTTTTCTAACTTACAAAATTAAAATAAAGAAAAAGACTTAGAAGGGAATGAATGTTTCGATTTTATTGTTTTTGATTGATTTTTATTTTTGCAAATTCTACATATTTTTTAAGCTTTTTCGTTAATAGATCAATAATCCTACCGAGCTCTATAAATCAAGAGAGGGTATTGCATAGTTTCATAATTAATTCAATGAACGGAAAGAATCTTGCCCTTCTTTTGGCAATTCTCGGAGCTGCCACTGTCCTTTTCAACCAGCAAACCGCCACCAAGGTTTCTGAGTTCCAAGCCTACAAGCAAAAGTTCGGAATCGAATTCGCATCTGAGTTCGAGAACGCCTACAGAGAGAAGATCTTCCTTGAGAACCTCGCCAAAATTAATACCCACAACTCTAATGAATACAGAACCTATGATCAAGGTGTCAACCAATTCTCCCACCTCACCCAATAAGAGTTCGTCGAGCAATACCTCGGACTCATTGTTAAATCCTCCACCCACACCCTTGAAAGCACTGATGACCTTAAAGTCGGTGATGTTGACTGGGTTGCTGCTGGATCAGTTACCGATGTTAAAAACCAAGGACAATGTGGTTCATGCTGGGCCTTCTCCGCCACTGGAGGTCTTGAAGGATTGAGCAAAGCTAAAGGATAACTCGAGAGCTTCTCTGAACAACAACTCGTTGATTGCTCAGGATCATTCGGAAACCAAGCCTGCAATGGTGGTCTTATGGACAATGCCTTCAAATACGTTAAACAAAACGGTATTGTTCACGAAGACGAATATCCCTACAAGGCTGTTAAACAAACCTGCAAAATCAACTCAGGACCCTTCAAAATCGGAGGATTCGTTGATATTAAGACCTGCAACGACCTCGCCTCAGCCATCACCGGAAGACCCGTTTCAGTTGCTGTTGATGCTTCCAACTGGTCAACCTACAAGAGCGGAGTTTTCAACAACTGCAAGACTTCCCTTAACCACGGTGTCTTACTCGTCGGTATCAGTGACCAATACTGGTGGGTCAAGAACTCATGGGGAACCACCTGGGGTGAGAAAGGATTCATCAGACTTGCTAGAGGAAACGCCTGCGGTATCTGTAACGTTGCCTCATATCCCACCGCCTGATTTCTATAATCACATTATCTTTGACTCTTCATTATAAATAACTATTTGAATACAAACATTGATTTGGTATTTTTTACTATTAAAATAATTATTATTCTAAAAGAATAAGAATGAATGACAAACTGAAGTTTAGGAAGGATAATCATTGAAGATCGATGAAGCCCTCTTCGATTTCGTATTTATCTGTTCTTACTTAGAATTATTTGAAGCCTAATACTTTTTAGCGGAGTTCGACGAAATTTTTATACCAATTTTTCTTTTTCGCGATGAATTCAAGGAATAATTATTTTTGTTTGATTTTGGCAGCTTATTTCTCATATTTCAAAGAATTGATTCTTTTGTCATCAATAAGTTCATACTTCTTTCTAATATCCTTTTATTATTATAACAACTTTCTCTCTTACTCTTCGGAAAGTTTATTGAAAATTCTAGGTCTCCATTGCACGTCATGAATGTTCTTTTGAAGAGTATCCTTAGTGACAATTTCACCAATCATGTTCCAAATCTGATAGCCTTTTTCAGTCCCTAAAAGGGCAAATCTTCCTGAGTTGTCAATGCTAAAGAAGTTCATTCCATTAACCATAAGATTTTGTTTAGTGAACTCAAAATTAAACACTCTCTTGCCTTTTTCTTTGTTTTCTTTTGTAATCATGCCAAATGAAAAACGTCCTCTTTCAGCACTATCATCTGAAACGTTGTAAAGAGCGAAAAAGGTACCATTACTAGCCAAAGTAACTCTATTTGGTAGATTATTAGATAGTTCTCCTATTTTATTTATTTATAGAGAACGATTTTTTGTTGCAATTTCAAAAAATGAAACAATAAATCGAAGATTGATGCTTTTTATACTTTAATCTCTATAAATAACAGCTAATCTGTTGTGGTAGCCATCAAAACTAATGTTACCGACATCTTCTTTAAATTACAAACTACTAATCTATAGGCCTTATTCTTTTTTGAGGAGATTTCCAATTTGAATAGAAGTAGCAAAGTGACCTTTTTTAATGAATTTTCTTAGTGCAATAGCAACCCAATCACCTCTTTCTGAGACAAAAATTTATCCATTTTTTGCATGTTCGCCCCATGCTCTCCATTTTTTCTCTACTTTCTGTTAAACATTGTATAAGAAAATACGAGTAGCAGGAATAGTTGAAGGACTGTAATCTAGTTCATAACACATTATAATGATCCAATTTTTGGATTTCAACCAAGCCACCTTTTGAACATGTGGAGCTTTTATAATATGTTGTTATTCTTCTGAAGCCCTAGCTTGTTTAATAAGATCTTAAACAGTTGCAAGAGTGAAAAATGTGACATCATTTTGAGTCAAAATAGTTAAATTTAGACCATCATCAGAGAACTGGAAAGATTATAAATTTTGATTAGAGTGGGCTCTGTAAGATTTAATTTTGACTTACTATTCAACAGCCCAAAGTATTAAGTTTTCTCTATTCTTTGTTTGATTTCCGTTAAAAGTCACAATGAACCTTTCATCAACTGAGAATTTCGCATCGATAGGATTGTATTGTTTTAAGAAACCCTTTAATTTGAGGCTATTTCCATAATAAATCCTGATTCCATCTACACAGCAAACAGCCATATAGCTGCCAAGTGGTGAGAAAGTAATTTTATTAATCTGAATATTGAAAGCCATGTATTAGGTAGCCAAAGCGCTTTTAGCACTTTTGTCAAGGTGATCGAGCCAGTTTAAATATACAAGGTTAGCCTATCTTACCAAAAACTGATCTCTCAGCTGCTCATCACGATTAGGCTCTACTTTCTAAGCAACAGTGCTAAAACTTGGTACTTCAAATTTTGAGTTTGAAAGCTGTTATCCTTCCTCAATAATACTTCTTAACTCACTGATTTGAATGCATTGCAGAGTATGATTTTTATCAAATTTGAGGTTGTTAAGTCTATTGAAGGCAACTTTTGCTTCTGCTGGTGTTTTGTAGGTCATAAAGAGTGTTTGGTTGCCCACTCCGTTTTCCATACCTGCGACAACTGAGATTAGTCCATTTTTTTAACCAATATTTTTTGCATCTAGCAGTTTGTTTTTGAAGAGATTGATGAATTTTTCTTCATTCTCTGTTTTGAGGGCAGGTATTCCTGAGACTTAATAAGTTGATTTTTACTGACAAATTGGTTGAGCAATTAATCATCGAGTTCAGGTTTTTTTATTTTTCGGAGATGTTCGCTCTCTTCCTGCTCCACCTTTTTGCTTGCCTACTGGATGAAGACTTTTAGCTCAAGATTTTCTTAGATATCTTTGGAAAAGTCTATCTCTTTGAACAGATCTATCATAGTTGAAATTATAATGAATCTATAATCATCCCATGCACTCAATGTGTGTGCCAGTCTAATATTTATCGTTCTTAAAATCCTTTACAAAATCACAAGAAAAAGTTGTGTCTTGATATATTGTGACGTTGGATATTTGGATAAGTGGATTGACTATTTAAAAATCATTTTAAATATATCAGATGTCAAATCAAGCAGGTGGACTCATCGGTATTTTGCGTAATCTACGCAAAAACAAAAAATAGTAATTGCGTATCCTTGTCCTTGGACTCGATAACGCAGGCAAAACCACCATTCTCAAGTCACTCTCCAATGAAGTAAATTCACTTGCATACAGGATATCTCCACTATTACCCCGACCCAAGGCTTCAACATCAAGAATCTCACCCATGATAAGTTCAAACTCAACGTCTGGGATATTGGAGGACAGAAAGCTCTTCGAGAATATTGGAGCAATTATTTTACCAACACTGATGCCTTAGTCTATGTTATCGATTCTGCTGATACTAAGAGAGTTAAAGAAGCAGGAGTATAACTATAAAAACTTTTGCAGGTAGAATTGTTCTAAAATAGTAAAAATAGTTATCGACTGTTCCAGTTCTCATCTTCGCTAATAAACAGGATCTTGTTCAAGCTCTTCAGCCCGATGAGGTAAAATTATATCGAATTAGATTTTGAAAGAACTAAGAGAACAGATTTTGGAGGGAAGAAAATGGACTATTACTGCTTGTTCAGCCAAAACTCAAGAAGGTCTTTAAGACGGTCTCAGCTGGCTTGTCGATAATGTCAAGAAATGATAGAAATATCATATTAAAATGATACACAGTCAATATCATCATAAATCTGCCTTAAATCAGTTGTTTTCTAGGCGCCTTGCAAAATGAAACATAATAAAAATATCGCTCACGGGTGGGTTTGAACCACCGACCTTTCGGTTAACAGCCGAGCGCTCTACCGACTGAGCTACGCGAGCAGTTACTTCACTTCCTCTTTCCATATTTATCAGCATCGACCTTTACTACACTCTACTTCATAAAAAAAACATTTAAGTTTTTTAACAGTATAAATAAAGAATTTATTTTGAATAACACTCATCTTACATAAATGTCATTCAAACAATAGAAAGATGAATAAAATTGAGATTTTAACAATAAGCATGTTAAACATCATGAGAATGAAGTACTTCCCAGTGCCATGACCTTATTTGCTAATTAGAGGAAAGGTTTATCAACATTGCTATTGTAAGCAGCTGATACTTCAAAAAAGTCAAGTCCAAGTTTTTTAGCGTAGCCTTATCCCTATTATGAGCTGATTTCTTTTGCATTTTTGTGTTCACTTTTTGTTCCAACCAAAACTCCACTTATAGTAGTCTTATTATTCAATTTCTTGACTTTATCAAGCCATTTAAGACTATTTTTCAAACTATCTTGGTTAGTGGTATCATAAACAACCATAACCAAGTCAGGATTTTTACTCATTCCGATTGCCACTGATTCATAAAATTCATGCCCACTTAAATCGAACAAGAAGAGTTCTACACTGATATTTTTCTAAGTGAAAGGAACGATTTTTGAGTATATTTCAGCCCCTTGTGTCTTGATAATAGAGGTGTTACCATGTTATAATCGCTGGTAAACTGATAGTTTTTCTTGGCATAGGATTGAACGAGGGTAGATTTTCCTGCAGCTGCGTCTCCTGAATGTCATTTATGTTACCAATAACGAGAATCTTGGCTTTTTTCTTATTCATGGTCCGATGTTTAAATACGATTCAAATAATATAGAGCCATCTTGAATGTGAAACAGATATTCTAATACAAAAATTGTTAACTATATTTATGTTTTAGATCACAGTTAGTCAGAGACTGGTTATTCAACAGGTTTTTTCTATTGTGCTTGCTGATTGTTGATGATGGTCGGTTAAGGTAAATTCGATAAATCTATCTCTTTTCGCTCCTACTTAAAACCTTAGTAATAGATAACTGAAGGATTTCCGATTTCAACAGAAAAAGCCAAGTTTTTCGAATAATAGTTGTAAAATGCTTACTCTAAATGGCTACCTACATATCCTTCTAAAAGATTCTTCTGTTTATGTGACAAATAATCTGCCAAAAGTGGCTATCTGATAACACCATTTTCATCCCGAAGCATCTATCGAGTAGAGTTTATTCCTCTCATTACATTAAGGTAGCATGAAGAGTTATCTCCTGTACCATTTAATTTTTATTTGTATACTTCATTCCAAAGATCACTTTCGCATTAGCCATAACTGGTTCCAACTTTCCATAAATCCATTTGATTCGTCCAATAGGTATCAGTAACTATCTTATGCCTAGCCACAAAACGACCAAGAGGGAAACTTGAGACATAGCTGAAAGTATATTATCTAAAGAAATAATCCCAAAGTATAAAAGCAGGAGAAACTGATTTACTGTTCAAGTTATGATCCCATTTCTATAACATAGCAATTATTTGGTCACATTCTTTTCTAACTGATTCTTCAGGGAAGAATAAAAATTTCGTTTTTCTGTAAATATAGATGAGCAGGTCCTTTCTTTTCTTGATAAGAGGATCAGTATTGAGGCCAGTCACGAAATCCAATAGGTTTTTAGGAGTAAACTTTTCTTTTGTTATTCTTCTCCTTGTGTCGATTAAGAATTGTTATTAAACTGGAGTCTGTATCTCTTTTTTTATGTAACTATCTTGGTTTTGAGTAGTAAGATATGTATTTGAAACAACCAAAAAGTTTCTTTTGAAATTAGAAACCCACTTTTATTTAGGAGGCTAAGGTGCGCCTGCCAAATCAGGATACAAAAAGTAAGAAGGATGTTTTTGAAAACAAACATATTGGAAAATACCTGTTTAATTTGTAATTATCAAAGAATTGAAAGGGAATTACAAATCTTTTGTCGTTTTTCCATCATTAATAATCAAATCGAACAATTAGCTGAATACTACTATAACTTTCTTTTCCTTTTCATGCCATCTTGCAATATATTCTGAAACTTTTCCGCCATCTATGGATTTGTGTTTTTCATACAAAGTACCGTAATTGGAATGCACAAAGTTGCATTGTGAAGGCTACGAATCTTTAATTTTGATACTTGAGGATACATTTTCAAGTTTAATCCAAGTTTAACTTCCATGATGGAAAAATTTATTACCAAGTGTTTAAATTTGTTCAATATTGCTTCGATCAGTTAAAACCCCAGTGAAAGCCCAACTAACTTTGGTGGTAGTACCTCCCAAAAGTAAAGGAATACCTGGAAGAGTATAGGTAAAAATATTACCAGAACTATGTTGAAAAATTATAGGTTAAAATATTTTTTACAATAAATTTTTATTTTCGATAAATTGTACTAATATTGGTTTACCTGAAACTGTAATTTGACCACTAGCGGCAAAGACTGTGTTTCGTTTAAAGAAAGTGATGATGGGATGTAGGAAATCTTTAAACATGAGTTGATCGATATAGTCATAGAACTGATTGGAAAATAGTTTTTAAAGTCTAAGTCTGGCTCCTGATTGTTCACCATCCATCCAAGCGTTTGGTTTTTAAGCCTAATATCCTAAAGTAGCTCTAACTTTTGCTCTCATCCATTAAAGGATATAGTCATGTTGAATGACAAATCTGTAAAAACGCCAGATAGCGTAAATAGCTTCGACAGGTTCTGCTTAATCTGGCAAGCATGTAAATCCTTTTGCATATTAAGCAACAAGAGTATCAATTTCAGGGATAATTTCTTATTGTTTTTATACTGATTCTTCTTATTCTTATTCTTATTCTTATTATTCCTACTCAAAAGGATCTTGACCATCTTTGTAAAGAAGTATGTACCTTTATTAACAAACTGTCGAATGTAACAATCTATATCTCTGAAATCTTTGCCATATATTTATGACAGTCTTCCAGTTGATAGTCTGTAAAGCAGATCTATGGGAAATGAGTTGCAGTGAGCTGTTGCCAACTCTTTAAAAGATGAAACGGTTGTTATTGTTGTCACGGAGTATATCAGGGTTATGAAGATAATAAAGATCGTCGTGATTTTTAGATTCATTTTTAATTGATATAGTTTATAATTGGAACAACTTGTAAATTTTATCTAAAGAACATCAAAGTATGAAGTTTAAGTTTAGCATACTATCAGATTCAAACAAGAGGATACTCATCTTTTAGCATGCCCTCTTTTAAATTGGTTTTTCCATTATTCACAGATTCAAGTTACTATTAAACTTTGTTTATATTGTTTACTGTTTCAGAACTTTTTATTTGTTTGCTCTCTTAAGTATAGCCTTAGTTAATCGAATTTTAAGCTTACTTAGTGAATTCTATATAAAATAAAAATTACACCTGACAGTCTTAATGATTGAATTTTATGATTGGTTGTAACTTACACTAACTTTTTCAGCAAGTTAACTCGCTTTTATGCTAACTGGCTTTATTAAATCTGTGATTTTTTCATTCAAGTTTGATGCTTTTTCTTTGATATTTTACCATTTTAACCTTGTTTAAGCACTGAAAGATTATCTACTAACAGTCTAAACCTTTTTATTGATTGTTTTGTCAGCAGTTTGAACAGTTTTAGAAACTTTTTGACTTATTATGCCGAAGAAGTTACCAATAGTTTTTCCAATCTTAGCTGTAGTATTATAGTAGACAATAATTTCATTCTAGCGGATCTTTTCACAATGAAAATCTATCTTAAGTTTGATTTAATATTAAAGTAAGGAAGATTAGTATTAAATAACTTTGGCTTTGGTTCTAAATCATGCTATTTTTACCTAAGGAGCTCGTCCAAAATAGGCAGATAGCTTGATTTATTTAGTGTCGTCAAAGCATAGACTTTATTTTGATTTTTTTAATGGAAGAAAATATAGGCCGTAGACTTTTAATAAATGATCTTCACAAATAAATTTTCTGTAATTTTTTTTAAGTAGTCAAGGTTATTCATTTTAAGAAAAAAGTTTGTTTATTAAGTCCCACCATTCTTACATTAAAGTATCAAGCAATTTCCTATATTTATATTCAAAAGTACCCTCAGCTATTTGCCGTTTAGTCCTCTCCGTAAATTCAAACATCAGAAATAAGTTAAAAGTATGGAGAATTTTCGATTCAGCTAAAACTTTATGAAATTCTAAGTCCATCTTTCTTAGCACTTACGATTCAATTATAATAAATCTAATAGTTTTATAAGAAATATTAAAGATAATTGGATTGATTAATCATTATTCTTATTAGTCAAGAAGTCCTTCTTGTCTTTCGTAATTTTCATTGGCAGCGTCTATCAAAGCGTCGAATGCATCGTTTAGATGTTTGTATTCAACTGACTACCAAACTTTCTCCATCATTATCAAGAACTTCTGGGTAATCATGTAGTTGATTCTAAGGCTTAGGAGGGAAACTGTCTCTTTAGATTCTTTGAGAACCTTTTCTTTCTCTTCAAGATCATGGTTGAGAGTCTCATTTTCTTATTTGTAAGAACGAATCTCTTACATCAAAGCATTTTGTCTATTAATCAACTCAAGTCTTTCTTCTAAGCTTGCATCATAATCATGATCGATTTTCTTCTTGAAGTTGACTTAAAGAATGCATCTAAATGCTTTGGCCTTAGCCTTATAATTAGAATTACTACTGATCTTATTAATAGTCTAAACAGCTCCGATCTTGGCAATGTAGTCGTATTAATCTTTAGATTTCTTAGTGATCTCACCGTGGATAAGTTCAAGTTTGCGTTGAGGATTAGAATTGTATTGCCAAGCCTTAATTTGTTTAGTGAAGTTTCTTCTGAAAACTCTGTCAATAATACTTAAAGAAGCACGTTTACTGTTGTTGAGGATAACTTCAATCTTTGCATTGGATTATTGAGAAGACTGAGCAACAGGAGCGACTGGAGCAGGTTGAGAAACTTGTTTTGTAGGTTAAGGTGATTTATTTCTGTTCTTATCGCCTCTGTCAATGGTTCTTCCGTATTTGTCAATCATAAGGAAAGCTTTGAAGAGGTTCAGTTAGTAGTGCTTTCTAATGTTGTTATAAAGTTTTTTGAGCTTAACAATAACTGAAGCATTATACTGAACGCCAGAAGAGTCCATATTGAATTTGAGTCTCCAGAATGATTTTTGAATGTTGATCTTAGTATTTAGAGCTAAAATAGTTGCAGATTTCTTGAACCAAGGATTAACTCTTTATTCTTGAGCATAATCTTTGAGGTGATTAAGAGTAGCTTTCATGTTGTGGTTAGAAGTATCAATCATCTTGTGGAAGAGATTATGTAGTGGTTGCATTTGTTCAAGACCATATTGTTTCTTAACGAGAATGGGTGTTGAAACTGATGAAACAGTCTTTTGGCAGTGTTAGAAAAGAAGAGCAACAGCTTTGCAACGTTTGTAAAGGTTATCGTTATTGACAATACTCAACCATCTGTTGTAGAATTTCTTTTGTCCTCCCATAGTGACATTGATGAGTTGAATGACAGCTCTCTTCTTAAAGGCTTGTCCTTAATCAAATTAGTTTTTGAAAGCACCGAATGATCTCTTGAGAGTTCTATCAACAAAGTTAGAAAGTCCTTTTTCGAATTTAGAGGCTTTAATGAAAGCAGACATATCTTTCTTTTCTGGTAGACCTTGCCATTTCTTGAATCCAATAACAACTAATCCAGCCTTTGACATCAAAAGTCTCTTTAAGAAGTTTCTTTGAATTTCAGTAATTCTTCTGTTCAATCTGAATTTGTTAATAGCTTATCTGATTTGGGCTGTCTTTCCATTGTTTAGCAAGTTAGCTAATACCTTAAGAACTGATTCTTTTTGAGCATTTGACATTCTTTCTCTAAGTTTTTCAATGTTGTTTAGTTATCTCCATCTCTTTAAGCAGTCTCCAACATTTGCACTCAAGTTTTTGAATAGTTGGATCAAAGCCTTTTCTTTGATTTGGATATCTTTGTTGTCAACGAAGGCAATATCACTTACAGATTTAATTGCAAAGTTTAATGAGGCAAAGACTGAAGATACTAATTTGCATTCGTTAAGTAATTTAGTCTTTTCAGTGATAGATAACCATCTGTTGTAGAATTTCTTTTGTCCTCCCATAGTGACATTGATGAGTTGAATGACAGCTCTCTTCTTAAAGGCTTGTCCTTAATCAAATTAGTTTTTGAAAGCACCGAATGATCTCTTGAGAGTTCTATCAACAAAGTTAGAAAGTCCTTTTTCGAATTTAGAGGCTTTAATGAAAGCAGACATATCTTTCTTCTCTGGTAAGTTTTTCCATGTTGTCCATCCTTGAACTACCTTTCCTACTTTACTCATCATCAATCTTCTCAAGAAGTTTTCTTGTATTTTCTTTATTCTTGCATCTCTTTCACCTTCAAGTTTTAGTTCTTTAGTTCTCTTTAACCATAGTCTAAATGTTTATACTTTTCTCTTCTGAGCACACTCTATCAATTTTTCAGTAGCTTTAACTTTCACTGATCCTCCTTTAACTTTAACTTTTTCAAAGAAATCTCTCATACATCTTTCAACGAAAATTCTTGAGTATAAGTATAGCATAACTGTCATTCTTTTGACTCTAGGATGAACTTTTTTCTTTCTTCCTTTAATCTTGTTGAAAAGTCTGTAGAATGAACTAGTTTTATTGATGTTAGTGTATAAGACCAAGTTATCAGCTGCTCTTTGGAATAGATTCTCTCCAGTTCCAGTTGAGGTAAGATACCATTTCCAGAAAGCTCTCTTCAAGTTAAGTCTAGGATATTCCTTCAATCCCATGAGCATTTTTCCTTTAAACTTCAAGTCTGATGACAAGTTGGAGCTGTTATTTCCGAACTGGGTTAGTAAGTTTCTAAAGAAATTTTCTTTTTTCTCCTTGATCTTGCTGTTCAACATGACTGAAATTCCCAACATGAAGTTTTTGAGAATCAAAGGATTGATTTTTTCTTTGGGACCTTAGCTTTTAACACCAGTGATAGCGAAAAATCCTGGAATGTATTTTCCGATCAATTTACGTTGAAGGATTCTGGCAATTTATGTAGCACCAGAGATCTAGGCTATTTGGTCCTCATAAATTTGAGCGCGAACACTTTCCAAAAATTCTTCTTGTTCCCGGCGTTAATTCTCTATTTTATCTTCAATGAGTTCAACAAGTTCTCGGCATTGAGCAGGATTTGAGGTGATAATTTTCAGGTGTTGGGCTTACTATTCAGTGAGTGGTTCTGAGGGAACGGGTATGTTTTTCGAGTAGAGTTGGATCTTCTCAAAAACTCTTTGTTTGAGTTCCTTGTTCTGTTGATACTGGACGATTTTAAGTTGCCCTTTAAGGAATCCTACTTGTTTTTCGTACCACTGTAGGGAGCGGTAGATGTTCTAATCGAATTTGAGAGTTGCATCCTTAGGGTTTGTTTTATATGATTATCTAAATAGATGTGAGACTTACTCATAATCGGCTGAGGAAACAACTGCGATCTTCGATTCGAAAGTGATTTTGCTGACTGAAGTGTTGGTGTTACGTCTAAGTTTAAGATTTAGTTACTTGTCCATAGTGCAAAATATCTTATGAAATAAAAATAAAATATAATTCACCAAAAATCATTTTAATTTAAACTCCCATCCCGATTATTACTATCGCTTTCTCGTTAAATTAATAGATTTTTCATAAATCTTTGCTTTGACCCAATTTTTTCACTTTCTAAGTTTTTTCAGCTCTTTAGGCTTTCTTGTTGATGATACTAATCTCGTTTTGCCTACCTTTTTAATAGTGCAGTCCATTTAAGTATATAAAATCATGTAAATCTGTGGAATGTAAAGTCTAAAAAACTTGATATTTAGATTGTCTTATAATCTCCTTATCTTTATGTTAATCTACTGATATTATTCAATATAAGATGAGGTCTATCCTTGCTGAGTATCATTATAAGAGATAAGAGATTTATCATTCAGAAAATAAAGATAGGAAAAATATTTTTTTCTATAACATGACTGTCTCATCTAGATACTACTACACTTGAAACATTTAAAAAAAAACAATAAAATAAATTCTGATTGAGCAAAATCAAATTTTCGATTGAATTGCATCTTTACCTTAAACTAAAATTACCAGTATAAATTATTCTATGCTAAAAACTCATACTAACCCTTTTCACAGACCACTAGCCAGCTAAAAATCCAGACCAAAGACATCCATCACTAAAAGAACTATCGATATGTATGCGAATAAACCTCTCCACAAACGGATAAAAGAAGCATACTATATACATATTGTAACGGACATACAAAATCAGTCAAAACATAAACTATTAAATAGTGCTTCCAATGCAAAATTGGATTCCTAACAGCCAAAAACTGTTTGTAGTTGGCTTGATGAGTTCGAAAATGAAATTGCTAAAAAAGTAGTAGGAACATCTTACTAATATCCTGCATCTAAATATGAGCAATCTTCTACTTTGGTCGATTCTATGGGTTATCGAAGAGTCAAAAATATGAAAAAACAATAGAAATTGCCTTAATTTGTGAGATAGATGAGGTAATAACTAAGGAGAATTCATTCGCGAATGGATGTTACAGGTTAATAGTGAAAGCCAACAATCAAATGATATTTTTTAGTCTATAAAGACATTTAAGTTTAGAATGTGATAAAAGCTGCAAATAAATTATAAAGTAGTTTAATTATTTTGTTTATAAATAGCTGCCTATAGCCATCTTAACGATCATGGAAGTTTCTATTAAATAAAACATCTAATTGAGAAGAGAATCTGTTATTGAGTCACTGTTTTATTTTTGGACAACATGATTCAAATTAAGTTTAGTTCCAAAATAAATTGATTCAACTTGTTTAGGGCAAAAGCAAGCTCGCATACAATCCATCTCGAAACTCTAGGGGTTTAAGTTGGATTTTATTTATTTTTTAAATATATTTTTATTCATTTATTCAAATTGAATGGCCCAATCTGTCATACGTTTCAACAACAATCCACAGTACCTTATTATCAAATTAGAGCTACTTACAACACTTACGAATACACAACTTCCCTTAATCCCAATATTGCTAACACTAGCGCATATAGGGGAAATTACGAAGTCGCCGCAGGATCCACTAGCTACAATACCTCTCCCTCAGCCAGAATCACTTTCAATCATCCCGGAGGTACAGCAGTAACCACTTCCAAGTAGATCTTTTTTTGATTTAGAGTTGTCACAAATACAACTGCATTTGTTTCACCAACTCAAACTTCTCAAGTCGTTGTTACAAACACAACTAACCCTCAAACAGTCACAGTTAATCGTACTGAAGTTGTTGAGCGTCCTACTTAAGTGAGAACATCAACTGTCCAACAGGCTGCTGCTACCACAGTTACACCAAATACATATGGAGTTGTTAATACTAGCTATACAGCTCCAGCTGCAAAACCAGTTGAGGATAAATGCCCAAGATGGATTTGGGCTTTAGTCGGATTATTGGGCCTTGCTTTATTAACCTTGGGCTTACTTTGGGGATTAGGAGTTTTCAGAGGTACTAATTCATCAAATGGTACTACTAAAGTTGCAGACCCTGCTAAACCTACTTCACCAAGCAACCCTACAACAAACACAGCTAGTGCTTCTACTCCTACAACAAACACAGCAAGTGCTTCTACTCCTACAAAAAACACAGCTAGTGCTTCTACTCCTACAACAAACACAGCAAGTGCTTCTACTCCTACAAAAAACACAGCTAGTGCTTCTACTCCTACAACAAACACAGCAAGTAGTTCCACTACAACTAATACCGCAACTACTCCTCAAGGCAGTTCAACTAATGGATTTACTCCTAGTTCTATAGCTCCCATCTAAGTGAAATATACCGTTCCTGGAGGAAGCCCTCAACCTGCTACAACTACAACTACTCAACCTACTACAACCCAACCTACCACTACATCTCCTACAACTACTACCGCACCTACCACTACAACTACTATTGCACCTACCACTACAACTACTACCGCACCTACCACTACAACTACTACCGCACCTACCACTACAACTACTACCGCACCTACCACTACAACTACTACCGCACCTACCACTACAACTACTACCACACCTACCACTATCAACTCAATTCCAGCTATCCCAGCTTCTAATGCTCCTACCACCACAACTACTACTCAACCCACAACTACAACTCCAACAGTTCAACCATACACCTCAACTATTCAACCTACTTCCTCAACAGTTCAACCCACCACTAGTACCTCAACAGTCCAACCTTCATCTAGTTCTCCAAGTACAGTGCAACCAACAGCAACTACTCAACCAACTTCAACCACAACAGCAACTACTCAGCCAACTTCGACTACTACGGCAAAAACTCAGCCAGCTTCAATCCAACCTACAACTAAAACTGCATGATGGCTGTAAGAATGATCACATAATCAATATATCACTCAATCTATTTTTTAAACTGTTTAGGATATAATATTTAAATGAAAAAACAAAAAGAACGTATGGAAGGCTAATTCAAATAGTTCGTGGATTAAACAAGTCCAGATTAAGCTGCAGAAATATAGAGAAATTGGAGAAAAAAAAACAAATAACAAAAAAATAAACTATTTACACGTATCCTTGTTATCGCCACCTTAATTGTTGCTCTAATTTTTGTTGTCACTCTCAATCTTTTCATCGATAACAAAAAGTAACATGTCATTCTTGATTAAGAAAAACAAGGCTTTACTTTACTGCAAACTACCTTCCCCCATATCAAAGTTTTGGTCGATAACTAAATTCAAACTTATGAAACGAAAATGATGAGAAGTGCTGGAATAGTCTATGAAGAACTTGTCTCATGGATATAAGCAAATGTAGCCTCCAATAACAAAATTCTTTATATACCAAACTAAAACTCAGGAACGACAATTCTAGGAATGGCTTTGGGATACTATTTGAGTACTTCAAACGGAGGCTCATTAGACATAGTGGTTGAGACCGAAGACTATAAATAACATTTGACTAAAAACGCCTAGTAAATGAAGAACTTTAATGATTAGAAGATAGTGTTTAACTATCTCAATAATAAGAATCAAATCAATATCGCTTATAATCTACTGATCGTCTAAAATAAAGATATTCTAGAGCAAATCTAATTGGCAAGATTCAAAAGAATAGTATAGATTAAAAAAAAGAAATGGGACATTGCTTCGATTGGAAACTATATGAAAAGTTACTCTAAATATGAGATAAACAAAGGAAGATTCAACTCTTAGGCTGTAGCCTTAGGTTAATTCAAGAGCTACTCATTAGTTTAGTTGAGAGAAAGTATAAGAGAAGAATACAAGATCATCCTATTACTTATTAGGCCCGATCCCAATATTAATATTTGTCCTGAATAAATCGAAATTTTTAAGGTTTCAAGTGAAAAAAGAAATCTACTTGAATATTTTAGAAATAAAACATTGGCAGCAAATGAACGAGTATTTTACTGCTTAGATGATGCTCAAACAATGAAAAGCATTGCTCAACTTGATAACATCGCATATTTTTTTATCGGCGGTGTCAGTGCCTTATAATTAATCAGCTAGGAAAAAATTCCTTATAGTGCTTCAATCAAGCATACATATATCTTGAATTTGAACGATTTCAATAAATTCCGAACAAAACTGAAAGGAGAGATACTGATTCTCATCAATAGCTCACAATAAGCCGCTTAAATACAAACTTTAGTGAGCAACAATACAGCTAAAATAATTTCTCCATTCAACAACAACGGGTGTCTGTTTCCTGCATTCGTATTGCCCTACCGAAACATCACACCGTTCCATCCCTTTTTCTTACAACTGACTAAGAATTGATTCAGCTATTTGATATCTATAAAATAAAATATCACAGTCTAGCGTTTTCAGCATGAGCATTGCTTTTTGTTGTTTTCAGACTGTAAGTTTTCAGCTTTCAACTCGATATTATTCTGTTTTGTATGCTATATCTTTGCATTTGTGGAACTTTCTGCTTATTTCGGCCCATTTTTTGATTAAATCAGTTTTTATGCGATCTTCCTGAAGAGCATATGTATGTTGTTACCGTTTTTGGCTGAAACTTCGATGTAGGGATACCTGTTTTTCTCAGCATATTCTTAAAGTTCCTTCTTTGCTACTTCGCGCTCAGCAATATCAGATTTGTTTCCTACCAAAAAAATCAGCGCATCTTGCCCTCTTGATTATCTTACGAAATCTAGCCATTTGTCAACTCCTTCAAGCGAAGATCGAAGACTAACATCGATGACGATGAGACAAGTATCAGCATCGCGAACATAGGAGGGGATGAGTGCTCTAAAGCGCTCTTGTCCTGCAGTGTCCCAAAGCTGTAGTCTCAAAGTTTATCCCTCAACCTGCATAGTTTTGGTGACAAAGTCGATGCCTACAGTTGGCTGAATGATTGGGGAAGTACGTTAGAAGTGAACTAAAAGGAATCATGTATAAAGCGAGATATGATCGATGTTTTTCCGACATTCTGGTCACCTACCAGTACAACTTTGAACTTACTCAATTTAGGCATATGTATATAATATTTGAATAATCCGAAATTATGACTATAGCTAGAATAAATCGGGACATTCCAGCAGTACTTTTAGATATTCCTGCTAATCCAGAGTCACCCTCACTTTGATAGCACACAGTATAGGCACCATGTAGTATGATTCAATTAGAGAAATAGACTACAAAAAGAAGTATTCTGGTTTAAAATATATTTATTTTCGCAAATAAACAAGCTAATATTTTGGCTATCCTCAAGATCTCCATATAGTGAAAGTTTAAAACTTACAAGAGTGTTAGCAAGAGGTCTAATAGATTGATTATAATTCCAATTATATAGAATGATAAAGAAGAAAAGTAGTGAAAGAAGGTTTAACACTGCTGCAGCACGCATCATGATCTCCAGCAAATTGCCCTCTGATTTCTTCCTCCCTTCTCGCGAAAAAGAAGGCAGATAAAGCTCACTCTGGTTACATAGACATGAAGATGCTGAAAAACATCACACTTCTGACAGTAATCATACAAAAGAACCTCTTTTATTCACATTTTATCGCTCAAAGAGTGAAGATAAACTTTTAATAAAGAACTCCAAGAATCAAATTGTATTGCCGAAACTACGTGTGAGTGGTTAGAAGAGCCAAAAAAAATTGCCTCCAGTAAATGTGGGAATGCGTAAATAGAACATCAGTTCAAGCTGGTTCAAAGATTTCGAGGGAAACACATAAAAATTGAAAAAGCTAGCTCGTGTAAGTAATAAGATCTTACACCAAAGCAATTTCTTGAGGTAGCAGATCAGTGAGACTTTGCATTGATTAAATAAAGACACCCTCTGGGACACATGTTCTATATATTAAACCTTTAATAAAAGGTTATTTATTTGGGTATAAATAGTCATCTCACTTCTATATTAATTCAAGCTTTGTTATAACTTTAATCTCTCTGATAATCAGAGGGCTAGATTCAGTAAGAAAAGAATTAACCTATTTATTTGCTTATGCCTATCAAATAAAAGTTCAATTCAATAGAATGCATGATGATCATTCTAAGGTTTGGTCGTATTCATTTTGGACGAATTGGGGTTCTTGGGAGGCCATTTATCTCAGTTTGGCTATCTTGTTAAGTTTTTTCAACTTTTTTTTAATCTCATCAAACAATTAGTTGCTCCTGTCGTTGTGATGATAAACACAACTTGTAACAGGACATTTCTTTATGGGACACTCGATCTGAAAGAGCCTCTTGCGGATGTTGTAAGCAAAGGTTAAATCAAAAGTGGAATGCTAGTTCCAGCAACTTCCTGTCAATAAGTAGTAACAGTTAATTCCTGAATCACAAGTGGGCTGAGTTTGTTGCCATGTTTGTTCCATTTCTCTCCTTAAATTGTGTTTGAAGTCTCCCCACCTTCTCTCCATCTATAATTTATTTTGTTCGGAGTGATGGAAGTAGCATTTCTTGTAGAGCACGTGGGCAAAGCAGATGTAATTGGAGAAGGAACAAGGAGTCTAATATTGCCATACTTATGTTTACATGATTACTACGATATTTTACCTTTTAATAAATATATGCCAGAGTCTTAGTTATTAGGATTTGGATGAATGAAAAAGAGATATCAGGTATAATTTTTAAAATTAAAATGGATGTTATCTATGATATTTTTAAATTTTAAACTGCTAGTTCTAGCTGTTACGGTGTCTTCTTACCTATTATTTCTAATTAGTTTTAAAGCTTTCATGATTTTCTTAGAAATAAATAATGAAAATATATAATTCTTTGAAGTTTTTTAATTTATACCCAATAATCCATCTCACTCTATAAACAAAATATCATTTTATTTAAATAATCTAAATCTCTTTTGTTTACTATTAGTATAATAAACTCCATCATTTTGAAAAATTAAAAAAGTAGTCTGGTCATAAAATAAAGGCTACACTATTAAAAAAACCATTAACCTACACTAAAATAGCTATAAATTTGAAAAGATCGGCTGCTGAGGTAGTTTCGAGAATGCTCTTTCGAACATTCTAGAACTTTCTTCCAAGTGTTAAATTCAACTTTGAGTGAGGTATTAGCAATTAAAAACAATGACTGATACAAAGAAACCACAAGGAAAAGCTATAGGAATTGATCTTGGAACTACATACTCTTGTGTAGGCATCTGGCAAAATGAAAGAGTTTAAATCATCGCCAACGATCAAGGAAACAGAACTACTCCTTCATATGTTGCCTTCACAGAAACTGAAAGACTCATAGGAGATGCTGCTAAAAATCAGACAGCCAAAAATCCAACTAACACTGTCTTTGATGCCAAGAGACTTATTGGCAGAAAATTCAATGATCCAGTAGTCCAGAAAGATATTAAACTTTGGCCCTTTAAAGTAGAGGCAGGACCAGATGATAAGCCTCTGATTGTTATCAAATACAAAAATGAAACAAAGAAATTCCACCCAGAAGAGATTTCTTCAATGGTTTTGACCAAAATGAAATAAACTGCTTAAGCTTTCTTAGGAGAAACAATTAAAAATGCTGTTATTACAGTCCCTGCTTATTTCAACGACAACCAAAGACAAGCCACTAAAGACGCTGGTAGCATCTGTGGCTTAAATGTGTTGAGAATCATCAATGAACCTACAGCAGCTGCTATTGCTTACGGTCTTGATAAGAAAGGACATGGTGAAAGACACGTTCTTATTTTTGATTTGGGAGGAGGAACTTTTGATGTCTCACTTTTGACAATTGACGATGGTGTCTTTGAGGTAAAAGCTACTGCTGGTGATACTCACTTGGGAGGTGAAGACTTTGATAACAAACTTGTAGAATACTGTGCCGCATAGTTCTTAAAGAAAAAATCAATTGATATCAGAAATAATCCAAGGGCTATGAGAAGATTGAGAACTCAAGCAGAAAAGGCAAAGAGAATTCTCTCATCTTCAGCTCAAACCACTATCTAAGTTGACTCACTTGCTGAATCAGAAGATTTTTCACTTACTATCACTAGAGCCAAATTCGAAGAACTCTGTATGACTATGTTCAAAGAAACTATTCCTCCTGTCGAAAAGGTCCTAAGAGACTCTGGAATGTCCAAAAATCAGATTCATGATGTCGTTTTAGTCGGAGGATCAACTAGAATCCCTAAAGTCATTGAACTTCTAAAGGAATTCTTTAATGGAAAAGAACCCAATAGATCTATCAACCCAGATGAGGCTGTTGCTTATGGAGCTGCTGTTCAAGCTGCTATCCTTACAGGAACTGGATCAGAAGCCACTGATAGTTTGCTTTTGATCGACGTTACACCTCTTTCTCTTGGTATTTAAACTGCAGGTGGAGTTATGACTGTTCTGATTCCTCGAAATACTACAATTCCAACAAAAAAATCTCAAACCTTCACAACTTATGCCGACAATCAACCTGGAGTTTTGATCCAAGTTTTCTAAGGAGAACGTCAAATGACAAAAGACAACAATCTTTTGGGTAAGTTCAATCTTGATGGTATTCCACCTGCACCAAGAGGAGTACCTCAAATTGAAGTCACTTTCTAAATCGATTAAAATGGTATTATGAATGTAAGTGCTACTGATAAGGGAACTTCAAAGAATGCTAAAATTACAATTACTAACAATAAGGGTAGATTGTCAAAAGATTAGATTGAAATACTTATCAAGGATGCTTAGAAATATAAAGATGCTGATGAGAAAATTAGAAAGAGAGTTGAGGCTAAAAATGCTCTAGAGAGCTACTGCGTTTCAGTTAAACATACTCTTGATGATGAAAAACTCAAGGATAAATTTGATACTTCTGAAAAGAGTTCAGTTGAAGCAAAAGTAAGGGAGACTGAAACTTGGCTTTCAAGCAATCCTGAAGCTTATACTACCTAATACGAAGGAAAACTTAAGGCACTTGAAAATCTTTTCAATCCAATTATGCAAAAAATATATGCACAAGGCGGAGCTCCCCCTGGCGCTGGAGGTGCTGGATTCCCCGGTGGTGCAGGATTCCCTGGAGCTGGATTCCCAGGAGGATCAGCTGGTGGACAAGGAGGATCATCAGGACCATATGTTGACTAAGTAGATTGATTATCAATATGTATATTTTCCAAAATCATTCACTTGTTTGAACTTATTCTAATTTTAATGAATAAAGAATTCAAGCTTCTTATTGAGCTATTTTTTAATTTAAGCAAATTGCAATTATATTCATGCTTCCGTTTGAAAATAAAGATCCAGCTAAAATACCTCGTGAATTGAACACCCATCACTAATAAAAATCATAGTAATTCTATTTCGGACCCTAAAATATTAGGCACATTGGCAAGTAATAACGAGGTAATATAGACGAACTGGCAGAATATTGCGCCCTTCAGAACATAACTCCACTTTTTTGAATTTGTAAGGATCCCTTGATACTGAGGATTACCTCATCATTGCGAAATAGTAATTGTCTTCCTTTTCGTAAATTCCAAGATAAATTGAGCCCAATAGCACATAGATTTAATCCTCGAAATAGCCTGATCTATCGAAAATGACCCAAAAAGAAGAACAGAAAATATAGCAGGACTTTAATGTGGCAGATCAAAAATAAAAAGAAGAGTCAATTGAAATAAATGCCAAGTAAAACTTAAATAGAAATATCGAAAAAGAGAGCCGTAAATCAGTAGACAGATACTTCGCTATTGTAGAAAATAGCCCATTCGCTGTGCCAAATATTTCTAATGTAAAGCATAGGTACTCAGGAGGAGGCAGAAAATCTGAAGAGTTTTTGCTAGAACTGCTCAGATCATAAAAAAATAGCAAAGACAAAAATCAATCTTCTCAAGAAGTTTCAGATAAAAATAAAGGCTAATAAGTTATAAAAGAAAATAAGAAAAAGGAGTAGTTGGTGCTACATTAATAGAAGAAAAATTAAAATAAACGAAAGTAGAGTTAGAATGTTCATTAAGTAAAATAGTAAGAAATCAAGTAGAAACCCAAATCCAAAAGAGTTACCATAAATGATAGAGGAAAAATTAAACTCCCAACCGACAGCTTCTCCCTCTAATTCAATATTGCGTCTACAACTTAAATCAGGAATAATTCAAACTAAAATAATATCAACTAGATCCAATAGAAAGAAGAAGAGTATCAAACTGAGTAATAAATCCATAAAAAACGTTAAAGATCTTTCTAGTTCAAAGAAAATTAATGCTAAAGATCGTTCTAATTCAAAGGAAATCAAAAGAAGTAACATACTTAACAAGTATAGCAACAGTTAAAGCCAAAAAAGTCAGCCTCAAACAATAGAATAGTCAGAAAAACTTCTAAAGCAAAAAGTTCAAAAAGCAATAAAAACAAAGATGTTTAGAATCAATTATAAAAATTGACCAAAAGAAGAAAAATAGAGATTGGCTAAAGATAATAAGACGTAATCGCATAAGTAGTCCAACCTGCGATAAATCCTAACACTGGAAGACCGGTCAGATAAAAGCGGCAACCTCAACAGTTTCATAAAAATCAGAAGACATTATACAATAGTAAAAATGAAGTCGTAATGACCGGTATCTCTACTGAACTCTTTCTCCAGATCCTTGGATTCACCGTAAACTTTTAGATAAAGAATAGCAGTATAAAATATGGTTCAAACTATATGCAGCACATGTTCAAACTAAAGCCTCAACAGGAAATATCGAGTATTGGTATAGATGAAGAGAAACTCAATCAATATCTAAAACCTCTAGCTAACTTTGACAAGATGTGGATATGCCCATAAAGACTGGGGCATCGATACTTATAGATCAAGATTGATAATTTTGCGGAGTAGATTCTAGATAAGTAAGTTTATATTGAACGAGAGCAAAAAGTTTAGGTCAGAAATATCATGTAAAACAGATCTTGCAATATTATATTTGGGCTTGAAAGGCCAGCCAACAGTAAATAGAAAGACTATTGATTTTTGTTTAACATATACTAGTACTATAGTTAAATATCTATCCTACATATATGACTGCCAAAGAAGAAGTGACAGAGAATACATAAATATGTATACTTAATGTATAAACTTTCAAATTTGAAGAATAATATTGTCGAAACTAATAC
>Ga0194117_10001434_pt1 | contig 27779 bp, 8 predicted proteins | sample TA2MahsurfametaG_FD_160579 | JGI IMG/M metagenome (GOLD analysis project Ga0194117, IMG submission 160579) | Freshwater microbial communities from Lake Tanganyika, Tanzania - TA2015009 Mahale N1 surface | ecosystem: Environmental > Aquatic > Freshwater > Lake | place: Tanzania: Lake Tanganyika... | reverse complement strand
GGGGTTAATCTTACAAAAAATGAGGAAGCTGAAAGAAATAAGTATTTATTTCAGAGATCTTAAAAAGAAAGGAGGCAATCTGGAAGCGGATGTTGAGAAGTTTATGTTTTATTTGCCCAAGAGCAGCGACTTAGAAAGCAAAATCCTCTCATTCCTCAGTTAACCGATTGTTTCGCAACTCATAGTAAAATAACATGAGAAGAATTTTAACAACAACAACTTTCTAGCCTAAATCATAGACTTTTACCATTTTTTAGACCAAAATAGATTACTAACTTTCCCTAAAGATGAACCAAACGAACGGTTTCGTAATCAAGATTTAGTTTTTATCGAAAATAATAATCTGATCTTTAGACATATTTGCTAAATAAACGATAAATATAGTTTGATTGAGCAACAGCTCGAAAAAGCGTACGTTCACTTGGATTTTCTAAGGATGGAGAATCAGGAAGAGGCATTAATTCATAAAAAATATAAATAAGAAGCAGAAAATATACAGCTGAAACTAAAACAGCTGAACACAATCGCTAAAAAGATAAGAGGATACCCTACTTTTTCCTACGAAGAAATAGTTGTAATCCCAGAAGAAGCCGATATTTTCCAGAGCTTGACATCCCCGTTTGAATATTCTCTTAAAGATAGAAACTAACACTTTTTAGGATTTCTACAAGAAATTTATGAAGGGAGACCAGCAGATTTTCCAAAAATCAGTACAGGGAATTTCAAATTTTTGAGAAAAAAAATCATCAAGGCGGAGATGTGTTGGAACTTAAACCGTTTGATCTCAGCTTTTAACATAGGGAGTTACTGCGTGAATCAACTGCACGACGCTATTGCTGTTTATCCTAAAATATACAAATTTAATCATCCTAGCGAACTTATTAAATACGAAATAAATGAAAAAAGAGTTAGCTTTTATAACCAGACAGAACCCGACGATTAGTAGCTTGAAACCTTCTCAAAAAATATTGTGGTCATAAATACGTAAGAGGGACACACTCTGAGAAGAGAAAAAGATAAAATCATTTATCCTTCAGCAATTCACAATTATTATCATCTGCTTAAGTACCTTTTGGCTCTTAGCACTATCCTTGCCAAGAACAATATCTATAATTAAGAGTTGCTCCTTGAAATAACTAAAATAAAAGCAAATGAATACAACCAATGGGCAGAAACAGCTCTCACTTTTTATTAAATCGTCAAAAATAAATACTTTACTTCCTATCAACCTTTACAAGAATATATACGTATTTTATTCAATTGCAGATGGGCTCAAGAACTATAATAAATTTAAAGAATAATCACAGATCAAAACAGTTCTTAGTAGAAAATTCTCGCCTACTTCCATGGTCAAGAACAGAAAGCTATTTGGATCAATCAAATCATATTTTAGCTAGACAGCTGTGAAGATATCACTGAACCTTTAACAAAGCTACTTCAAATCGAACTCGAACATAATCTTACAGGATATTGTTCAGACTATCCACATTTTTACTAGCTTATTCTCAATTAGATCATTTAAACCCGAAATAACCTCAAATTCGGTCGTTGCTACTCTCTAAATTCACTCCATCAGTTATTCGCCTTTCCAACAGCTCATGCAGCATCTTTAGAAGAGTTGGCCAAAGAGTTAGCTCCTCTTTGTCGAGATCGAATAAAACTATCATAGTTATTACGTTTTTAAGCTTGTCAAGGAAAGCTAAAACGCAAGGTTTTTAAGGCTTAGCTCTACTGGACAAACATAGTGCAAACTTCAGTTAAAAATAAGTTTATTTTCGTTTCACAAAAGAAAAAAATCAGCTTCAAAGATTTCCTTTAATAGAATGCAAAATATTTACTTAGCATTCTGGATCAAAACCTTTCTTTTTTTATAACGAACATTGAAGAGGTCGAAAGAGCAGTCATTCTTTTCGATCAAGAAGTTTAACGTTTGAAACTTATACAGGGTTCTCTCATTTTACTTAAGCCTAATTTTCCACTTGAAGACCATCTTTCAGGCTTTAATCACAAATAGCTAATGGGTTTCTTTAGTTACTGCTCAGATTTCAACTTTATTGAGGACATCTACATCCGAAGAGAGAAAAAGCATTGGATTCTAAATTAAATCACAAAAATAATAAATGTATCCAAACTTAAATTCGGAGATCTCAACATGTAAATGTGGACAGTTACACTCAAACAGATTTTGGGGGGCTTCATATTTTTTATATATGCTTTGGAGCATCATCTCACACACGACGATTGTGTCAAACTTAAATCTAAAGTGATAGATAATCTATAACCTCCTTAATACCACCTCAAACTTTAAATTCTGAGAAGCAAACGAGAAGCTGTGAAGGAATACTAGGACAGTCAATTTTTATAAGGAACAGCTCTTGCTTAATTTGTACAAATATACTAGTTACTTATTCACTTAACTTTGAATACAATAATTGGCAAAAACGATATTCCGAGTGAAGACAAAATATACTTATAAAAGATCAGAACGTCTTTATCCTCGAATGAGCTATTCAAACTCATTGAATAGCTTAAAGCATAAGAAGCTATAAAAATTATGACCTCTTCTTCGAGTAAATCTCATCGCTTGGCATCTTTGCGTTCCATTTTGACTGACTTTAAATAAAAAAAGTAAAATTTCCGAGGGTACTCTAAACCTTGGAGAACAATGTAGTATTTGTTTATGTTACCGTAGATCGGGATTGTCACACGCAGGATCTTATACAATTAACTAATAATGTTAAAAAACAAAGTTTCTGGAGAAGAATGGAAATCATTCAACAAGCAAAATTGTTTAGGTAAGCTTAGAAAAATACTAGAACTATAATTAATTGAAAAAATAAATGGATTTCTCACCAAAGATTTAGGAATCTCTGAATTATTAGATCCTCAATGTAATCTAAGCCAAAACTTTAATCTTCTTTCCTAGTATACAAAAAAATACATAATATAATAGTACAACTAGAGGTATTCTTTTGAGGAAGTATAGAAAAGACCAATTGTACTCTTTGATTAGTATCGAGGCATATAAATTGATTACAAATAGGAAGTGGATTAACATTCCAAAAAGAAATATATAAAAAAAGGCAGGACAAATCCAAAAAGAGGCCTTTTTAATACAGTTACTGCTGAGGATGCACAAACAGCTCAGCTAGTTAATAACCTGGAGCAGAAAGTAAACTTCTAAATAGCAAGATAAAGTCTAAAAATGCGCAAGACTATCTATAAACTACAGCTATAACAAAAACGTATTCAAGATTAAATAGGTTGGTAAACATGTAAGTTGTAACATAATGTTGTTAAAAAAATTAATTGTTTTATAGAGTAATCCAACTTGGATCAAAAACAGAGTCTAATCAACTTCAAATACACTGTCAACCTGGAGACTATCAAAGGAATCGAAAATGTGATTCATTAACGTACTTAGATTTTCGGAAAAAAAGTATTTTAAAACTCTAATGGTGAATCATCACTTTATACTTCTTAATAACCTGATCCAGGTTTTGTTACAGAACCTAGATAAAGGTAGGCCCGACAAAGCTAGTAATCTCTGCTGGATCTGAATGTCAGGAATATTTTTAACCATGTGAAGAAAATCAAGATATTTTGGGCATGGAAGAACATGTTTATGAGTAAGCAAAGTGGCGAAGATGAATGGAAGCAATTCAGTCAAAATGTTGAGCGCATCCTACACAACAGATAAAACATGACAAGGCTCAACTAGCTAGAAATTGAAAGAGAGAAATGCGGCAAAAATGAGATCGTATGTAACTTGATCAAAGAAGAAAGCAAATTACTCAACAACAGAGTAAAGAATACCAAGGTCAATCATTTGACTATGAAACTGAGCTAATTCAAAGCCAAGCATGCTCTTGGAGAGTAGAATTAACAACTAATATGATAAAAAAACTACTTTTTGTTATTCAAATTTAATACTCAAATATACTTAATTGATTATGAAACAGTTGCTTGTTTATATAAAATGATTTTGGATTATTTTTTAATCAAATAATTATTTTTCGCCTACTCTTCTTTGCTTAAACTTGTTTGACTACTATAGTTTATAATTCTATTCTTCTATAATTATCCCATTTTCTAAATAACTTATACATTCAACCTCATGAGAAAAATACCTGTAAATCAATTCATCACTAACAAATAGAACAAATATGACCAAACCACCAATTTAGGTATAGATTTAGAGTCAAAAATCAAAAAGTAGGTAGTTCTCCCCAAAATAGCCTCGAAAGCCGCAGACTCATAAATCAGAGAATTCATCACCAGACGAAAAAATAAAGAAGACTAATTTATACAAAATCTAAGAGACTAAGTTGAGAATTTGAGGAGACATGTTTATCTACTTGATTATAAGAAACTATCTAGTCATCTGAAAACAGAAGACAGTTAACCTTACAATGACTACTATACTTCTCAACGATATATGCCCAAAGTTTCCCATCATTTTTAATGCCCTTCATACAATTTTAGAACACATTAGTGCTCTAACTCACTGAGACTTTAGACAAATACAGAGAAAAGTGATATTGTAAAGAAAAGAGACAGTTCTTACAGAAATAAACTAGATAAAGACAACGAAGCAGAGTTTTAAAAATCGCAGGTAAATATAAATAGTAAGTAGATGAAAAATACAAAGGCTGTTATCAATTCAAATGGTAGCATAGCGATTGAAAAAGAAAAGCCGAACTTAAAGAAGAAGAGATAAAATAAGCAGGCTAGAAAAAGATTAAGAAAATGCATCTGGGCAGTATATTTCAGCATCTTCCTTCCCTCTCTATCCCGCAAAATTTACCTGAACAGGCTCAAAGCATTTATGCTGGAATATCCTCACGATATCGATAAATACTATTAAGATAGAAAATAAATGATCCCAAAGATTAGAGAAGATGAAGCCGATTTATGGGCAGAACTGTAAGAAAAACTTGACATAATGAAGGCAATATAGTAAGCAAAACTATCTAACATTTTCAAGGATACAAAATAAATTAAGCAGATTAAAGTTCGTTTTCAAGTAATGTTTAGTGAAGATTTAAATTCTAGTGAACGTTAAATTCAATAAACTTAGACAATTTAGTCCCAGCTTTTTTCATCCAAAAATGTGGAGTACCTTTTGAAACAATTCAACTAAATTTTTCATAAGCTTATTGATAATTTTTCTAATTTTATGAACATTTCCGATATCTTTATGCGTAACTGGAGGAGCTACTCTCAGGGTCTGCTCAATAACACTTTTATCAATAACTCTTACCCCAAACTTTAAAACAAAGTGATTGAGAGTGGAATAGTCAGATTAAACTTTTCCAAATAGACTTTGCAAGTTTATGACTAATAAACAGAAATTCTTCTGCTAACTTTTGACATTTTCTGCAGAATCTACTGTTTTAACTGGTTCTTAAAACTAAAAGGTAATATCCCAAAATACTCCCAGCAAAACATACTTATCGCCAATTTTTTCCTTACCCTTTTGTATATTATTCGCGAAATGATGATTGAAGATAGACTTAAGGAATACCTCAAGTAAAAAACTAGTTTTGAGTAATCGCAGCGTAAAAGAAATAAAAAAATTAGATTTATCCTGCCTCTTATGATCATGAGAAAAGCCAAAATTGATTTGAAAGATGTTAATAGACTTATCTATGACCCACCCCTTTGGAACGATATGAGCAGAATCATTCTCTAAAAAAAGAATCACTCGATCATATTAAAGAACAAATGACCAGTGCTGGTTCGCAAGTGTATGCTATTTTAAAGGAAAAAATAAAAGAAGATCTAAAATAAGTGAAAGCGAAAACTCTAGAGGAGAAATACATAATTACAAATGATAAAGAAAGGCAAGAACTTCCATTAAACTATGAAAATTTCAATAAAGGTGATAGAGTTTCCCAGAAATTACTAAATTCTCATTCGAAAATAAAGATGAGTATAAAAGTCAATAGAAAAAGAGAAGGAAAATGATATTTATTTATAGATGGTTTGTTTCATCATCAGCTCTAGAATATGTTGGATTGCTACATTAACAGATACATTTCTACTATTTAGTACAAAAAAATATAGATGATTATAGGAGCATATCAATAGGAGTCAGATATACAAGTAGTATGAAAATAATACTTCAGTTAATGAGTGTGAACACGTTTATGAATACTGAATCTTTTCAGCAAAAAAGATCCAAATAAATATAATAACTTTATTTATAAAGGAACAATTTCTATAATGATTTAAATGCAACTGATCCTCTCAAAATGAAGAACAAAATAATCCAACACATACCTACCCTCTCAAAAGAAAACGGGCAACCATCACCCATATCATAAAATCATGCTTAATGAGCCCAACTGCTTCATATATCATATAGGAGTATAAAAAGCATTTTTAAATTAGTTGCTAAGGAGTATAGTTCTTACACAAAAATAATCATCATGATTTTATATTTAATTGTATGTTAATCTTTGAAATTCTCTCGTTAGGTATTATCGAATTTTATGAACATCCCATATAAATTAATATGCTAGACGCGCTGCCTGAAGACTTTATCACTTTGCCCTGCTTAGCTGCCTTAGTTGTCTTCTTCGTGGTTTATCGGACCAATCGACTGTCTAGTTTCCGCAAAAGAATGGAGGCCGCTAGGAGCCGTCCTCTGCTCAATGTTGCACCACATAAAGTGATTGTGGCTCTAGACCTGGTTGATTTATTCGTGTAAATATCAAAGTCCAAGCGATAAAACTTTTAAAAGCTGAAACTTAAAGCTACTGGCATTGCCCATACTATCCTCAAAGTTAAAGAATTTTTCGGAATAGGACTTTACTTTAAACCCAAAATGTTGAAAAAAATATGAGACTTCTGTTGCAATCCTTGACAGACAACCCTAAAATTCAGCTCTTCCTTTATACCACTCTTCCACTTCCTGCTGCCGACGATCTATTAGCAAATTTATGCCTCGCTCATTTCTTTCCCACAGAATTCCGGCGTTCCTGCCGAGAAGACTATTGCTAGCACCTGAAACACCCAACTGAAGTGGACTAAAATACAAAAAGAGTGATAATTTTAACTAATCTTGGGTAAGACTATGCTCTATAAGACCCGAAGTATTTTGTGCAGGTAAAAGACTCAGCAGATGTGAGCCGTGCAATTAAAATGCTGTGTCAAGTAATAAACAAAAATAAGTCTGTGGAGTAGCTCCACAACGAGCTGGCGGATGCCAAGGCAGAGCTCGAGTATGATATCTGATAAACATATGATTAATCTATTCGTTTGTTTATATAATGATAATTCTACCTTGGATATTACTGGAGCTTATAAAATCATTGTTATAAACTTCAAAGCTTAAAAATACTATCAACCATGAACATGTAGCATCAGACTATACGATTAGTTTTGATAGTCTTAATCAAATTTAATTTTCCTTCCCTGTACACAATTACAACATCAATTGTAGACAAACAGATATACTTTTATCTTCCGTCAACCGAATCAGGCGAGACAGAGTCTGATATAATTATTTCAAATAATAATATGAGATAGGAACTGCGCTATTCTAATCTCGAGGAGGAATAAGATACAGTACCCTCTAAAATACAACGTAGCACCTACCTAATCGTATCCATCTCGCTCCTCACTCACACTTTCTCTCTCATATACTCCCTTCTAACCTACAAACGAGAAAGTGCAGCATTTATATCAATCATAGTATCGTCGCTATCCTGCTTTTTCATCTCTTCTTCACATCTCACCATCTACGGTATCTCTGTGCTCGGCACTCTTTACATGACAATGATCCAGTCATTTTACACAACCTACCAGACGTTTTACATCGGGGTGCTGAGTGGCATTATTATGTTCATCTTCTGGAGACCCATACACTCTTTAGGTGCTATATTCCACTGTCTACCTGGCAGAATCCATGCCAGCTTAGTCTTTGGAGTTGTTCTTATTGTGCTATCTCGTGTAATAATGGATAAATTTAGTTTTTCCCCTTAGCGATTGAAAATGTTGAGGCATTCTTTAAACTATCAACTGAATCAACAATGGACAGTCCTTTCTAAACTCTAAATGCCCTATTCAGCAGCTTTAATCTGTTGACTTTAATTCTGACAGTAGTTGCGATTGTGGGAATGTTTGCCATCAGAAAAAGACTATAAAGAATACCCTTGATCGGAATCATGCTCATAATTGGAATATTGATCAACATCTCGCATCAATTCAAATCATATTCGGACCTCTGTGCAATGGAAGGAGTGGATTGTACTTTCTACGTCATTGATAGAAGGAACATCAAGGAGCCCACCTTTGCAGAACTTATATAAGTGATACCTTCATCTGTCGTTATGGCAATCGTCATTATCTTCGAACAATTTCTGTATTTAGAAGAGTTTGATAGACGTGGCAAAAGATATAGAAATGAAGGCTCTTTAGGTGAAATAACTACTTAAACAAAAGTCTTGGCAGTCGCAAATATAATATCTGGGTGCTTGGGAGGACTGCCCATATGCATCAATATTTTTGGTACTTACTAAAGTTTTGCTTTCAATAAAAAATACGGATTCAAAGGTACCAAATGGGTGGGAGTCTTACAAATACCTTTTAGTTTTCTACTTTACACAATCTTCAATAAATTTTTTACTATGATCCCTATGTTCGTTCTTTTCATCTTCGTGGCCACTCCTGGTGTTTACTTTATGAAAAATGTCATTACCTACCACTGGAAAAATCTACATACTATTCTTTTCATTGCGCTTATCAGTGTTTTCACACATCCTGTAATCGCATTAATTTTTGCTTGCTTTGCTTCAATCTATGAGATTTCTGAACTTTTAAAGCCTGCTCCTGCGTAGATGATGGTAGAGGGTCGATAATCCTCTAAAGGAGGTGCACTCAGTAGAAAATCATCGATGATGGCAAATGTGGTTTAAAAAAATCCAGATGAATCAACCTCCCATATGAACTAATTTGCCAACAGAGTGATAGAAATTGATGAAGATATTCCTGCAGAGTACATTGATAAAGAGTACGTTCTTTATCGTTTTATAGGTAAAATATAGTTGATGTAGGTTCCGTGAGCTATATGAATTATTTCCAACACCTGACAGAAATCAACAAAGTTATTTAAAGATACTGCAAAAAATAAAGACCAATGATTCTCATGATAAGTTTGCGCTACTCTCAGATCATTGACATATAGTCCCTTAATTAGATGACTTTTATGGTTGAGAAGCTCCGACAGGAAGGCATCAAGATCGTATTTACAGGTCTACATGACCGCATAATGAAAGAAATGGAACAAATCCCTTACTTTTCACAAATGCTGCAAGAGTAGGAAAAAACAATTTATTCTATAAATACTAGAGGAGCATGATATAATTTGAGTATTTAATAATTGCTTCACATAAATGTTTAACTTGAAATAATCAGCGCAAAGTCACTTTACTCTTCCGGATACCATCTTTACTCAAGATTTTGACTACTTTGTCACCCCATTACTTGATATTGACTTTAGGTTATGCATTCGTTAATATTGGAGTTATAGTAGCTTACTTTTTACAGGCGCTTAGACTTTTATCTGCCTTATAAAAATCCTTCTATTTAGTTTAAAATGCAGCTATCGAAGAGTTGGCAGTTTTAAATTTACCAACGTTGGATAGCATCGGTTTTAAGTAGAATTTTTATTCTTTTCCAATGTTGTAGCTGCTTTCGAGGGACTAAATTTACCACAAACTTGTATCAAATGACTTGAATAAAGGCTGATTACCTTCCTCTATCTTTTCTATCCGGTCCATTATACTTTTCTAGCTTAAGAGATCAAACTTTTTATGAGATTAGCATTTGTTAATTTTTAAGTAAGGATCTTAGTTTATTCCCATATTTTTTCTGCTCTTCAAATTATTGTCATCTGAGATGAAGCGATTCATCTTATTTTCAAGAAAGTCAATGGCTTTTCTAGTCTGTAACTTATTGGCGTAAAATCTTTCTATTTTTGTGAATTTTTAATTTAAGGCAGCATTAAGATTTGCTATGGATTAATGGAAAAAAGCATGATCAAGTTTTCCTTTCAAACCATTTTCAAAGGTTTAAAGGCTTACGTTAGTTTATTTGGTTAGGGAAAGTACTTATTGTCTCAAGAGAAAACTCTCTTGTTGTATATTCTTTTGTAGTTCTTCAGTCTTTTAAACTACTTTTTGTGAGAGTTGATATTAGACAAGAGCAAACTATTTTTTTTTTACAAAATGAGTCTAAACTTCCTATTTATTCTTTTAGATCATAATTTATAATTCCTTCATTTTAGCTTTATATTAATTGGAAAACTTGATAAACTGACACTAAATCTACTATTTCACCCAGTCTTAATCTGCTAAATTTTTACTCTCTTGTTATGAATCTTAATATTAGTTGTTAATAGGAATACTTTATTTGTTATCCAAAGATACAGAGGGCTCGTCGGAGTTCTCAAGATTTTGAGAAGAATGGCTACTAACTCCTTCAAATTATATAGTTCCTACCTAATATGCCATAGTTTTACACTGTTTCTCAAGTTCATCAAGTTTTTATTCATCATTCCTTTATTTCTCTCATCATTTTGATTGATTTATTCATGCGAATATATCACCACTTTATATGTCTCATTCTTTGAACATTATTTTCTTCTTTACTTGCCTACATGATATAAAAAATACTTTTTCTCGTTTTTAATCCAGAGCTCTGAGCCAGAAAATGGCTACTGCTGAGATAGGATTAGTAAGGACTTTACAGTTTAAGATTTTTAAGTTTTTCCTGCAAGTTTGCGAAATCCGCCCCAATCGTATTGATTCTTTTATCGATCATAAGATGTGTAGTTCTGAACTAATAATGTATATTTTTGGAGTTTGTATCTATCTTTTCGAGTTCTCAATAAAAAAGTAGGTACTTTCACTGATGGTGGCTAGCTTGTTTTCAAACTCCTCGTTTTCTGGATAAAATTCTAGTTACTGTTGTAAAGAGCATTAATTTTTTATAGGAAGGTTTGTATGATCTGGAAATGCTTGTATAGGACAGTCTAATAGATTTATTTAGACTATTTGGTTGTGTTTGGGCAGTCATGAAGGCTATGCAGCACTTTGTTCAAAGTGGAATCGTTATGGAAATTCATCATTCTTTAAATAGATTCTATCACAAATCCATAATGATTTATCCAAAGAACTAACTGTATTTCAATAAGCAACTAATTCAAATTATCATGAATAATAATATCTTATAATTTTTTTGCTTATTTCAATTTAAATGTATGAAAAGTTAATAAATTCTACATTAACGATTTTTTTAATAATGATTATGTCATTAATCTATTATCATAATTTTGATAATTTAAGATGCATTTTAATTTAAATTATATGTTTTAATATTTTTAATAGATGAGTGATAGACAAATTTAAAGATACTGGAAACATCCAAATCTTCCTCCCAAACCGTTCCTTTTTGAGAAAAAAGTCTCCATTTTAGATGAAGACAATCCTGACTCTGAACTTAACAAATCTCATCTCAGAGGATGCTTTAATTTGGCAGTCATTTTTAGCATCATGTTCTTCACAACTCAACCCATAATCAACTTTATTGACCATGGATACTTTCTCAACCCTGAGCTCTACAATGAATTCAAGCAAGATTTTCTATTCTGTCTTTTGAATTGGCCTCTTTTCTTCCTCTGGTATTCAACCTCTAACTTAGGTCATTTACTTCGTATTTTCTACAAGTGCTTATAATGAAAGGTCTAAACAACAAAGTTGCTATATTTATACAACATTTAACTCAACTTGGGCTGTTCATATACTCAACGATCATAATTTTGAAGCATGACTGGTGCTCAACACATACAGCGTTTGTAATTCTGCAAGCGAGTGTACACTTCATGAAAATGCATTCTTACATAACTGTTAATAGGTAAAATATAAAATAAATAGAGATTATAAATTGGATCATGAAGAAGCTAAAAAATAGGGTCGTTAGGCATCATCCAATTACCCAAACAACGTTACTCTCAAAGATTTTATACAGTATATGCTCACGCCTTGGCTCGTCTACGCATAGTATGCCCGCAAAGATTCTATAAACTTTGCCTATGTCCTCAAAAAAATGATAATATCAGCAATAACTGTGCTCATAATGTACTTGGTACATTCAGAATACATTCTCCCATGGATACAAAAAGGTGAATAAATAAATCTAATCTAACTTTTACTCAGATTGATGTTACCATGCACTGCAGTCATTGTGCTTGGCTTCTACCTCGTTTTCTAAAATATGTGTAACTTCTTTGCAGAACTGAGCAAACTAGACCATCGATATTTTTATTAAGACTGGTGGAATAGCTACACATTCTAGGAATTCAATCGTAAATGGAATAAACCTGTGCATCTCTTTCTTTATAGACACGTATACTTGGAGCTCATAGTTAAATACAAAATCAGAAAGAGCATTGCACAAGGAATTACCTTCTTTTTTAGTGCCATCCTTCATGAGTTTTTGCTTGGCATTATTTTCAGAATATTTCGACCTATTTTGCTAGGATTCATCGTGCAACAAGTGCCTTTGATAAAAATAACCAAATGGATGAAAGAGCATCGTTCTGGACTTTACTTAGTATGGTTTGGCTTAATTTTGGGGCCTTCTCTGATTCTGTGTAGCTACCTTAAGATTGACTAAAAAGTGACTTTGATGTTTACGAAACGATGATCAATGATTTAAATAAAGTTTAACATCTACCCTAAAGAAACTATTTACTATTTTAATATATCCTTAGATTGGCTTACTTTTGACTAAAGGTTCTCGGATTTGCGAGGATATTTGTTCCCAGATTTGAAGAAGCAACAAGATAAAACATTGAAGTCCGTTGAAAGAAATAAATATTTTCTTTAAATAAAGAATCTAGATAATCAAATTCTAAACCTTTATTTGAAAATAAAAACAATAAAGGCGGAATATTAATTTAAGTCTATTAAACCCTTAAAAAAACATATTTATTTATAAAGTTTGAATGATTTAGCAAGGATCCACTAATATCTTCATAACTTTGAAAATATCTTAGTTTCATTTTCATTTCTAAAATAATAGAGATATTTAACACACGTGAAAATATATAGCTTAAAATTATATACTTTGTCAGGCTAGTCTAATATTTCTATTTATAGAAAACAGTCCATACTTTTGTCCAGAAGCCCTCCTCAGACACAATTACATCACTCTCCAACAAATCATCCTCAAATTAACTACTTTTAAGAAAGTAGGCAAGATCTTACAGATTTATATCCTCATCTATCGAAATAAAATTTACATTTATCCTCTCCAAGCTACCCCTAGATTCACCAAGCGCGAGCATGTTTACTTTTGCCCTTCAAACCTATATTTTTTTATAATCAGAACAGAGGTTTTTACCACTAAGATATGATGAGCGAGTCAGAAAAAAATGAATAAGAATCTGCTAATTAACAGACAAGTAACTACCAATAATAAAATAATACTCAAATTTTAATAAATTAAAGAATCCATAGTTTTTTAACTTAGGAATTTGAGAATTACGAAAAATAAAGAGCTATTTGCTTTGGAAAAATATGTATTACTATTCTAAAAGCAAACAAATGATCTCAATTTTCTTGTCTCTCGATGATAGGAGGTAATATTACCAGCATTTATTAAAAATATTTCAGGTTAGAAAAGTTGAGTTTTTAATTTAACATGGCAAATAATGTCTTCATATAAAATAGAGGACTAGAGGCCAATCGACACACACAAGAACAAAAATAAATACATATAAGTAATGCAAAATCAATGATTGCACTCTAAAAAACTGATAAAGAAGTTATAAGCTCGTTTTTTCGAGAGCGAAGATGCTAATTGATCAAAAGAGATTTATTAAAGAGACATTTCTTAAAATATAACAATCAGAACCATTCGAACTATCTATTCAATCAATAAACCCACCAATTACTGAATCTTTGGCAAAAAGCTTTTAATACGGGGCACGCCGAATAATCTTAAAGATAATAAAGTTGGAATTAGAAGCTCTAGAGTTCTAGAGGTAAAAACTTAAACAAATCTAACATTTAGTGCATAAGATGAGGGAGAACTGGCCTTACAAGTGTAGGTAGTTCCCCTTAGAGCCGCGAGCGTATAGATCGCCTTTATGTGTTAAAATAGCATTTTCTTATTTCTTAAATGAGGTCTTTGAAAAATATGCGCAAGTATTGATGGGCCATATGGAACTCAACTGAGAGAGCGAAGAAGACCTTTTTCTCAACAAAATCAAAGTTTTGTAGATAAAGGCATAAAATATGGACTTAAACAAGCTAAAACTTAGCATAATCAGAATGTAAAAAATACAAGCAGGCAAAAATATGCTAAAAGTTGATAGACATCAAGGCTCGCCAATTTTAACTACTATTAATGGCAAGCCTTAACATTAATGATATTTTCTTTATTAAATTTTGCTACTAAAATCATCTTTTGTAATCCATAAGAACTTTAACTCAAAAACAGCATGATCGAAGGTCCCAACTGCAAGTAAACTTTGAAGTAAGCTTACTTATGTATTTATTTACTTATCCAAAATCCGAAACTGTCTTTGATCGAGAAAAGTAAATAAAATAGCAAAAAAAAATATAAGTATTAAAAATTATTAAGCAAGAGGACTGATTTCCATTCAGACTTGGTGTAAAAAAGTTCCGAAAGAAGTCTCTTCTTCAGTCTTTAAATATTAGCTAAGCCCATGTAAAAAGTATAAATGCCGCAGATTTTTTAAATGATATAATATTAATTTATCTTAAAAAAAATGACAAAAACACTCAAATAGAAAGAACCAAGAAATGCCCTGCATTATTCCATTATTGGAACCAGGTTTGTGGGTGGTCAACCCATCAAGGTCGTAAAGGTAAGCCTAGAGTTCGCTAAGTTCATTGCCAAACAAATAGGTCCAAAAAACTTGGTCCCTATGGAGTTTGATTATGTGTCATAATTATGATATATGAAAGTTTCAAGGTTTAGGGTTAGGGTTGGTGTTAGGTTGGGATAAGGTTTGGGGTTGCCCTATGGTCTTCGACGGCAGCAGTGATTCATTTCACTCATGCAACTCCAAGTTATGAAGTTAAACCAAGATTGAAGCTTAGAAGTTTTTTAAGCAAAAAAAGTAATCAAGATTGTATAATTTGTATAATAAGATGCTTATCAGTGTCTGCTTAGTGTAGAAAGCACCAGAATATCAATTGTAGCCTGAGTAGAACAATTACCATAAATTTATAAGTTGTTCGTAATTTTATTGTCTTTCTTAAAAGCAATAACTAAGCAAGATGATAATCTTCAGTGTGGCTAATATCAGACTAGATTTCTTAGATACTGGCAATTTGAGGTGGAATCCAGCATAAAAATGAAATATTGATTATATTTTGGCTCGAATAATTTTATTGTTTTGCTCTTACTTTTACTTAGATAATGATACAAATTTATTAACACAACTTTTAAAACAACTAGAATTTGATACAAGATGGTTTGAAGACTTGGCAAATACCTTTGCAAAATATTTCAATATTTTTACTGATAATTTCTAAGGTATATCTTTCTTACCTTATGATCCACTATTTATTAACATATCGAACGATTAACTGGATCAAGGCTATCTTGAGATGAAATCAATATTTTCTAAAATAAGAGCATAAAAAAAAATCAATAATGATTTAAAAGACTTCTTCATCTTTTGTATCCATTAATTCCATCTTTGATTATCATCTGAATATCATCTAAGATCCAAAACGAATCGCAGACCGTACAATAATATACTTGGATTTTAACATTATTTTTATTATTATTTTTATTATAAAAACTACCTTCCTTCTACTCCATAATTTTTATTCCATCATTTGGCATTATAAAATGGCTAAGTGTCTATTGATAACCCTGATGATGATCAGGATGAATGTTCTTGATCCCTGTTATGCTAAAATTATGATTTTTTATTTTATAAAATATTTTCAGAGCCAAGAAATCAACGCAAAGATAATGCCTGGCATATCAATCTTAAGTATGTTAAATTTCAAAAAATAAGCTTAGTTAGATACTACCTTTACTTATGAATAACTCACTTGTCATCTTACAGTAGCTCTGTACTTTGCTGGATAGGAAAAATCGAACATTTAGAAAACTATGACTTTTAAGAAATAAAGTACCTGAAAGAACATTACTTTTTTCTCAGGTAATTGAGAACTTTATGAATAAAAAATCAGAAAAGCTAAAGAATAAAGAATCAATTTTGATCTATATCTTTTTGGATATCAAGAACTGAGAATTAGAATTAATAAAAATACTTATTTAGAATACTTAAATATTAAAAAATATTTAACTGCTATCTTTATTATAAAAGTTTATGTAATTTCTTATAAGTAGAAATTTTATGCTTTTTCTGATTTATTTTAAGATGACTTATCAATTAAATAGTTAAAGCCTTATTTTAAATCTCGAAAGATAATTCAACTCTATCTTCACGAATTCATCTAACTTGTTTATTCTACCTTTTTTATTTAGGTTTTTTCTGCTTATTTTCGTCTTCAGTTTATATTTAATCAAATCATGGCCAACCGCTTTGAGTACAATTTTACACGCTAGAGCTAGTATGAAGAACTCAGAGAAAAGGTGACTGAGCTTTAATAGGAAAATACTATGCTCAAACAATCTTTGGAGGAACTGATCAAGGTCAATACATAGCTCACAGAATCCATCGAAGAACTCACCCAAAACAATAACATCAATTCAAATCATGAGGAAATTGAAGCCAAATTCTAATTGCTCATTAATGAGAATCATAACCTAAGGCAAGAACTTGAAAGTGAGAAATACAACAATAAAATTCAGAAGCAAAGAACCAAGATTTAAGATGAAGATCAAACATAAAGCCTAGTCAATGTGCTTGAAGAACTTATTTAATCTTTTAAAAACATTTAGATGAAATATGAGTCCGAAATCAAAGATTTGGAAGAGCGACTCAAGAATAATGTATTTCAATTTGAATAAAAAGTTAAAAAAATCTAAGAACAGTTAGAAAGCAAAATCGGAACGATTTAAGCCATATCAACACAACTAAAGCATAAGGACGAAGCACTGGTACATATCACAAATAAGCTAAACCAATTAGAAAAGCAGTCGTTACCTATCCAGAACTCATTTAAAATGATGAAACCGCAGAGTAACGACTAAATTAAAAATCTAGAAAAGAAAATTGAGAAACTCAATAAAGATTTGGAAGAGAAGGAAAAAGTTATCCGTCTATATGAAGGATTATTCAACAATCTCAAAGGGAAAATAATGGAAAAGATTTGAATATTTTTGTAAACCTTCATTTATCTCATTTAATCATTCAGATATCCAAGAAGTTTACCATCTGCTTGCCAGAAACAGATGCACCTGTAATTTATCTTCCTTTTCTCTCGTTATCTGGATCATCGAAATCGCGATAATCTCTCCTTTTTTCTTTGCGATAGTTAATCACAAAGGGCTTCCTGTTTCTTTGGTCTCTATCTCCTAAAGAGGCAAAAGTTATTTTTTGAGGATCTTCAAGGTATAATTTTTCCATTATACTTTGAATTTTCTAAGTTAGTATTTTAATACCTTGAACTTTATTTCTTCATGTTTGGTTATCATATGTTTTGCTAGGAATTAGCAAGTTTTGAACTTCTTATCACAGTACATACATTTCCATACCTCTTTTTGTTGATCTTTGCTCAGCTTTTAAGATTCACGGATGAAAGCTTAGATCTATTATCTCAATATGCCCATATAATCTCTAATTTAGCTACCCTTTTGTATTCTTTATTCAGCCTTTTCCTGTATCTTTTTGTATATTGTTTGGGCATTTTCTAACTATTAGTAGTCTGCTTCTATCCTCAAAAAGGCAGTGCAAACCTTAAGTGCTAAAATTCTCTAGTTTTCAAACTGTGAACTTGTATAGTAGTCAAATGCATGTACTTTTCGAAGATAAAGTAGAAAAACATCCAGTTTTGAGTGAGAATTGTTGAATTATTTATGCAAGAGCTAATTTTTTTAAATGCTAACTTCTTCATCCAGTTTAGCAATAAGTCTGCTTATTGTATCAATATCCTTTTCAATCCTGCTGACAGGATAGTTTTTCAATACTTTGACTCTCTTGATTTTGGTTACAGATTTGGATACTACTAAAGTTTCATTCTTAATCATCAGCCCACTTAAGCTTAATTAAGCTTTATTGCAAGTTTCTTAGTTTTAGAATTAAATCCAACAGAATCGAGATAAATTAGCCTTTTTAACTGGGTCAGACATAGTCAATGACTTATAGCCTTCAAGCTTTTCTACTATTTCTCTAATATCGTAGCGAGATATTGCTCTAGGCACGCTCTTAATGAAGAGGGTGTTTAAATCCTGATCAAAAGCAAATAATGGCTACCTTGTAATATCATTTTGTTGATTCAAATGAATCTCAAAGGTATGATTTAAAATATAATTGAGACTTGAGCTCTGCTACTCTTACTCATCTATCCGTTCGACAACACCGAATCGGCTCTGAGTTATACATAAGTTACAGGATCTTTAACACTGAGATCTATCTTGTCATAAAATCCTTCATTAAGCTTATTGATTAATTAGATGTAATTTTTGCGGCAATTCTCTTTTCGATCCCTTTCGAGAAGATCCAAAACTTAGGGATCATATTTCTATGCGAACCATGGGTCTTTCTGGATAATCAAAAAAGAACTTTGTATTATTTTAAGAATTATTAGTTCTGATGTTGTTCCCAGTCTCTTTTGTACTTATCGTAGCCTTTTTGTATGCTCTAACTAGGTACTCTTTAGCCCTAAGTTTTAGAAAAAATACTTGTAAGTTTGAGAAATGTTTGAAAGTGTAAAGTGGGGCTGTGAGCTCTGGCACCTTAATTTTGACTTTTCTGTCCCTTTCCCGATCTCTGTCTATATCTCAAAAGAATTACATTCTCGATTTTATCTGCGCTCACGGGAACGCGATCGGCTGTTTTCTAGACGTGGATGTTCCCTCTTGGGAGAGGAACTATGATAATCGCTGGCGCTACTCATTGTGCGAATACTAATGCTAGATGGCAACTTATACTTTTGTGATGATTTAATAACTATAAGTGATTAAAATTGAATTTATTTATACATCCCTCAAAATTTGAACAATAGAACCATAAAATCCATGCATAATTTGATGACTTCTGTATTTTTAGACTTTTGACTTGCTGTATCCACAAATAATACTCATCAAAATGTTAATTTTGCTCTCCGTCATGAAGAAAAATGATTAAATCATTTTGCCAGAAAGATGAAATCTTTTACTTTAAAATAAGTATTTAGTTCCTATATTTTCATCTTCAATAGATTAATAATGCATTTTATTAAATGATTAATGAATAAGATAAACAAATATCAAGGAAAAGGGCTATTGGCAATTTCACTATCGGCAAATCCATAGGCAAAGGAACTTTTGCCTCCGTCCGTGAAGGAATCCATACCCCTACTAACTAAAAAGTTGCAATCAAAATTCTGCATAAAAAAATCATTGTAGACAATCGTGATAAAATCAATCTTTCTCGTGAAATTCGCATATTCAAAAAGCTCAGACATCCCAACATAGCACAACTGTTTCAATTGATAGAAACCAACTCAAAAATTTACTTCATCATGGAAAATGTCTCAGGAGGAGAGCTCTATGAATTGATTGTCAATAGCAAGCAGTAAATCAATCTATACTTAGGAACAGGTTGAGTGAATAGAAAGCAAGCAAATACTTCCAGCAGCTACTCAATGCGGTTGAATATTTGCATTCCTTAGGAATCACCCATCGGGATCTTAAACCCTAAAACATAATGATCGGCGAAAACGACATGATAAAACTTATTGACTTCGGCTTGAGCAATCTCTACCAATAAAATTAGCAACTATCTACAGCATGCGGCAGCCCCTGCTATGCTGCTCCTGAGATGCTTACTCAGAAGTTGTACTCCCCACTTAAAGTCGACATATGGAGCTGTGGAATTGTACTTTATACTATGTTAGTGGGTTACTTGCCTTTCTAACACTAAAACACTTTTGAGTTGTGCAAACTCATCTAAAAAGGTGTGTATGATGAGCCTGGCTATCTTTCCTAGTATTCCAAGGATATTTTGAAAAAAATGATGCAGGTAGATCCGAATCGCAGATTAACTATTAATGAGCTTAGAAAACATCCGTTTTGTCAAGCTTACCAGCAGCCTATCCTCAAAGGTTTATTGCCTGGATAAAAGATATACATGAACACTGATTTAATCTAATAGATGAAGATTTTGGGCTATAATGGCTTCATTAAGGATGTAGAGTAGGACCAACGTAATGAAAATAGTACGGCCTTTTACTTGCTGCTAATCAAAAAAATAAGAGAAAATAATCTAGACATTTCCACTTACTACTCCCAACGTATTTAAAAGCAATTCATCATCAGATCCAAGTCGCTGGTGGCTAAGAGAGAAGTAAATGAGTAGCTACCAGCGATAAGCAAGGATAATTTGAAATCAATGCTTAATCTACAAAAACTAAAGGAAGCGAGCATTTTATGTAGAATTTACGCAAGCGAGCACAAGATGGGGAAAATAGTGAGACCGGCTAATATGAGAATTAAAAGAATACAGTACAAATGATACAATTTTGATTATTATTGTTATGCTTTTTGAAAGTAAACATTTGAATATTAGAGAAAGAAAAAGAGTTTACCTGTGCAAAAATAATTCTAGTTTCCATGTTAAAAGATATTTATTAAGTATTTTTGACTTTAAATTACTCAAATATAAATAATCTTTGAGATAAGCTCTTTTAGTTAAAAATGTGGGATCAATTTAGTAGAATATATACTTCATGAAGAATTTAAGATGGACAACTTTAAAAACTTACTCAAGTTATTTGAGTTAAGATATCTATTTTTTAAGAATCATTATTTAATAAAGCATTTGTCACACATTCAGTTATATATTATTTCTTGTAAAGTACAATTGGTGAAAATTTTAAGTTATGTTCCCTAAAAATAGATATGATAGATTGAGACTTTAGTTTCATTTATTCACCTTAATTTTTTATAGAATACTGAGAGCGCAGAATGTCACATAATAAATAAATACCCCATGTAAATCACCCATCTCAACAAATATGAAAGTCTCGTCGATAAACACCTCCATACTAGCACCTACGAACAGCCTTTCACCCTCGATAACGCGCCCCTTCCTACTCAGCATCTCCAAGAAATACTCGATTAAATAGACTCCATTAATATTTCACGTTCATACATAGCGCAAACGCATCAACATCAACTCGCTAACTAGCACCAAGATCTCCTCAAAAGTAACAAATCTTCTGCAGAAACTTAGGAGTATGACATAGCAGAATCAAGAACATAAAAATCCTCACGCAGCAAACACAGTAATAAAACTAACCGTTCTCTGATATTTGCAGGACAGAAGTTCGCCAAGAACAAATAAGGTGGTAAGTCACAGCAGATTCAAATCTACTACTTTGATACGCCATCAAGCAAGACTCTGAACTATGATAATACTACAAAAGTGTCTGATTTGATAACACTTGCCATAATAGCTATGCCTCAAAGCAAGCAGCTTGATAATCTTAAGATTAAATAATGTAGCTTTCAGTGTAATGTTTCCCTAAATAAGATTTTTAACTAAGGTTACTAGACAATCAATCTCACTTTAAGGCTGACATGTCCAAACCACCCATCCCTTATGACAGAGAAGTCTGCAAAATATTTGCAGAAACACTAATCTTAATCCAAAAGAAATCTTAATCCGACACAGTTAAGATGCAAGGATCTACTTTAGGGGTTAAAGAGGTAATCTTTTTGCCATTTAGATTGTTATATACCTCTACAATGAACTAGGAGAAGAACTGGGTAGTCTTAAAATGTATCCAAATGATTCACTGTAACAGATTTTTGAACATGTCGAAGTCAAAGAACTTCATAATAAGCGCGACTACTTTTTAACCTTGCATAAAAATGAAAGCGATAGTCTACCTAGAGATTTATAAGTCAAAAACCTGCAGTCAAACAAAATATACGTAAATTTATTTTAAGCTAGATCAAAACAAAGAAATATATTGACGATTGCTAATGGGAAAGCAAGCCTAAACCTATAAAAAATTTAGTTATCAACAAAGAGACATCATCATCTTCTATCTCTCTACCAATCGGTTTGAATGAGGCATCTCAATATGAAGAATTTAATGTAATCAAAGTCAATTCTATGGGCTTTTAACAGGAAAGAATTCTCGGTATCGACCAAACTAAGTTATACAACTATGATAAAACATTCCGAGAGGAGAAGAGACAAACTAGTTTTTTCAGCAAATTTTTTGGTGTCAATTAAGAAACAGGCACTAAAAAACCTTTCAGATTGATTAAGGACATCCTAGATTTGAGAAAACACGAGAAAGGTTTAGAAATAGTATTTAAAGAAAAAGCCATAAACTATAAAGTAAAATAGGTAGAAGTGAGGGATAAGATATTCAGGAAGCTCAGTTTCTTAGTTAACTTATGTAAAGAGGAGCATAACAATTCTGCCAAGTATTCAAAACACTGAAGTCATTCATAAAGTGATTGTTTTTATTATTTTCACTACCATTCTCTAATAGAATACATTTTAGTGAGATAAAGCTAATAAAAATGTAGAAGGTGGGGTTTGAACCCACGCCCTTTCGGAATAGAGCCTTAATCTACCGCCTTAGACCACTCGGCCACTTCTACTAATCTACTATCTTCAATCCTGCCAACCCTTCATAACCCATAAACTTCAAAATTATTTATTCATTTTTACATATCTGCTAATTCTTCAACAATTCAATCTTATATCTATTATTAATGCGTATTATAAGATTAGAGATCTAGGTCATTAGCAGAAACTATACGATTCAAGTACTAAGGCAAGCAGTAGGCCTTGATAGGAGATTGATAAAGAGGATCAGAGAGTTTGTTGATTATGTAAAATAACTATGTAATCTCAAAGGAGAGTATGAGATAGATATTGATGGGTTCAGTCTTGCACCCAACGACACAATTAAAGTATTGAAAGAAAGTCGTGTCTACACGTATCATATGATTTATTCAGTCTAAGGTTAGCGAGGGAGCCAATAATAAATGGTTAAAAAAATCAATATTAGTAAAATGATTAGGAAATCGAATCGGATTAAAATTTAGAGGTACATTCTGGCAAAAACAAATCCGTTTAAAAGCCCAATGCTAGACAATTTGAAATCAAGAAATCAAAAATTCAGCAGAAAAATGCAAAATAACATGAGAAAAATAGAGTCTTAAAAAACAGACAAATGTCATCACAATCCGAAGAGGAATCTGAATCTGAATCAGAATCTGAAGAATAATAAATTTAAATAAAACCAAGAAAAAACATAAATACCCAATTGCAAAATACTCAAAAAGGAGGTTTGAAGAAAGAATTATTAAAACAAAATATTCAAAAGAAAAATATTAGTTAGTCAGGCTCTTCTTCTTCAGAATTACCTATGATCCAAAAAGAAGTCAAACAACCAGTACAAAAAAATATTCAAAAGCCATTGGCCAAAGTATAAAAAAAACCAATCTTATCTGTCACTAATGATAATAAAGTAAGATAGGGTGTTGGAATCAAGAAATCTATCATCAGAGATTCATCTTCCTAGTCTTCACTTTCCAAGGAAAAAACTCCAGAAGTCAAGCCGAAAAAAAATTTGTCTGCTGAGCCATAGAAAAATATACAAAACCCTAAACCTCAAAATCTGAAATTACCTCCCGCTCTAAGAAACAAGATCCAAACTAATAATTTCGTCAAGCATCAATAAAATCAATGGATCATAGTAGACAAGGAAAAATATCATAAATGGCAACAGTTAGGTCACTAAACATTGAGTCAGCCTCCTAACAAAATTAGATTCAAAATAGTTTAGTTAGATGAAGAAAAATTCATCCCTGTGAAATCTAATTGGATAACAGGAGAAGTCGCATAAATAGCAAATAGTGGAGTTGTGCATCTCATTAATGTTTAGCAGGAAGGCAAGGATTTCATGAAAAACTATCAAATTCCGTAAATGAATATGGATGAGCTTCAAATATTTAGACCTTTGACAACCAAAGAGCAAATTTAGTGTTTATGTGGCATAAATAAAGAAGAGAATTAAAGACAGGCAGAAAGAGCCGAGCCAATAAAAACTGAAGTAACTTTATTGCACGAGCCTCCTAATTCAGTTGAAAAATTTGTGTGTGGACAAGTGAACTATTATTTTAGTGACAAAAATTACCTTACAGATTGCTACATGCAACTTCATGCTAACTCGCATCCTTAAAAATGTAACCAATAAAATACATAGATATGAGACTTTCTTTCATGTTAAACTTCCCCAAAATAAAAAAAGTCCTCAGAGATGAAGACAAACTGCTTGACTATTTGAGGGAAGATGATAAGTATGAGAGTAGAAATTATGAAATCGACTTCGCAAATAAAATGATAAGAAAGAAAAACATAAAACAATAGCCCAAAAACATAAATTAGGCCAAGGTACAGCAAGTGAGTTAAGAAAAGGAAAGTTTTCCAGTGAGTGCTTAAGTTAAACTTGATTGAGTATGGTATAATATAAATATACATTATCAGGACTGTGTGAGAGATTTTAATTTTTTATCTAACAATGAACTTATCTTTTGTTACAAAAACTAGCAGTTTTTTTACTGTCGTTTCATTATACTTATCTTCTATAATTTGATTATTATCTACTTCTAAACGATTGATTCATACTGCTACTCGTTTGCTTTTGACACCCTGCTTATTATTAACGTCAAAAACAAACCATTTTCCAACAATTTCTACTTGCATTCATTTGCGTCTAAGCTTTTCTTGTTCAAGTATTTACTTAGCTCAAAGCCTCGATCAAATGCATCATTGACTAAACTTCGAGGATCTACCTCATTTTTATTACTCGAGTCAGTTGTGACTGATTGAGCTTATAAATTTTTATGCTTTTGAGATGTCTGAGGCCTCATTCTTAGCGAAGACTTAGGTTTTTGATCCGCTTCATAAATTTACTAGTTGTTTTCAGATGGTTATAAGTTAGATTTGAGGCGTTTGGTTTCAGAGGGAGTTTGTTTAGAAGTGATGCGCTTCCTGCTCTGCAGCATCTGCTTGATTTTTTCCTGCACGAGTTGGCTCTTTGATTTTTAATCCATTAAATTTATTTATTATCTTTCGAATCAATATAATTATAACCTAAAGCCAATAAAGAAAGATTATAATTATAAATTAAAGCATTTATATATATCAACTCTATTAAATAAGTTTGACTATTTTTTCGTAGTTAAAATTTTACAGACTTTTCGTTAGTTCCTCCAACTTGTACTCTGAAACTTCCCAGTTATTGAGACCGCGATAGCTGATGTATAATTATCTGATTGCATTCTTGAGTTAGGCATACTAACGCTCACTTTCTAAGTATTTTTTTTTTATGTCTTCACTTCGAATCAAAAAAGATTGAAAATCTTAGCTAATCTCATCATTTTTTAATTCTTGTAGTCCTGGCAAAAGTTAATACTATTTTTTATTTAATTAGAACATCTTAACTTTGGGTTGCAATTTCTTGAGCAAATTTGTAAGGCCTTCAATGTTTGTTTTTGTCTGGTAACTCAAACTTAGATTTTTCTGCTTCGCCTTTTCAAATATAGTCTTTTTGATAATAGAAAGAGGTGTAGGTGACTCAGAAAAGAAAGCACATTATTTATCTTTGTATTGAATATATAGTTTGTTTTTGGTGATTAGAGATTAATAACAAAATTATAGATATTGTTGGGCCTGTATAAAAGAATGCTTACCTCTTGTGGAGAGGGGGATCCAAAATCATTGAAGAGACAATTTAACCAGACATTCATTATGATGTATTTATACTAACCCTAAACTCTTAAAACATTTATTTTTGCGTCTAAGTTAATATGGTATTACTTGTTTTTTCCAGCAATATACTCTACACTTTCTGGTGTAATGATAAATTTTTTAGATCGGTATTAATTATGCTTGCGATTTGTCTTCCCTCCACATCTGCGAAAATTGTACAGATGAGTTTCTAGTTGAGATGATACTGTTCTTAATACTTGAAACAAAAAGTTAATAATTTTTTCTACTATACTTTAATAACATAGACTTTTATTGTTTTCTAAATTACAGTTTATTTACATTTTAAACTCCCTCAAAGTGCACACGCTCTCCTGCTTCAAATAGAGTAATGTCACCCTTGATAATGATTTTTACTATGGGTCTATCACAGCTGATTTCTAAAGTATAGCAGAGCTTGATATAATCAACAGTCAAATTAGATGTGACATTCAAGGTGACTGATGGGCTTTGCTTAATGCCTTTAAGTGCAGCCAGGTTATCAACTTTTGCCTTTAATTACAATTTCTGTTTCCGTAATTATTCTATTTCCTTTATTAGTCTATTTTTCTACTCAACTTCATTCTTCTACTTGGCCATTTTCATCATTTTTTAGTAGTTATACATTTCAACGATGAGTCCGCCTGATGTGCCATAGTAGAATGACTAAAGTTCAGAAATGTAAACAGAAGATTGTATTTTGTCATTCACTTACTCTCTACCTAAACATTCTTTGTTGGCATTCCACATTTAATACGCTCCATCCCGAAAAATTATAAAGCCATTTTTGACTTCTACAATGCAGTTTACTCTACCCTTTGAATTTTACTTTACAGACCACAATTTTTTAATTTTTTTGCGCTAAACCTCAAGATAAAAGATCTCACCATTCATTGTGCCTACAAGCACTTTGTTGGAATTCTTGTCGCAAGGGTAGAGATAGGCATATGTAGGAGGAGAATCAGTGGTAATAAAAGTACCATCTTTTTTGTCTGAAATTTCGATTTGGTTATTATTTTTTAGCAACAGTAGGAAGGGCTTTTAACCATCGTTTTTGATTAGTAGTGAATGATTGATCTTTACATCTAAAATCTGAGAACTCACATCCTGTATTTTTTGCGTAGGTGAAGAAGTGATACGCGATTGCTTATTGGAGAGCTGCACTCCACCAATCAGAAACTAGTTTAATAAGTTACCAGCTAACACCCACAATTGATACCCATATACATGGATAGCATCAATTTTATCGACAGCCAAATAAGTGTCGGCTTCAAAAAGAGTTTTTCCATTAGCTCCACAAGCATTAATCCTCATACCGAAACAAAAAAAGACCAGATCATCACCTACATTAGTTTGAAAGTACTGATTGTAAGGCAGCTCGCGATGCCGGAATTCGATTATGTGAGTTTTACATCTGAGAAACTCTGATTGTATACGTCATAGACGTGAATACCTTTTGCTTGGGCTATGAAGATCTTTGTTTATTTTTTATCTTTGTAAAGTGACATTGAATTCGGAAGCACTGGGTTAGTTTTCAATATAGTCTTTGCTGTCAAGTTCACACTTTATGACATGCAGCTTTAATTTTATAAACTGAGATATCTAAAAAAGATAGATTTTTTGAAACAAGTTTAATGTGATTTCTGAGATATCAATGGATGTTGCTTTATGTATTTAAAAATGACTGTGATTTATAAAATGACATATTCGGCATCAAATATATTTGATCATAATTTCATAATTGAAGATGAGCCATCTATGTTTTATCATCGATAATTCGCTCACACTCGATCAAAAACCAAATAACAATCTAACTTTACTCGACTTTCTCCCC
>Ga0194117_10001430_pt1 | contig 27849 bp, 13 predicted proteins | sample TA2MahsurfametaG_FD_160579 | JGI IMG/M metagenome (GOLD analysis project Ga0194117, IMG submission 160579) | Freshwater microbial communities from Lake Tanganyika, Tanzania - TA2015009 Mahale N1 surface | ecosystem: Environmental > Aquatic > Freshwater > Lake | place: Tanzania: Lake Tanganyika... | reverse complement strand
TTTTGTTTATTTGTTTTTGTGTAGAAATTTTGTTTATCCATTTTGTGAGATCTCAAGAATTGATCCATCGTGCAATCCAGTGTATATTATTCCGTCTTGACTCACTGCCACGTCTTCGGGAAGTGCTGTCAAATCACTGTTTGAAATCACTAGAGATTTGTTGAACAGATTTGGATTGATCTGTGATTAAAAGGTGGTGTCGATGGGACCAAAGTTGAGGAAAGGAGCTTCATATTGAGAATAGTCTTCATACCATTTGCTCCGTTAGAATACAGCCCAAGAGAGAAGGCCACCAATGATAGTAAAGAATAGTATTTTGAGCATTTGTGTGATAATAAGATTTAAGATTTAATAACTAAATTAATAACATATTGTTTTGGAAGTGTTGATAAGTGGATTTGTTCCAATCATTTATTTTTTCTAATACCCATAAGAAAAACTTTATAATCCTGTTATAAATTGTTTTAAATGAACCAATTACTTTGTGAGTAATTCAGGCAAAAATCTCCCCAACTTCCTCCTTTTGTATGGTTGCTTCAAAGAACTCATAAGTCTTAACAGTTTATTCGAAATTATAGAATTGATCTAATTAATTAAAGAGTGCATAGAATTTAATAAGTATAGAAAATATTGATCATCTTTGAAATAGAATACTTAGTTTTATTACGTAATCAAATATGAAACCGAAGATCAAACTCAATAATTTATAGTTAAAACGCATCTATTTCATAAACTGGCTCATTATAATCTATTTCCATCTATTTTTAGAATGAAAAAACAGTTTTGGAGGGCTACTTTAACTCCGAATCCAAACACAAAACACATGATATCGAAAACATAGAACAATTCTATGAATATTCGCTTATAATTCTCCTAACACTCCTCTTTGCTCAAATACTTTTCAAATTTGCGCTCTGTAGCATTTAAAACGATTTCCCAAATCAACTTGAGAAATATACTAATTATATATTTTAGAAGTAGATAATGTAAAGTCGCAGAGGCTGGTCTGAAATAGTAATTATTCCATAACTCAGGAAGATGATAGATTACTCAAAATCATCAAAAAATATGGCACCAAAAACTGGACTCTCATTTCTGAAAAACTTTCTGTTGGAACAACATTCGAAAGGTCAGGAAAACAGTGTCGAGAGAGGTATTTTTTCTATTAAAAAGATGGTACAATCACTTGAATCCATAAATCAATAACAACATGTGGAGCAAAGAAGAAGATGAGATACTTTTCTAAGCTCATCGTAAACAAGGCAGTAAGTGGAAATAAATCTCCAAATTGTTTTCTGGTAGGTAAAAAATGAATAATATAGGACTGACAACTCAATTAAAAATCATTTCTACTCGACAGTAAGGAAAAGTTTAAGAACTGTTAGTAAAATAAAAGGCGAGAAAAATATGACAATTAAAATGAAGTCAATAAAACCTTATGTGCTTTCTAAAATAGTTTAAAACACATAACTCACAAATTTGATCGTGTCATTGGGCAGAGGCAAGTCTAACGACACCACCCACTTGAACATTCATCAATCTGTGGTGGATTAGATCAGTTCCGAGCTCAAAAGAATAAATTTATAATACTCATAAAAAAATAAATAAAGTTTGTAGCTTAACAAACAGGGAGCTTAGTAAGTCAAAAGTAAGTCAGCTAATTCAATCTCTTCTGAAGAAAAGGATAACCCAATCTAAGAATTCCCTAGTTTAAAAGACACAACCAAGCAATTTCAGCCCTAAGATTAATCTATGAAATAATACCTATAGGAATTTTAGTCAGATAATAATCAGAGATAATAGTTTATCATTTAAACTGGTGGCTAGACCAAATAGAGAGGATAGAGTCATATAAAGGATTTATTTGCCACTTCCCATTACCCTCAATCTCAAGCAATCTCATAATTCAAATTAGACTTCCACCTTAAATTTCCCCAATTAGAAAGATAAATGAATGAGGAATCTTGTGCTTTTTAGGAATCCTAAAGCAATTTCTTTATGAGCCCTTCTACTGAAAAGAAATATTATCTTCCTGATTTGAGACTGTTAGGAAAAGTCAGTAGAAATTCTATTCCTTCCCCGGCCTGCAGTTCAAAATATGAAGATAAGATGGCAAACTCAACTGCAAGTAAGATAGGCCAGCTTAGGTAGGAACCTATTGAAATTTAGTTTGATCCTCGTGATTTTTTAAATGACCTTGAAGGTTAATAGTATCGGGTTCGAGAAGATGCTAATACTAAATCAAATGCTTGATAAAGGCCATTTTTTACCTAATTAATCATTTTTTACAGTATTACATTCAAATGTTCTGTAATTTTTTTGTCATTATGATGCTCTTTTAGAACACATGTCTAATTTTAAAAAAGTAGAACTCTTATTAGGAAATTTACATTTAAAAAAGATATTTATAAATTATTGTAATTAAATGATTTTTTATCAATATTTTGGATTTTTATAAAAGAAATTTATTATTTGATTAATGCCAGGATTAGATATTAATTGGTTCCGAGCTGACAAAGGACACGACCCAAATATCATTAAAAAGAGCTTAGAAAGAAGATTTAGAGACCCCAAACTCGTAGATCAAATCATCGAACGTGATCTATAATGGCGCAAAAGTATATCAACATCAATTTAGTTCGCTATACATTAGACTCCATCAAAAAAGAGTGGAATGACATCGGAAAACTCATTAGAGATAAAAAGAAAGCCAATAAAGAAGATCCCTGTACAGATTAGATAAAACTCAAAAATTTAAACGAAGCCAAACAAGCCTAAGTTTAAGAAGAAGAGAGAAAACTTTTGGCTCTCATTGATAAGATGATAAACTCAGTAGGAAACATTGTGCACGACTCAGTTCCCATTAGCAACGATGAAGAAAACAATTTAGTTGTAAGAACTTGGGGAGAAATTCCAATCATTAAAATCACTGATAAAAGAGGAGGGCTCAACCATCATAAAGTTCTTCAGGCTCTTGGAGGATATGACCCTGAGAGAGGTCAAAAAGTTGCTGGTCACAGAGGATACTTTTTGAAAGGCCCTGGAGTGCTTCTAAATCAAGCACTTATCAATTACGGAATCGCCTTCTTAAACAAAAGATAATATACACCTATCCAACCTCCATTTTTCCTTAGAAAAGAAATCATGGCTGAAACTTGCCAACTTAGCGATTTCGATGATCAACTTTACAAGGTTTCAGGAAATACTGAAGATTAAGACTATTACTTGATCGCTACTTCAGAGCAACCCATTTCAGCTATGCATAGAGGAGAATGGATTTAGGAAGCTGCTCTCCCTATAAAGTATGCTGGAAGTTCATCTTGTTTCAGAAAATAGGCTGGAGCTCATGGTAAAGATACTTGGGGTATTTTCAGAGTCCATCAGTTCTAAAAAGTATAACAATTTTGCATTACTACCCCAGAAAATTCATGGAATATGCTAGAAGAGATGATTCATCATTCATAATAGTTCTATCAGTCCTTAAAGCTCCCGTATAGAGTTATTTCTATTGTTTCAGGAGCTCTAAATGATGCTGCTTCAAAGAAATACGATCTCTAAGCTTGGTTCCCAGGCTACTAAGCTTACAGAGAACTTGTTTCATGCTCAAACTGCACTGACTTCCAATCTAGAAACCTCGGTATTAGATGTGGATCAAAAAAGAAAGATGTAAATTATGCTTTATTCAGGACACTTAAAAACGTTATGTACATATGTTGAATGGAACTCTCTGCGCTACTGAGAGAACTCTTTGCTGCATCCTAGAAAATTATCAGACCTAAACTGGTTTGAGAGTTCCTGAAGTTTTGCAGCCATTTGTTGGAACAGATTTCCTTCCCTACAAAGTTGAGGAAGAGAAGCCTAAGGAGAAAAAGAAATAAGAAAAAGTTAAATAGCCTAAAGCTAAAAAAGTCGAATAGAAAGTCTAAGTTAAATAGCCTAAAGCTAAAAAAGTCGAATAGAAAGTCTAAGTTAAAGCCTAAGCATAGAAGAAAGAATAAGCTGCAGATAAACCAAAATAGTGATTATAGACATTCAAATGTATTCAAATGACTAAACGATGGATAGCTATTTTATAAATTTCTGTAGATTGAATAGTTAAAATTTAATTATTTGCTAATATTTCGAGCTAATATATGCTAATAATTCGAGTTAATTTATGCTAATAAACACATCTTTTGAAATTAGGCTTATTACATTTAGATCAAATGAGTTAGAAAAACCCAGAACAAACAGAAGCAAACCAAGAAGACCCTTCTGAAATTGAAATCGTTACTGTAGGAGTTAAAAAATTTTCCACTGAAGTCATTGACTTTAAAGAACAGAACATCAATTTAATCCCTCCATCAGCTCCACCTTAATTTTTCCCTCCTTCAGTTCTTCCTTCGCAATAAGACTTGCCTCAGCTCACCCCTCTGAAAAATGAAGTCTAGATAAAGGAAGGATAAAAGTCTATTGATCTAGAAAAAGAGGGTCTGTAGGATTAGGATGATGAAAATTTAGATTCATAATAAGACAGGTCGTCAAATGTATCGCTTGTTTAATTTAGTCTCAGAAAAGTTAAAAGAAAGCCAAGAGCATTTGCGAAAGTTAAGATGAGAAAAAAGATGATTTACCGACGAGTCGAAAATGTTTTAACAAACTGTGCTCTTCTAAGAAAATATACAAAAAGATTAGATCAAGAGTGGAAGATAATAAATATCGGTTCTTCTGCAAAAATTGTTATTAAAACTATTATAACAATTTATACTGCTAGTTTTGCTAACAGATTTATTTCTATTACTAAAACGAAGATTTTGATAAGTGGGTTGGCTGTGATAAATGCGAAAGGTGGGTAACTTCAAAAATATTTAGAATCATATAGAATGTTAGGAAAAGTTTAGAAACAAAGGTATTAATGGGCTGAAGGATAAGGATGCTCTTTATCATTGCTTAATGTGCTAATAAAAGGCCAAACCTGCCATTTAGAAGAATAAAAAACAAGAAAAAGAGCAGGCTGAAGAAAAAGGGGCCCTAAAGCAGAAAAATTAAATAAACAGAGAAAAAAGAATCTTAATTTTCAATAAGAAAATAGAGAGCTTCCCTACTCTTTAATATTTTCTTCAAACTCATAGTTTCCGCCTTTGGATATCGGAAAGTCAAATTAAATAAGATCTATAACACCTCCGATCAATTCGCTTCCGCAATAATCATTAAGACTCTGCCAAAAATAAGCCCAAGAAGTCAAAAAATGATTGATTCTGATAGTTTAAAAATTTCTGCCCTATCAATAAACTAAGGTTTTTTTACACACATATTTAAAAATAAATTTTAATTTTAAGGGAAAACTATTTAAACATGAATAAGTGTTGGATTACAATAAGTCAAAAAATAAATAGAACATTCACCAGCCTCCGCAGAAACAAAATAGTCCTTTTTCTTTTGACGATTAGCCTTTTTTTAAACTATTATCAAAATTAATTTGAATATTTTTTGAAGAAGTATTCATTTGCCCCGAACTCAATCTTATATTTTTTGATTTACAAACTAAAAAAAACCTTTCCTTCCTTACTTTTACTATAGGTTGCGTTTTTTAATACGAAGGTAGACCCGTATCTCTTTTACCGTTCTTAGCAGCGTACAATTAATAGAGGGAAATATCATGAGGAAGATCAACATTTAGGTTTTTTTAAAAGTTTTTGATGGCTGCAGAAATGGCATCATTTATAGTTTCAACTTCGTCATGGAGTTTAGTGGAATATACACTTCCATTATCGTCTTAGATATATACTTTATAGCTTGGCGTTTTTTTATCATTAGGAGCTTCAGAAAGCTTTTTATTGAGCAAACTAACTTGTCCATCCATATTTACTCAAATATAAAAATAAATTTTAGCATCTCATCAGAAAGAATATAATAAAAAGAATTAGAAATTACTAAATGTGTCTTAAAACTATTTTTATATTTGAAAAGAAGTTTATTTTATAACTATTTATGAAATATGATAGCAAACTAAAAATAGAAGGCATATCTTTATTATTACTAAATTCTCTGAATAAGTATTATAAATCAAACTACTTACTTGAATACAGGAATATATAGCAAATAACGACCTGTTAACATCTTTGATTTCCTGTATCTATCTGGAAATATGCTAACTAAGTTATATAATTTTTAATTTTAAATGAAAAGAATAAATTCTACAGGAATGAAGGGTTTGCTAGAATTCTAAGTTTTGAAAAGTAGCGAATGCGACCCACGCTCAACTACTTGCTTGACTAACTACTCTACAGACAACAGTCAAACACTCAAACACTCTGAGTCCTCTTCAACTTTAAGATCAACTCAGAATGATCTCTCTCTAATCCAAGAGCGTTTTCAAGCTCTCGAGGAGGACTATTAAAATCTTTTGTAGTAAACTAAAAGGAAAAGATAGATTTTTCTAAAACAAAGGTCTTAGCTGGATAAATATAAGACAAATCACGAAAAAGATCGTAAGTAAATAGAAAGACTCCAATCTTTAATAAATTTGGCCAAAAAGGTAGAAACCTCATCTAAAAAATCTAACTCTTAATCTTCACAAACTAATATAAATTCAAGTAAACACAGGAACAGTACTTCAGAACCAAAATGTAAAAACTTAATTGAAATGAAGAAAACAACTCTAAATGCTGAAATTTCTATTCTCAAAGAGACTAATTATGGTCTTCATAAAGTGGCTAGAGGACAATAATCCTTACTTCAGCAGTCAAGGTATAAGTTTGTACCTTCGACTTGCTTAAATTGATTCTAATATTGTTATTTATTACTATACACATATGTTAGGCAGGAGACTGATGCAACTTACCAAGTTTTTTTCAACTAAGAGACTTGACGCTCCCAAGAAGTATAGTGAAAGCATTAATCGTTCGCGAAACATAATGAATCTCTACGATCTTGACGTTAGATATGAAGGATATGTGTTTGTTGCTCCTAATGCTACGATCGTCGGAGATGTTTGGATTGGCACTGATATCGCCATCTGGCACGGTACTGTTATTAGAGGAGACATGAATAACATTACGTACTTAACAATTAAAATAGTTTGGGAACAAACATAAGTATTGGTAACAACTGTGTTCTTCACACATCTGCTTCTTCACCAACTGGCCTCAGCGCAAGATTGATTATGAGAGGAGACTCGGTCGTTCAAAACAACTGCACACTCTATTCATGTTTAGTAGAAAGGGGAGTATATATTGGACAAAATTCCGTGATTATGGAAGGAGCTATTCTCAAAAAAGGATGTATTATCGCACCAAACAGCGTTGTGCCTCCCGGCAGAGTTGTAAAAGAAAGGCAAGTTTGGGGAGGAAATCCCATAAAATATATCAGAAAAGCATTGGAGCAATAAGCCTTTGTTACTAAAGACTATTCAAGATATGTTCACATGTCTTCAGAATTGTACACAACAGCCTTTTTGCCCTATAACAATGCCTATCTCTATAGGCATGGCCCAGTTGAGGTATTTCTAAGGTAATATAGCCTATTGAGAAGAACATTACCGTCGATCGTTACGAAAAAGACCATGTATATAATCCCTATGAGGCCACCAACAATAGATATTGATCGTAAAGAGAATATTATCTGTTAAAATTATACTAGTGTATTTTTTAAACAAATTGAAAAATAGTAATCATTCATAGTCCAAGCATCTTGAAACATTATTCCAAGTGTAGATGAGTTGATAATCTATCCTAACGATTCAAACCCTCGATTTTACGATAGTCTGCTATTTTTATGAGATTTGGCTGAAGATATTTGCTAAAATTTTGGATTTGATTTACAATGTTGGTCATACTAAGTTCAAAAAGAGACAAATAACCTCCAAAAATAGAATTTATTCCTATTCCATCGCAAAATACAAGGTTTGTAGTTTTGGATAAACTGACTTTGTAATATCTGCAAAGTTCTTACCAAGGAGTTTGCTCCTTTTTTTATTGCAAAGCCATTCTTGTAATTAGATAGATTGCAGCTAAGACAAAAATGACTTTTGATTTCCCATGAGTATCTATGTTTAGCTCTTAAATCAACAGTAAATGCTGTAGATAACTAAAGTTTCTGGGAGATCTGTCATTTCGAAAAACAAGAGTTTCGAAATGTTAAGAAAAGAATTCACCAATAAAAGAATCCCATAATGTAGTGAGAAGATCAATCCAGTATGTTGTAGTCTTCGTAACTAGCTTAAAATCAAACTTTAGCATTATTTGGTTTTAGAAGTCTAGTACTTACTGTAGATCGAAATCTTATTTTGCTGACTTTTTTTATTCAGATGTCTTGCAACTAAGTATAGCTGCTAACTTTGACTTGATCTCTTTACCTTCTTACTTGGGATTTATTACACTTTCTCTTTTCTCTTTTATTTTGAAGTGAGGAGAACCACTTTTTTTAACAGTTCTTTCAGGGTTGCACAAATAATGAAAACAAAATTTACTGGTCATCTAAGCATCATCTATTTTGAGGGCTAATGTGAGAGAACTTAAGGCTACTAATTTTAAACTAGTAAAGGCGAACTACGAAATAAATTTGTCCAAATAATGAATAGCTAATGAAAAAGTTTATCTTTTCATATTCATTACTCCACATATTTTACTAATCATCTGCATGCACTTTAATCTTTATTTCATAGTTTGCTAGCTCATTTTTATTTTTTTTACTGTAGTTTTACTTGCCTATACTTCCTCAGCTATAAATTATTTAGCTTGTTCGATGAAAGTATTGTTATGGATTAGATCCAACCTTGAGTATATTTCAAGCTCAGTGCCTACACTAGTAGCTTTTGAGTTAGTACTTTATATTTTTGTCGAAAAAACTTATTTTTGAGGTATTTGCGTTGGCTAGGCTTTTGTTACTTTTTTTGGGTATATTTAGTCCCTGCTTTTCTCTTTACTCTTTTCATAGTAGCTTCTTGTATGATTTTTTATCTATATTTTATCTAAACTTCTATGTTTTATCCTATGCTCAAGTGATTTTTATGAATCTATTTTTTTCTTCAATTTGGATTTCGATTTTCCTAATTTTTTTCTTTTCGAATCGTTGGATGTAAAATTCAGAGAAAAACTATTTTTGGTGACTGATTTATGATGGAAAGAGTGGCTATTTATCTATTTTTGTGGCTTTACACTTATAAATTTTCCTTAAGCATTGATGACTCCTCTGTTATTGGGGATCTTTAGTTTTTGAAATGCTGAGGAGGTGTAGTCAGATTACTCAGTACCATTTTTCCTCTTCTAATTTGATTGTTAAAAACTAGATTTGTTAAAACTATCCTTACTGCTTCTCATGTTACCGTATTAATTGGGTTCTTTGTTGCCCTCGCTTTATTTTTTCTTTGAAGTTTTTACTTTATATCTGGTATAGTATGGGTTGACACCGTAGTCATTCTAAATATCCTTATAGCTCGCAGAGATATCAGGCGAAACAGCCTGTTTTACTTTATTTTCCTCATTGTTCTGAGTTTTTTGATTCGTGATTTTATATGTTTTGATATTTTTCGAAGAAGATTGCTTTAATTATTTTTATTTTTTGTTCTTAGATGTGTTGCTATTTTGCTTAATAGTCTTCATCTCTTTGTTTGTAGACTGCTTTGAGGTGATTTTTTACATCGCCCCGTTATACTCAAATAGAAGCGAATAATAATATAAAATAATTCAGCTTTCTTTCGAAGAAAACTATAAGTAAATAAGACATTTTTTTTTATTTGGCTGACTTCTGAGTTCCGTATGAGGAAATTGCGAATACTCATTAAAAATCAATATTAAAAAAGGTTTGACAAAAGATCCTCTTCTAATGTCAAGCTTTCTCAAAATTTTTTAATACCCACTTTTTTCTTTTGACACTATATTTATTTGATTGAAAAAAAAATCTACAACAATAAATTCTATAAAGAAGAATTAGAAAATAAAACTTTTACTTACAAGTAAGCGCTTTTAGCAAATGGCATTACAGAATAAGAAATAATCTACAGAAATAAATTATCAATTTTGATGCAAAATAGAGCTCAATTAGCTCAAATTATTAACAGCGACAGCTTCTAATTCGTACGTAACTTCTCTCTGACCTTCCTGGTTATATCTATCTCTGTAAATAACTTTTGGGCCTTCAATGTGATGAGATCTTTTAGTAAAATCTTTTTTCTCTGTTTCGATAGAGATCAATTTCTTTAAAGAAAGCCAGTTGAAATACTATGTAGTCGCTGCCTCGCCAAGCAATTATTCTTGATTGAAAATTTGATGAATGTAACGAGTTGTCGTCTAAGGTGCTGCTATTTTCTTTTATACTTCGATTTTTTCAACGGGTTTTTTAACAGTATTTGTATTTGGTAACGTTCTTTGAACTGCTTTTTTAACTGGTGGTGCAGGTGCCTGTATTTTTCTCATAAGCTACTGTCTCTTCTTTTTTTCTTTTTCTTTTTACTAATTAACTTCTTTTTACTACGCTTACTCGTTCTAGTCATCATGTTAAGATTCAGTTTGATCGAAGTCACTATCAAACTCATCTCTTCCTGAACTACTTTGTACATAATCCTCTTAATCATTATCACCATCATCTAGATCTCCAAAATAATTTTTACCCTGCTCCGCCCAAAAAGGATCCTACTCTTCCTATTTTTTACGATTTATCATATAGTTCATCTTAGTTCCTCTTCGTTCACGAAATTTCATATTTTTCAGTGCAAAGTTTTAGGGGTCAATTTTGGGAGTTGATTCAGATTATTAGGAGTCTTAATTGTCGTCGGAGTCATCTGAGTTAGAATACCCTTAATCACTTTCATCATCATGTGGACTTTGAGATGACTTTTGTTCTGAGGCTTCCTCATCAAATATCTAATCTGCTTCGTCTGAAAACTTCCTTTTCTTTATGATACGTTTGCTCACATCTCTCTTGGGCTAAGCCTGCTTTGCTGGCTGTTTTCCCATCTATTATATTTTCGATTATAAGCGCCTAATATATATAATCAAATCTAAAAGCCAAATCACCATAAGGGGGTTTAATAAAGTTGTTATCTTATAACTATAGGTAGAGAGTAATAAAGAGATCATTTTTTATAGTAGAACTGGCCTATTTTACTTTTAGTGGTTCTATAGTAACTTTCTTCCTCGCTTTCGTCGGGAGTTTCGAGTTTGACGATTTATTTTCTGAGAGACTAGTTGTATTCCTACAACTTCATTATTTTATCACCCATTTTCATAATGAGAATATTCAGTTTCTCATTGTTTTCCTCCTTCATTTTGGCAACAAGTTTCTGAGCCTCTAGATTTTAAGTCCTAATTTTGCACTACTAGAGCAAAGAATCTTTTTATCTCTTCAAAATCTAAATCTACTAATTTAATCTTCTGATCAAACTTTTGAGATCTCCATTGGCTTAGACTGACTGATCGAGCTTAACTCTGTTTGATAATTCGCTAGAAGCATTATGCCTTTTCATACCTTAAGTATGCTGGTAATTGGGATTGGGATTCATAAGATAAAGAGATTGCATAACTCGATATTATCTCTCTTCTAAACTATTCCGATTATCTTTGGGATTTTTCTTTTCATTTTGAAGTCTTTAGATATGATTCATGATAACTTTGTTGTCTGCTTTGTATGTTTTATTCTCCATTTTTATCTGTACGTTTTCATTCCGAAGCTTTGATAGTTATTCATTAATTCGAAGGATCTAACTTTATTTTTATTTATTTATTTTCGAAAGCTAACTCACCTATCTTTCTTTTTGGCTTAAATCTTTGCTTACTTCTTTCAACTTTGAATTTAGAGCAGCTACCTCTGATTGGAGCTGTTCTTGTTTGAATTAGTAAGCTACGAGGTTTTTCCTATAATCGACTTACAATGCATAGCATTTTTATTAAAGTGAGGTACAAAGCTTTTTTAGGTTTTTTATGTAATTCGTTATTTATTCGTCATAGATGTTCTTTTAATTGTAATCTTCTCTTTTAGTGATTAATTCTGGTGTTTAGTGTTGAGTGCTTGCAGAATAATTTTAGATGTTAGGACCTTTTTTTTAAGGAGTGGAGTATTTCCTTGTTTGGTTCTTCAAAATACCTTCATTTTTGTTTAGTACACTCTTTGCATCTGCAATATCCTTGTTGAGTTCTTCCATGGGTCTAATTTTGCTCTCCATTTTATTTATTTATAATGAAATCTATAGTTTTGTAGACGAAAGATAAAATGAAAGAGAAATAAATAGAAATTACTTGTTTTTTGGGTGGTAATCTAATCAACCATCTTTTTAATAACTTAACTTACTATTCATAAGGTTATGTATGGTATTTCTTATTAAACAGAAACAAAATAGACTTTAAATTGATTTCAATAAATGAGGATTGTTATTTGAGAAATTTGGGATAAGTTCATAATAAATAGAGTTTATTTATAGTGACAGCTAATTTCCCTGAACTGAGCAATTCTGCGCTTCAAGCTGCACTCTAGGCTATTTTTGATAAAATTAAGCTCTAATTAACATTTATTTTTCAGAACTAGCGTAGATAATGCCTAAGGTTTTATTTCGGATGTTATTTTGGGAGTCAAAAACTTTATCAATTTTCTAAGATTTAGAAAATATCATTATATTCTCGCTCATATTCCATCACCATTATTCCACATTATTATAATAGAAGAAACATCAAATGAATAAACCATTCTATGGAGTCGCCACTATGCCTCAGTCTGAAAGATGTACCTCTTTACTCATAAAGCCAATCTTGTTAATAATATCGCAATCCCTGGTCCCGGAACTTATGATCATAATCAATAAAAGAACAGAAATGAACTTCCCAAATGGAGGTATCAATCTAATTATCCAGTCTTCGAAAACAATTATCACATGGGAGTTGTTTTTAAAATCTTTCAATAACACCAGCACCAGGAGTGTATGAGTATGATACTGCATTTGTAATTTTCCTTTTAAATAGACAATCGAACCTTAAAAAAAAATAACAACTAAAGGCGAGAGGTATAAACATTACATTTAAAAATGTTTTTCTCATAGTCCCTTAAACTTACAAGGTTGCTTAAACCTTAAAGGAGGATTTTCTTTCGGCTACAGAGAAGCTTACAAGTAAATAGAAAAATCTCCAGGTCCTATTTATCATATTGATAAAAAGATCTAGTAGCAAAGAGTTCAAAAAATGTAAATAAATGCTTATGCAGAGAAAATTCTTATCGAGGATTTGGTTTTGGATAAAAAAACGTGATTTATAAGGGAAACTAAGACTTCCCGGGGCCTGGAACTTTTGATGTAAATGAATATAGTTTAAAAAAAAGTAAAACTTGCTAGAATTGGACATTTGGAAGTTCTAAAAGAGTATAATCACCTCCTGCCAATCCTTTAGGACCCGGAGAATACGATCCAAAAATCCAGTCCACCATATCTAGGAGTTTCAAAATTAAAGGAAAAACTGAATAAAAAAGCATTTAGCTCAGTAATTTGGGACCCGGATCATATGAGTTACCAGACACAAAAAAAATACTTGGTACCAAATTTAACATAAGAAAAAGTAAATAAACAAAAGAAGAGACTTCAAAATAAGATACTTCTTAAAATAGGCTTTCTCCATTTACTTACAATCCTCCTAGATACCTTGATAGAGCAGAAAAACATGGTTATTCTTTAGGAAAAAGATTATAAAGCAGTACTGAGCACTAAAAATAAAGCAATCCAGGTCCAGGCGCTTATTAGATTTGCAAAAACTAATTTCCAAATAGAGGCGGCTATATGGGTAGGAAGGTTGAGTAAAAAAAGAAATAGAATTCTAACTCTGATAACTTCTACAAATATGATCCTAAATTCAATGCAGTTACACGTGAATCTCCAAAATTTACTTTTCCGCAGAGCAGAAGATACAATAGCAAAGAGAATGTTAACATAGACAGCCATTCTCAAATATTTTATCAAACAATTGATACTAAAAAAAGTGGATACAGCTATTCTATGGGTACTTCTAAAAGATTCGGTGAGACTAAAAAAAAGTCAGTTCCTTTCAAATAATCTGAAAATATGTATTCTACAATGGGTCATTTACCTTCTTACTTAAAAAAAGGATTAAAAAAGAAATGATAATTTATGTATTAAAAGGTTAATTCTTAAATCTTAATTCGTAAATTTTAATCATTAAAAAGTACTAGAAAATGGCAACTAGTTTTTTTTTTCTTCTACAGTCTAAAATATTGTAATTTAAGAATTAACATTTGTAGTTTAGCTCCATAAAAATTTCATGATTTCATATCATTTTTCAGAGTTATTTCTTATAATTATAATAATATGTAAACGCAAACCCTTATCCGTATCCTCAAGTTTATATTATGGACTAGTGGGCTCTATTTATCAACAATCTACAACTTTCACACCATTTACTTCATTATTTCTGGGCTCTATTTTATGTTTACTAACATGGGAAAAAGAGAAAAAGGAACTTTGTCAGCTTACAGTGTTTTTAATTAAAATTTTGAAAGACTACATGGAACGATGGACCCTACTGAATTGTTTAGAAGTGGAGTTAAGAGAGAAAAACCAAAGCTCGTATTATAGACAAAGAAAGACTCCAGTCAAGAGTAAAATGCAAGTAAATAAGAATATTTCAAAAATTAGTCTAAATATGGTAATAAACCTTGCTTTTGTGGGTCCTCACTTAAATTTAAGAAATGCTGTCTGCCAGCTTAGCGAAAAAAAGTCTAATAATAAAGAAAAAAAAGAATTTAGTAATAAAAGACCAGAAAAACAAAGTAAAATTGATTTCAATCATTAATCGATAACCAAGATAAACGTATTAAAAATTAAAAAATCGTTTAAAAAGGTTCGTTCTTTTATCTAATTATTTTTAATTTTACTTTCAGAGAACTATGCAAATATCAAATCAACTAATAAGTCTATTCTTGTAAAGCCTTTGAGAACTTTGCTAGATTTGTCGATTCAGTCTTTAAGTTAGTATCTTTACTTTTTAACTTTGGAAACTTATATTTTGATACCCACTCAAAGAATCTTTTTTCATACTATTGTTTAGGTTTTTATCGATACTTTTTCTATTATTCCTTCCAGTCTTCTGATCATTTTATTAGATTTCTTCGGAGTAATTATGATTTATTTTTAAAGAATATTTTTTTTATGAATTATTCTTTTCTAGTTTCTTTGTAAAGAATTACACTTGGCTTTCTAAACAGTTTTCCTTATCAAAATTATCAGTTTTGCACTTATTTTTGTTAATAATGATCTTCATTTTAGAACGACTGTTACGACCTTATTCGATTCTGCTAAATTTTTTTGTAGAGAAAGAATTGCTAGCAAAGATATCATCAATATCTTTCGCACTTGCATGCATAAATTCCTCGTTACAAAGACTTTGAAACATTTTAAAAGTGACTGTTCCTAGTTGCCTTACTTTTTGAAAAACACCTCCTAAAAAATAATAAATTTTTTAAGGCATCTATTTATAATAAGCTATCTTAGTGCCAGTTATAAAACCACTACAGTCAAAATCGATCTTCATAAAGATTTAGTTCATCAATTCATCATATCTTTTTTTAACAGATCCATCATTAGATGTCTTAGAAGTAATCATCTTCGAATTTAAACTAGTTCGGGAAGCGTTACTCTGATTTTATTTGTTTTTTTGGAAAGCTGTCTTTGAATTATTTTTGATGAGATTATTATGTTTTTTATGTTTTATTGTCTTCAAAGTTTATACCAAGTTAGTTCTTGAAACGTAAGTTTTTGAGCGACTCAGCTTATCTTACTTCATGCTTATAACAAATAATTATATTGGTTTTAACAATCGTCTCAAATCAATTAATAAACTCACATCTTTTGACATCTTATTTACTTTTCTTCATTCCAGTAAAATTTCCGTTGCGAGATATTCGTTTTAATAATTTCAAAGTTTTAATAAACTTAAAACCTGTTATGCAACAATCAGAACGTAGGACATAATCAGATAAAAAAAGTTTCTAAGATACTGCACAACATAAAGACATTGACTCGAGGTGGGTTTAATTCAAATTTGAGAAAAACTTTGCCCCAAGGTCCTATTTTGCTTCTTGCATCCAAGCAGGAAACATTTATATTCATGGAGGATTCAGCGCCTAGGCTGGAATCATGAAAGATTTCTTAGTTACGTGTTTACATTAATCTCCTTTATCTTGGAGAACCATAAATGCTAAAAATTTGAGAACATGTAATCCAGGTCCTTTGAGAAATCACACTTTAAATAGTTACTATTCTCAGCTGATACTGGTAGGTGGGCAAAAAAATGTTGTTTAAAACAATAATCAAATTTACAGATATGATCTCTTATCTAACAGCTGGTCCATTTGCAAGTGTAAGGATGCAAAAGAGAAACCTTTCAACTTTGCTTTAGATTCTCATTCTGCAATAGTTCATAGTAAAAATCTATTAATCAAGATAATTTTATGTATATTATTGGAGGCTATGATTCCATTTCAACTGAATACTTAAATGTAGTCATCAAAATTGATTTGTCAAAAGTTTCAGAAGATTTATTGACTTTTTAGATAATAAAAAACGATCAAGGACCCTATAAAAGAGCCAACTCAAGCTGCTGCTTAGTTTAGAACAAGATTTATCTATTTGGAGGAGGTAATATGGAGGATGTCTTCGATGATTTGTGGATTTTCAATATTGAAACATCTCGTTGGGAAAAGACAGAAAGGATTCCTGAAAACATTACATGGCCTGACGTAATTATAACTTAAATCAGAAAAGAAAAGGAGCTACTTTAGTATGGCATAAGCAGTCTAATAATCTTTTCCTTTTCGGAGGAATAAGAAAAATTACAAAATAACAAAATGATATAAATGTTTACATGTTGTAGAAAAAACGTTGGATCAAAATACATTCAACAACGAATGATTTATATGATCCATCACCAACAGTCAAAGAACAAATTTAATCACCAAGTATCTACGAATCCAAAAAGAAAAAACAATACTCACATTTAAAAACACAGCAAGTTGGTGGTTTCAATCTGAGTATGAAACCTGTAAGTCATTCTTAAAGTTACAATCAGTTTTGCCAAACTAATGGAGAATTTTTGAAAAAAGAGACTTCAAAAAAGTAAGGCATATAAACAACAAATGGAGAATTCAAAAGAAGAATGTCAGTTGTACAAGAAAAAAAGTATCGATAGTTTTTGAACAGAAAGAAAAGACTTTTGGGAAACATTTAAAGAGGTTTTGATCAAACTAAGCCTAAAAGAAGTCATTCTCCTACTTCAGAAGCTTTAGCTTTTAGTTTGAATTCTATGGGAGAACAATCGCGCAATTAAAGGAGTGAAATCGACTTACCAAAAGTCATATACGACCAGGAGAAAGGTCAAGTTATTGGTAAAAAACCCTGCGCACGGGATGGACATGCTGGTTTAGTCCATTAAGAGGCTATGATTATTCTTGGAGGTGATCGGCACATGGTCTCTTTCAACGATGCTTACGAATTCAGAATGAATAAAGGAGTTGAGTCTTTGCCACATTATGGCTGATCTAATTTCGTTCTCTGATAACATAAATAAATTATTATTAGGAAGCTATCAATGTAGGAATTATGAAACGTGCTTGTAGCTACCTGGTCCAGGCACTCCTGATCTGTTTGCAATATCAGGCCTTGAGGATTTTCCAAAGGAGGCACCTCCATGACTACGGAATCGATCAACAAGTTCAAAACTTTGATGGGAAGAAGAATCTTAATTATGAGATGTTTACAATGTGCTGGTCCTGGCATATTTTTGCGTTTTTATAAAAATGATAACTCACCTTGATTTTACTATCTACTAAATTTATGAGATCTAGCATTTTAGTATTTGCTTATTTGTGCTTTTAAATTTTTGTCCAACAGATCTAGAGTTCGATAGCTACCTGGTCCCGGGACTTGCTTAATCCATTTATCCGCGAGATCTACATGTCGGCCTGAAAATCCGATCTTCTTGCGACTTGTTGGCTCTTTGATGTCATATGAACCCACTGCAGGCACTTGAAAAGATTTTTACTCAAAAGTTGATACAGCTTTTATCATCTATTTCGATCAATATGTACATCTCTACCAAGACCTATGGCTATCCCTTTATTTTTTTTATTTTAAAACTAGCTACGAATTTAGTAGTTATTGGGTGGAGGTGAATTACTTACTATCTTACTGATATCTGTTTTGTTACCATAGCCGAAAGAGGTTGAACGATTTGAACGTAAAGTTGGCAAATCATAGAGTTTTGGCTAAAATTAACTCCTTGATAGATCATAAAATACTTCTTGTTTTCTTTAAAGCGCGGAGATTTTGACAGAGAATACTGCATTTTAGAAGTGGAATTGTTAAGATGATTGGAATAGAGCGAAGTATCTTGGATATCTGCGAATTTTAACCGAGATTTACTCGATTTTTAGGGATTTTCAGTCATAATAAATTTATGAAGCAATATTATAGTTATTCATGTTAGACAAAGTGAAATCTTACTTATTTCTTTAGTTTGAAAAATAATAAAAATTCCATGACAATTATATAATTTTTCCCATTAAATAAGAATTCGATTTCAAGTAAGTTAGCATTGAGAGATTCATTTAAATGTTCATTCTTCTTTTTTATGAATTCATTTAATTTGTATGAAGCCACAGATTTCAGTGCCTCTGATAAATCTATAGCTTATATTACATAAATATCAGTGAAGAGAGTAAAAAAGCTGATGGAATAAAATAATAAGTGTTTCAATACCATGAATGAATTTGTAGCCTAAATCGAAAAATTAAACTATCCGGCCTTCCTTGCTACTGAAGAAGAAAGATTAGATCTCAAGTAGTTCAAAATAAGCCAAATGAATCCCTAAAATGCGTCGGAACTCTACCGTGATATTTTCATTAAGTACCTACTTCCAGCGACTCAGGTTTATGAAAAACTACTCATAAAAAACAGAACTAAACTGGGGTGAAAATGAACTTCGACTTTTTATGTGGATTCTAGTCAGCTACATCCATCTCAAACAAATAAGAATATAAGATCTGGTACTTATAAACTAAATTAGGGAGAAAAAGATTGGGAATATTTCTGCAGATTTTTTCCCAACAAGCAAGCTATTCTTTTTTAATATCAAGCCAAGAGCTTGATGAACGACCCAACTCCAACGAAAAAATGGACTAGCGAAGAAGACTAACTTTTTGGTCTTTTAGTAAAGTACTTATTTCTAAAAATAGAAACAAAGAGGGAAAATACAAATGGAGTGAGCTAGCGAAGGAATTGTATATAAACTCAAATAGATTTTATTATCGAACTCCCAAGCAATGTAGGGAAAGATGGCTAAATCATCTAGATCCAAACAAATCAAAAGAATAATGGGAGTTAAGGGAGGACTATATTTTAATAAGTCACGTTCATTCGAAAGGTAAAAAATGGGCTGAAATATCTAAGCTGCTGAAAAATAGAAGAAATGAACATTCAATCAAAAATAGATTCAAATCTCTAATCACCAAGGAGACTAAACTTCATAACTAACCAAAGCCGGAAGAAGTGTTAATCTAAATCATCTTCAAAAAATACGACAATCATTTTTCAAAACTAAAACCTATGAATTCACCAACCAGTCTTCCTTCTGGCTAATAAATAAAATATGAATATTCAACGAGCAATACGATAAAACAAAATACAATTTTGAGTAAAGAAGCTTTTGAACTTTAAAAATCTGTAAAACATTGTAAAAAAGAATAGATATAACCTAGTTCTATTGAGAAGTTTAGTTCAGGTTTTCAATTACCAATTATAAATAGCTCATTAGATTTGGCATTGAAATAGGAAAGGTAGAAATAAATCAGAGCTGACATGTTTTTGTCTTCAGACCCCTTTGATCTCCTAAAAAAGTTTTTTAAAAGCAAAGATTCCTTCTTTGAGTACAGATGATATTTATTGAAATTTAATAAATTTTATGAGAATCCATCTAGCTCTTACCAACTTGATTAAAAGCTAACGGCAAAAATGAAGTTTTTATTTTATTGTATATTGTAAGTGGATATTTTTTTACATAATTTATCAGTTTGCTTATATTTTGATTTGTTATGAACAAAATCAATAGCTTCAATAATTCATTCTTGTCGAGTAATTGTAATCTAACCAAGATCACATCGAGTAACAACCTTAAGGATAGCCAGATCTAAAAAGACTCAAAAGAAAAATTATGAGCTAATTGCCCGAACACAAAATTATTAAAAACAAACAAATATCTCGAGGAATCTTTTGCTAAAAAGCTTTCAACCCCAATTCTAAATTTATTTTGGGTTGGTCTATTCTCATTATTGTACTCATCTATGTATATTTTATTGAGATACCTATTGCGTTTGCTTTTGGTACTTTTCTATCTCTATCTAGATGATGAAAGAAGTGGAAATTAATAATTCTTTTTTAGTCTTAACTTCCCGGTTATGTTTATTTTCTTAGTTGATATCGTAATCAATCTCAATACTGGTTTTTATGAAGATGGATAGTTGCAAACAGATCCTTCAAAAATAAAAATGAACTATCTCAAAGATAACCTCCCCTTCGATGTCATCAGTCTAGGGGCCATATTCTGCTTTGAATTGGGTTATATTATTCCATAATTTGACCCTTTGGACTAGTATTTAGGCTTTATTTCATTTCTATTTTTCCTCAGGTTTAAAAAAGTTTTTAAGCTTTTAAAATCAGTTTTGACTACATTCGATCTCAACAGAAGAACGAAAGCTGCATTCAAGTTCATAATGCTCTTTATAAAGATACTGTTTGTATGCAATATAGTGGCATGTGGAGGTTTTAAAATTTCTAAATATCTCTACTAAAACGTAAAAATAATGAAGCACGACAACACATAGTGTGGAAATCCATGTTATTGGATAACATTTACTTCTCAAGCTGACAAAAATCTACTTGAAAGTAGTTTTTTTATTCAATATATATACTCTCTTTATTGGGCATCAGCAACAATGATATCAATAGGCTATGGAGACATCACTCCTAAAAATTCATACTAAGTTACATTTACAGTTTTCATTCAGTTTTTATCATGTCTGCTTTATGCTTACTCTATCAACTAGATCTGGAGTATTATGGTTTAGTTAAATAGCAAAAAAAGTCGAATAAATTCAAGAATAAGTACTATCAATTTGTACATGAGAGATAAGGAAATTAGTCCCAAACTTAGTTCCAAAATCGATGGCTATTTGACGCATTATTACTATAACAAAAATCTTAGAGAAAGATAGATCTAAAATGATATTATAAGAGAACTAACTCCTTCTCTTAAAAAATAATTGTACTATGAAAGTTATTCTATATTGTTTGGGCATAAATATTTTGTAAGTATGACATAAAAAGTAATACTAAAGGCTTCTCAGAATGTCAAATAAGTCTGTTGTTATGAAGATTAAGTTTTATCCCCTGAGTCTTTTTAATCAAACTCCTGTCTTTATTACTTGAAAAAAGGAGAGTTGAAACGAGAATTCGGAGGTAAATCAAAGATAAAAATAAGGAATATTTATAAAGGTTAAACCATAGGTCTTTATGAGTTTATTGTTCAGCTAAATTACTTATCAGAAATAACTGCAACCAAATACACTCTTGCCTACTACATCAAGCATTCCTACTGGCGGACAGCACTTCTTGAAGATAAAGGTTGTTTTTAATACTTTTATCTAACAAAATAGAGCCTACTTCTCTATAATTAATTTGATCGTATTGGGCAAACATGTTTTTTCTGTTCTTTACAAGACCATAGAACAGAGTTATGTAGCTATTACAAAATAACAAAAGAAATATAAAAATCTTCATAATTTTTTAGAAAAAGCCAAGATCAGGTTAGAAAGCCTCAGTTTGTAAGAAGAAAATTCACAATTAAAATTGGAGAAAAAAAAGTTAGAAAAAAATCATTCAATAAAGGGAGCAATTAGCGATTGATACCTCCAAGAGAAAAGTATAATCATAATAGTTTAATGTTGCATATTGATATTATTGATGATTTTAATTTTAGATCTATTCGAAAATCATCAGTAACAGAATAATTCTAATTAAAAAGAGGAGGTAAATTTTTCATAAAGCCTCGTCAAAAGCATTAAAGCCACATGTTGTAGACAGTTCGATAGCTATACGCTCAGAAATAAGAAGTTTTATCTGAGAGTGAGGTTGAAAGCTAATAGATAAAACTCAGATAAATCGATATTGATGTATTAGCTCAATACGAGGAGTACTATCCTAAATATAACTGTTCTGAAATGAATTCCAGGGAGTTAATGAGAAGAAGAATGAGTAGAAGTTTTTTTATTTGATAAGATATTTTTTGTTTTTGGTATTATTTTGCCTTAAACATAATAAAATGATTATTAAAGCTGGTGCTTGTGATTAATAGAAAAATAAATTTATTCACGAAATAACATATCTATTTTTGTTGGCGGTGGGATTTAGTGAACTATAATTAACTTGTCTCCGATAATCCAAAACACTTTTTTTCAACTCTTATCTTTCTCTTGACGGCTCTTTTTGTGTATTGTAGTTCACAAAGTTTAATTTTAAAGGAACTACTACCACTCCGCTTCCTACCAGATATTTCAATGATCTATGGCTTTTATAGAACTCTTTGAGGTATTTTTAATTATCATTTTGCAGTCTAGCTAAATCCTGGGGATTGACAGTATTTGATTGCAATCGAGGTAACTATTTGTGCTCAGTTATCTTCTACTATCCTTCTTCACTGTTGGTATGGAATATGACTTCCGCCTCTATTTTCTTCTCGCGTATTGATTCTCCTGAAATATTAAGCTCAATTTCCTTTTCTTTTGTTTTTTCAATATTTTTTTGTTCTTCAGTCTTTCGAAGCATAATATATTCAAATGTGGTTTGTCCTCTACACATCAGAAAGATGTGAAGACCGATAAGTCCGACAAGTAGTACACCAAAAACAAGAGAGAGCGCAAAAAATATCCAACTTACCACGAAGACACCTTTAAAATTACCAAAAGCTTGTTCTTAATATAGCAAACCTACTGCAATACAAAACAGAAGCATGTAGAGCATTACAGATAAGATCATGATAAAGAAGATGTTGTAGTTTTCTTGGCCGATACAATTATTGATCCATGCACAGTGATGATCGAACTTATTCACACATCGATTACATACTTTACAATGCCTGGATGTGTTCTTTACATAGCTTCTGCAAGTTTAGCAGTACAAACATTGATCTAAATATTTAATGATCTCATTTTTATCACCATTCCGATAGGTTAACATGATAGGATCTGCAGGATCTATTTTCGAAGCAAAAATGCCAGTTATTAAGACAATAAGGAAGTCGATTATGAAAAGTACGATTATCGTTATCCTTGTGGTCTGATTTTGATAATTGTGTTGGATAGCAGCAAAGAAAAAGATGAAAAGAGACAGAACCACAACATAGCTAATAACTTGGTTGATCTGTAAAGGTCGAGTAAAAGTATTTACAGTTGAGTAACTATCTTGCTGTGCACTCATTATAATCGAATAGTAAAATTAGTTATCTCACAATCTAAAACCCAATAAAAAGCAATACTCAATCTAACCTTATTTTTTTGATAGTGGAGAAAAAAATCTAAACCTAAAGATAGTTTAATAAGTTATTATACGAGTATTTACTTTGAAATATATAGTAAATCTGTATTTTGTTGGCTAGTTATATCTCATGAAGGAAAACTTCTCAGATAAACTCAACTCCGATATCATTCGGCAAGGCCTGCTTAGCATAAGGAACAGTCAAATCTAACTACTTAATTAGCTCAAAACAGAAACACAACAACTCAAGAAAACTCCACTTCGTTTTGGATCATCGACTTAAGACTCGAAATCAGAAGAAAGAGCTAAAATGGATGATATTTTTTCACATCCACCTTAAAACGTACACTCTTAAATAAAATACAATCCTGCTCCACCATTGTACCCAAACTAAAAACCATTCAGTTTCGGACTGACGAATGAGAAACAATTCTAAACATAACTCGTCTATCTCAAAGATGAGAACAAGATGCTGAACGAAACTATTCAAAAACTTTTGTATTCTCGAAGTGGAGACAAATAACGTATCCGAGATTTGTAGAGTTACATCTATTTCAGCTAAAAGATGAATATACAGATAGTTAACCAATTTTTAAGCAATACACCCCTTACATAGATAAGAAGAGGTTTATAAAGCGATTTACAGGTCAACAAAGATACCTATTCAAAGTATCAAGAAAGCAATCATCATCTTCTTTTGCAGTTATTAGAAGATAGAGGCAATGATTTCCCGATGACTAGGTCCACATCTAACATCGAAAATCATCGTTAAAGGTAAATGTCCATACAACTGGGATAGCTAAGAAATCAATTGGCAATGTTAGTATAAAATAATCATCAAAAAAATGGAATGCGAGGCAATTTTGAAGCTGAAAATGCAAGATTAAGAGAGCAAGAGTAAGTACTAAAGAAAAAATATGAAGAGTTACAGAAAAGGATCATCAAGCTCGACAGTGATAACAAAGAACTCGCTTTATGTTGGTAACGGTAAATAAATTAAAGAAAATCAGTAATATCTTAACTCTAAAGAATGAGAAGAGAATCAGGAAATAATGAATAAAAATCAAAACAGGCAGATAACTTCCATAAAGATTTATAAATAAAGTTAGCTAATACACAAAAATTATTAAAAGAAAAGTAGGCAAGTGAAGCAATAAATATTTAAAATACGAAAAGGTTATCAGACGCAATCACCCTCCTTCGTTAAGATAATTAAAGACTTAAGAGGGAAATAAAATCCGTTGATGAGATCAGAAGTCTACTTCAGAAATAAGACCACCATATCTTAAAACAGGTAGAAAATGAGATGAAAGCTAAAATAATTCAACAGGGAACCATGTTGCGAAACTATGAAAAATAGATCTTTGATTTAAGGAATCATCTCGCAGAAGTAAAAAAGAATCAATAAATAATGCTCCAGGTACAGGCAAAGCAGAAGGAGACAGAATTAGCTAATCAATAGATCTACTGGCGCAAAGTACATGCAATCAAAACTAACTCTACTGTTGAACATTTATGGCAAGTCAAGAAGGTTGAATACGAAAATATCAATTAACTACTACTGGAACTAAGATAAAAAAATAAACGTTTATGATATTCCTTTATGATGATATAAATATGACTTTGACTAATATGAATATCACCAGATTGATTATCATCTATTATGAAATATTTCTGCTTCTCTAGTTTTATTCAGAATTTAGTCCAGCATTATCGATCCATCTGTAAAATATCGACACTGCATTTATATGAACTAACGCATGTATGCAGCCCAATCTTTGTTTAAATTTCTCGTATGTCTTAAGCACTATGTGAAATAGAAGCCATTATACACTCCATAAGCTTCACTTAGTTGAGCCAGCTCTGCAGTCTCTTTGGGTAACATGATCGCAAAACATTCTTATTTGGTGTTTGGTTTAGGTTGTTCTTTAATTCCCCATTTACTGACTTTACCTTAGATAAATAATTTCTATTTCTTTCTTAAAAGTTCAGCCTCGGCTTTGAAGTAATCTTGCTGCTTTAAATTAAGTTGTTAGAGTGTTTACAACATGTTGATTCTATATAAACTTTAATATTTTGCAAGACTATAAATCTATTTTCTGAAAGTCCTTGCATGATCAAGTAGAGTAGAGCTAAATAAAAAAATAATTACGCGAATTCATTGCTGAAATTTTACAACATCAAAAACATACTGTTTCCTTATAAAGCAGGGAGTTCTAAATCAACTCTTAAGGCTTACTACTTTTTCCTTAAAAACCTGCAATTGCTTGAAACTGATTTCAAATATTAGCTAGATGCTTCCAGGTTAGTAGCTGCTCCTTTAAAATTTTTATAGATTCTAAGTTAAAATAAAAATACTTTTTCACTTAAGGTTGGGTTTCTTTTAAGTATTGTTAATACTTAGCTATTTTGACAATGATCGCCTTATCGGTGATACTTATCACAGTTCCTTAAATCGTCTTTATTTTATTATGAGGAATGTTACCAATTTTGTTGTATTGGGATTTGAATTTTTAGAATTATTTAGAATCTGCAACAGTTAAAAACTTTTAGAACACCACTTATGAGGACAATTCACCAATATTCAATAAAGTGTTCATGAACTTTTCTAAAATATACCTCTTTTTATTGAGATATTTGTCTTCAAAACGAGCAACCTTGCTTTTCTTGGCTATGGGAGGTATGGGTAATCCTGGATAAAGTAATGATAAGGTTTCCTTGAGCCAAACAAACTCACTGTACCTTCTTGAAACAACTGTTTTAAAGTAAGGGACCTCAATAGTATAAGCAATGTAGTTCCTTTAGAATACACCTCCCTCAACTTTTTCGAATTTAGTTACTTTTATCTTTATCAAATCAGAACGATCAAATATACAATTTGATGTTTTCAACTCGCATTTGATTTTATTGTTTGCGAAACTTTGTTCAAAGTTATTTTTGTTTTGTTTAGAAGTTGACTAAGTAATTAGAGAAGTTTTCGACTAAATTTTTTATTCTGGTTTGTACGGATTAGAAGGTAGCTTCAATTTTTTGAAAGTTTACACTACTTTGACTAATTATTCATAAGTCCAGATGTTTAGATCATGTCCTTTTATTGGGTTTTTTTAATTCAAAAACTCCATAAATTCACTTCCATCTAAACCGGTTTCCAAGATCTAGCTACGTAAGTATATTTGCTTTTGAATAAGAGAGTTGTCCATGATAGATATAAAATTATAGTAAATATTTATCTTTATGGATGTATTAAATACATTTGAAACAAACTAAATCTGAAATAATTTCTTATTTTTCAAATGCTTAGAATGAAATTTCATCGCCATACCTTTTGTATTTGTTTATAAACCTCAATTTTATAAATATCAATGCCATGCCTTCTTATTAACTGATTTCTCACTCATTTTGCTTTTTCCTCTTGATTTAGGCTTAATCAGATACTGAACATCTATAGCTATCTTTTTCTCTTTACTTCTCCCTTTAATCTAAAACTAATTAACATAATGATCATTTGCACTTTTAGATATTTTATTTCTATTCTGAGAAATTGTTGTACTCATCTCTTTGAGATTCGAACTTGTTTTTTGATGAGGATGCTTTATTGTAGTCACCAAGAAATCTTCTTACTTCTACTCTTATCCATCTTTCTATGCAATCGAAGGTAATAGGCCGACTGATTTCTAACTATATCTGTTGGAAATGCTGTAATATGATTTCGATTTCGGTCTTACGCTTCTATCATCAAGGGACTAGTCCAGGCATAGTAATGACAATTACTACTAATTTTCTATTTCTTTAGACTATTTGTATATTTTAGTAATTTCTTCGAATTCTTTGAAAAACTAGGGCTGCTGCAAAAGTTACTTCTTTAGTTTCTTCTTTTTAGGCTCTGTTTTCTGAGTTACAATAGATATAATCTTAGGATTTTTAGGTTCGATAGTACTATATTGTGTACTCATCATCTGCGAAATCATGTTTTTTTATTTCGTTTGTCTTTTAATTTTTGGTTTTTATATTGAAGATGGCTTTTTGGGGAGAGCATGCAAAACTTCAGAAATGATGCTGTTGCCTTTCATTTAGATTATTCAAATTTAAAATTAACTGCAGTATATAATAAAAAATCATTCTCAACTATGAGCCAATAACATGTTTATAATTGATTCGATTAACTATCTACCTGTTTACAAAGGATGGCCTACTCCCTCTAATCTGAACATTCTTTATTTTATCTTTAAACGGATCTATTCACCTCTCCCTTTCCATACAAAGTGAATTTTAAATGTATTAGTATTATCATCGAAATC
>Ga0194117_10001423_pt1 | contig 27924 bp, 34 predicted proteins | sample TA2MahsurfametaG_FD_160579 | JGI IMG/M metagenome (GOLD analysis project Ga0194117, IMG submission 160579) | Freshwater microbial communities from Lake Tanganyika, Tanzania - TA2015009 Mahale N1 surface | ecosystem: Environmental > Aquatic > Freshwater > Lake | place: Tanzania: Lake Tanganyika... | reverse complement strand
AAAACTGATGTAAGCGGTAATGGCTCAGCACTTACTGCCTTAAACGCTAGCAATGTAAGTAGTGGCACATTAGCGCAAGCAAGATTGGCTAATGCAAGTTCAACTCTAGGTAATACCACACTTACACTAGGAGGTACAGTAACAGTAGTAACAGGGTTAAGTAGTATTACTGCAACAACATTTTTTGGTGACCTAAGTGGTGCTGCTACAACAGCAACTACTGTAACATCAGCAGCGCAACCAAACATCACAAGTGTAGGTACTTTAGGAGGTTTAGCTGTCAACGGGGCAGTATTAGTCGATGGCACAATAACAGCAGTTAGTGTAGTTGCAAACACTGGGACTTTCACTGGTAATGGTAGTGGTCTATCTGCATTAAATGCAAGTAATGTTTCAAGTGGTACATTAGCACAAGCAAGATTGGCTAATGCAAGTTTAACTCTAGGTAGTACATCACTTACACTAGGCGATACAGTAACAACGGTAGCAGGTCTAAGTAGCGTCACATCAACAACATTTGTTGGCGCATTGACTGGTGCTGCCACAACTGCAGGTACTGTTACAACTGCTGCACAACCAAACATCACTAGTGTTGGTACATTAACAAGTTTAGATGTAAGTGGTAATGCTAATGTAGGTAATTTGGGTACTGCTGGATTAATTACAGCAACAGGTAACGTATCAGGTGGTAATCTAACTACAGCAGGTGTAGTAGCAGCGACAGGTAACGTATCAGGCGGTAATCTCACTACTGCTGGCGCATTGAGTGTGACTGGTAATGCTAATGTTGGCAACATCGGTGCAGCAGCAGGTGTGTTCACAACTGTAAGCGGCAATGGCTCAGAACTTACTAACTTAAACGCTAGCAATATAAGTAGCGGTACACTCGCACAAGCAAGATTGGCTAATGCAAGTTTAACTTTAGGTAATACTACCCTAACGTTAGGAGATACAGTAACAACTGTAGCCGGATTAACAAGTGTAACATCGACAACATTTGTTGGTGCATTAACTGGCGCGGCTACAACTGCAGGTACTGCTGCAACAGTAACAACAGCAGCCCAACCAAATATTACATCAGTTGGAACATTAACAAGTTTAGATGTAAGTGGTAATATTACTGCCGCTAATATCACTGCAAATTTATTATCTGTTAGTGGTAATGCAAATGTTGGCAATATCGGTGCAACTACAGGTGTATTCACTGGTAATCTAAGTGTTTCAGGCAATGCTGTTGTAAACGGAAACCTTAATGTTGAAGGCAATCTTGTATACATTAATGTTTCAGATTTATCAGTTGAAGATAGTATCATTCAGTTACAAACTGGACCTAACGCTGCTCCTCCAAGTAGCAATACTGGATTAGATGTAGGCACTGCATTAAACTATTATGATACACAAGCACGTATCGCATTCATGGGTTGGGACACAAGCGCGGCTGAATTCGGTATGGCTAGCGTTGCAACTATAGCAAATGAAGTAGTAACATTTAGCACATATGGTAACTTGCGCGTAGGTAATATTATAGGTAATGGGCAAGCATTAACTGGTCTAAACGCAAGCAATATTTCAAGTGGCACACTTGAGCAAGCAAGATTAGCCAATGCATCATTAACTGTTAATGGCACATCAATAACACTAGGTGCTAGTGGTACTATTACAGCCAATACAAATCAACAGTTAGCATTTGGTAGTTATTTACTTGGTTCAGGTGGTGCTACTGGGTATAACGGTGGTTCACTAGTTATATTAAGTGTAAATGGTAACGTAGGAAATGAAGCAAACACATTGGTAGCACGTAATGCTGATGGTAACATAATAGGCGGTAATGTTTATGCTAATAGTGGTACAATTGGTGCAAGTTTACTAACAGGCACTCTGACTACAGCAGCACAACCAAATATAACAAGTGTTGGTACACTAAGTGCATTGACAGTAAGTGGTACAATCAGTGGTTCAGTAAGCGGTAGTGCAGGCACTGCTGCAACAGTAACAACAGCAGCACAACCAAATATCACATCAGTTGGTACATTAACAAGTTTAACTGTAAGCGGTAACGTAAGTACAGGTAACGTAAGTGGTACATTACTAACTGGTACATTGGTAACAGCAGCACAACCAAATATCACATCAGTAGGAACACTAACTGGCTTGACTGTAAGTTCTACAATTAGCGGTAGTGTAAGCGGTACTGCTGCAACAGTAACAACAGCAGCACAACCAAATATCACATCAGTAGGAACACTAACTGGCTTGACTGTAAGTTCTACAATTAGCGGTAGTGTAAGCGGTAGTGCTGCAACAGTAACGACTGCTGCACAACCTAATATAACATCAGTGGGTACATTAACAAGTTTAACTGTATCAGGTAATATCTCAGCACAGGCTAATGTAACTGTAACAGGTTATACTATATCATCAGTAGCAACTGGCATAAGTGCAGCAGGATCAACGCAAGGCACTGCAACTGTGTTGGCTAAAGATATAAACGTAGTAGCAACTGTAAGTGCAGGTCAGGGTGTTGTACTACCAACAGCAGTAGCAGGTATGCGTATTACTGTGTTAAATACTTCAGGCACTGCATTAAGTGTATATCCTGCAAGTAGTGGCGTAATTAATTCATTGTCTACTAATGCAGCCTTTTCATTAGCAGCAGGCGCAAGACTAGACTTTGTTGCAACAACAACCACTCAGTGGTTCACATTGAACGCAACTTACGCTTAATAAATTGCAATGGTCACAGTGTGCTTTTGATAAGTACATTGTGACCAACATTTTCCTCTTTGACTACGAAACAAGGTTACGATCATGGGTAGACCTACGTAGTAAATTACTATCTTTACCACTTAATATCCAAATACAAGAAGTAGATAAGTTTTGGCAAAATGTTCCATTATCTACATATTACCTACATGTTGATTTTGTAAAAGATTGGCCCACGCCTTGGCAATTATTAAATGATAATATCTATTGTTATTACGCGAGGGCGTTGGGTATGCTCTATACTGTGTTATTACTGGGCAACAATAAACTTGAAATTGTTGAAGCAATAGATGATAATAATAACGAAGTGGTATTAGTCCTAGTTGATAACGCAAAATATGTGATGAATTACTGGCCAAACACTGTAGTAAATAATCACATCAAAGACTTTAAGATAACTAGAATATTAAATATTAGTCCGCTGTATTCAAAAATAGGGTTGTAATGAAAATAAATGTAATTAAAAGATCAGGAAAAGCAGAACCTTTAGCCATTGAAAAATGGCAAGCACAAGTCGCTAAAATTTGTAGTGGCATAGCCGATATATCCCAAAGTATGATTGAGATCAAAGCACAGCCACATTTCTATGACGGTATTACTACACGAACAATTGATGAGATTACATTACGTGCTATTGTAGACCTAATCGATATTGAACATAATCCAGATATTGGACATACTAATTATCAGTATGTGGCTGGCAAGCAACGTGTTAGTATGTTACGTAAAGATGTTTATGGTAATTATCAGCCACCACATATCTATAGTATTGTACAGAAAAATGTTGAATTGGGATTGTATACAAAAGATTTACTAGACTGGTATACACAAGATGAATGGGACAAGATGAATGACATGCTTGACCATGAAAAGGACGAGCAGTACAGTTATGCAGCCATTGAACAGTTGATAGAAAAGTATTTGGTACGCAATCGTGCCACGAAGGAAATTTATGAGACCCCACAAATTCGCTACATGGTTGCAGCAGCAACAGTATTTCATAACGAAGATAAAGTCCAACGCCTTCGTCTTGTCAAAGAATATTATAACTGCGCTAGTGATGGGTTATTTACTCTTGCTACTCCTGTGTTGGCAGGACTTGGCACACCCACAAAACAATTTAGTAGTTGCGTTCTTATTCGTAGCGATGACGATCTTGATAGTATTTTTGCTAGCGGAGAGATGATGGCAAAGTATGCTAGCAAACGTGCTGGCATTGGTCTTGAAGTTGGCAGACTACGCCCATTGGGTAGTCCTATTCGCGGCGGCGAAGTCATGCATACTGGCATGATACCATTTTTAAAGAAATGGTTTGGAGATCTACGCAGTTGTAGTCAAGGTGGCATACGAAATGCTAGTGCTACAGTATTCTATCCAATATGGCACTATCAGTTTGATGATTTAATCGTATTGAAGAATAACCAAGGAACTGATGAAACCAGAGTGCGTCATATGGACTATGGCGTAGTACTGAGTGCATTCTTCTGGAAAAGGTTCAAAAACCGTGAAAATATAACCTTTTTTGACCCCAATGAAGTTCCTGATTTATATGAGACATTCTATACAAATTCTGAGAAGTTTGAAGAACTTTACGTCAAATATGAAAAACGTAAGGATTTACGCAAAAAGACCATGAATGCAGAAGATGTATTCAAGGGCGGTATATTAAAAGAAAGAACAGATACAGGACGTATCTATCTAGTATTCATTGATAATGTTATGAATCAAGGTCCCTTTGACCCAGAATATCATACTATCTATCAAAGCAATCTATGCTGCGAAATCTTATTGCCCACAAAACCCTTTAAGCGACTAGACGATGATCAAGGTCGTATCGCGCTTTGCACATTAGGAAGTATTAACTGGGGTGCATTTCGTAATCCTGAAGATATGCGTAGAGCATGTCGTATATTACAGCGCAGCCTCTGTAATATACTTGACTACCAAGATTTCTTATCAATACAAAGCAAACTTAGTAATGATGAGATACAACCATTGGGTATAGGCGTAACTAATCTAGCGTATTGGCACGCCAAGCGTGGATTAAAGTATGGCGACAAAGATAGTTTACAAGAAGTAAAAAGTTGGATGGAGCATCAGGCTTTTTACTTGACAGAAGCAACTGTTGAACTAGCCAAAGAACGTGGTAAGTGTGTAGATAGTGACAAAACACGTTATGGTCAAGGCATTTTCCCCTGGGAGTTACGTGCTAAAGGTGTAAACAAAATTGTAAACTTTAAACCTGAACTTGACTGGGAACCACTCCGTAGTGAGATGAAACAACATGGTGTAAGAAATGCTACATTGATGGCAATCGCCCCTGTAGAAAGTTCAAGCGTAGTCATTAACTCAACTAATGGTATCGAATTGCCTATGAGTTTGATTAGTACGAAAGAAAGTAAGGCAGGTAGTTTCACACAAGTTGTTCCAGAATATAATAAACTTAAAAACAAATATGAACTTATGTGGGAGCAGTTTGATTGTCTTGGTTATATCAAAACAGCAGCAGTATTAGCAGCATATGTTGATCAAAGTATTAGCACTAATACGTTTTATAATCCAGCACATTTTCCAGAACGTAAAGTTCCTACTACATTAATTGCTAAGAATTTAATGTTGGCACATCAATATGGACTAAAGACTTTTTATTATAGTCTAATCAATAAGGCCGGCGCAAAAGTAGTTGAAGAACAGGTAGCACAAAAAGTAGAAGAAGATATTGCACAAGAAGATTGCGAGAGTTGTAAACTATAATGCTAGAAACTATTTGTGATATAATGGTTGATGCTTACAAGCGCAACTGGATAACTAGTCGTGATGGCAATGTAAGCATACGTCATCATGACCGTAATTATTTTTATATTACTCCTAGTGGGGTACGCAAGCAAACATTACAACCAGATCAATTCAAAAAAATAGCAATATCATATGAACCACTAGGACAGTTTTATAGTTGGTCTGAAATGGAATATACAGCAATTAGTAGTAACCTAAGGCCCAGTGGGGAAATACCTATGCACTTTGGATTGCAAAAATTTGCTATTTTACCCTGCGATGTGCGTGTTGTAGTTCATATTCATCCAACATATTGTGTTGCTGCTATGCATGCCGGTATAGAACTAGACAAACTTGTACAAGGATTTCCAGAGTTGGGACGATATACAAAAGTAGCCCCTAACGTTCCTGATGTACCACCAATAAGCCAAGAATTAGCAGATAAAGTACATAATAATCTATGTTTGGATACCATGGGATATATTAAATATGATATCGTGGGTATTAAAGGTCATGGAGTAGTAAGCATAGATACTACTCCCTGGCGCGCCTATGAACACATAGAAAGACTAGAACATATTTGTAAAATAGTATTAGCATCAGGAAATTATTAAAATGAGTAAAGAACAATATAATTTAAAAACAAAAACAGATTATCTCAATCGCAAAATGTTTCTTGACCCCAGCGGTCCTGTAACTATACAAAGATTTGAAGAAGTAAAATATAACAAGGTACAGAAACTAGAACAAACTGCGCGTGGTTTCTTTTGGGTGCCAGAAGAAGTTAGTCTAACCAAAGATGCTAATGATTTTAAAGACGCTAGCGAAGCTGTAAAACATATTTTCACTAGTAACTTACTACGCCAAACTGCATTAGATAGTTTGCAAGGTCGTGGGCCTAGTCAGATATTTACACCAGTGATATCATTGCCGGAACTAGAGGCGCTTGTTTATAACTGGACATTCTTTGAAACTAATATTCATAGTAGATCATATAGTCACATAATACGCAACATTTACAATGTGCCTAAGGACATATTTAATAATATACATGATACAAAAGAAATTATAGACATGGCAAGCAGTGTTGGCAAGTACTATGATGATTTACATTTACTAAATTGTAAAGTAGAAGCAGGAGAAAAAGTAAAAGAAAGTGACCATATTAAAGCCATTTGGTTAGCACTTAATGCAAGTTATGCATTAGAAGCATTTAGATTTATGGTAAGTTTTGCAACTAGCCTTGCTATGGTAGAAAACAAAATGTTTATAGGTAACGGGAATATTATCAGTTTGATATTGCAGGATGAACTATTACATAAAGAGTGGACTGCTTGGATTATAAATCAAGTAGTAAAAGAAGATCCACGATTTATCAAGGCAGCCGATCAGTGCGAAGCAGAAGTCTATACTATGTATATGGATGTAATACGTGAAGAAAAATCGTGGGCTGAATATTTGTTTAGTAAGGGTAGTGTTATCGGTCTGAATGCAAACATATTAAAAGATTTTGTAGATTATACCGCTAATACTGCGCTCAAAGAAATTGGTATAAAATATAATCAGCCAGCACCCAAAGTTACGCCCATACCTTGGTTCAACAAACACAGCGATACAAGTAAAAAGCAAACAGCACTACAAGAAAATGAAAGCACTAATTATGTCATAGGCATTATGAGTGATAAATTAGAATATGACGATTTACCATCATTATAAGGAGAATAAAATGAAAGCAGTGATTTGGAGCAAACCAGATTGTGGTTATTGCACTATGGCGCTCAAGTTATTAAATGAAAAGGGCGCTGATATTGATGAGCGTAAATTAGGATTTGGATGGAATCGTGAGCAACTGTTTGAATCTGTTCCAAATGCTAAAAGTGTACCGCAAATCTTTATTGATGGTAAGCATATAGGTGGATACGCTAATTTACGTGAATATTTCCAAAAGGGAGAATAAAATGAATTTTGTAGTAGATAAAGTTTATAGTTTTAAATTAAACAGCGGCGAGGAAATAGTTGCTAAGGTAAAATCAGTTGATTTGCCTAATATTCAAATTATAGATCCTGTTTCTGTAGTTGCAGGACAGAATGGAGGTTTAGGCCTCGTCCCCAGTTTATTTACTGCGAAACCGTCAAGTCTTGTAACAATAAATACTACTAGTGTTGCGTTAGTTGCAGTCGTTGATGAAAATGTTGAGTTGAAATATATTCAAGCCACGACTGGACTAACTATGCCTGAGAAAAAGGTACTAGTAGGTTAATGCCAAAGATAGCAAGAAAAGACGATCAAAATACAACTGGCGGCAAATTAATTGAGAGTGGATGTGCGGGTACAGTATTTGCCGATTTTAAAAAGGTTGCATTATTAAATTGTCCTATAACACCTCATGAACCATTCAAAAGTAAAAAAACACATCAACCACATAAAAATGCAAAGGTAAACGAACCAAGTCCAACAGTTTACGCTGAATTTATACAAGTAGTACGTGTAACAAGTAGTAATACTTGTGGACATACAGTAAAAGACAATGATGCTACGGTATATGTGCCATGAGCGATACTGGGAAACAAAGTCCTTTAGGAATAAACGTTTTAGGGTCCTTACTACAAAACCAAGGATTTTATATTAATCCTAAAGTACGAACTTTAGCAGGTACTAGTAAAATAAATTCTGAATATAGTCCTGGCGAGATAGTTAATAATACATGCCTTAAATGGATTACTTATGCTATAAAAGATGCATATGTAAGAGGTTATCCCAGTGGATCTGACCAAACGGTTAGCAATAATACATATGACATAATGTTAAATGTAGGTCAAAGCCGTATACCTGCATTAGCTAATAGTTTACCTCCAACATATCTTGTAGAGGATCCTAGTGATCAATGGGAGGGTGAAGTAAACAGTGGGTACGGTATACCTGGCAATGGTGTACTCCCTTCAGGTTCTACTGTTGATCCTCTTTATGCTGGACAAGGACAAGAAGCAACTTGGTATCCATATAATACTACCAATCCTAACGTAAGTATTACGCAGTGGGGCTGGATACGTTTAATAACGTTACAAGCATGGGGAGAATTTAATTATAACGGTGAATATCCAGATCAAGATAATCCTGCATATAGATATTTTTTACAATCGTTTTTATCAGCACAGGGGTTTTTAGATTATTCCAACAAAGCAGTTTTCGCTATACAAGATAGTAAAGAATTTCTTAAGGGTGTATACAGTAACATGGATGATCTTACTAGTAGTGACATCACTGGAGTAAGTTTAGCTAATCGTGCATTTGGTGAAGATTTAATTAATATAGGCAAAGCAATGGATTTAAGTTATATTGCTACTTTTGGACTACCAAGTAATTTGTTAAAAACATTAAAGAAAAATAATGCACTTACAAATAAATTAAGTTTTGCTTTGTTAGCGTCAGGGTTAGAAGCATCAGATATTGCTAGTATTACAAGTGATACTCCGGCAACTTTTATACAAGAGCAAAATTTATATAGTGCATTTTTAATAATACAAGATGCTGATTTAAAAGAAATCTTAGTAACTCTTAACTGCAAAACTAAAAATTTGGAAACACTAGCAGATTTATTAAACATTAAAAAACTATTTCCAATAAGTTTTCAATCATTAACTGTGCCTATTTATAATACAGAACCTAATCCAACAAACAGTAAAACATATTACTTATTATTTGTTAATGGGAAACTAAATCCACAATTAATTGCTCCTAGTGTTGTAGAACAAACAGAACCGGAAATTCCACCTATACCAACTTATGAACCAGAAGTAATACCTGAACCAGAACCAGCATTAACTGTAGGGGAAATTATAGAGGAAAAATTACCTGCTACACTACCTGCTCAACCTCTACCTATAACTACACAAGATCCAGGACCTGGAAGAGCCGGCGGTTCAACAAGAAACACTGTCCCACTAGGGGGAGGAGGTTGCGTAGCACTAGAGTCATTTATACCGTTAGTAGAAACAGAGAAAAAACACAACGGCAGAGAAATCACAAAAGCGTGGATGCTTGAAAGCGGTATGAAAATTAGTCTTGGCACTGATAATTTAGAAATAGTTGACGGACAAGTAGTCAAAACACTTAACGATTATCAACCTTGTGTGCGAATAAGCACTAGCGATGGTATAACACTTGTATGCAGCACAACTGCTCCTATACTTACTAGAGATAAAGGATTTATTCCAGCAACAGAAGTATATGGTAAGCGTATAGCGGTCATGCGCAATGGTCGTTCATGGTATGACGAAGTTGTTGGACTAGAAGATGTTGGTATGAAGTTTGTGCGTGTAGTAGATGCAGGCAACAATAGTTTCTGGGCAGGCGAAAGACCGGGGTCATTTATATTACACCATAATGTACCAATTAACGATCACTTTAATTACGATAAAAAATAATTATGGCAAACATTCAAGAAACACAAAATCAAAATAATGAGTCTGATGAATTACGTTTTGCTATCCCAGAAAAGGGCTATGGCGTATATTTAAAGGGTATCTTGCCTGAAGATCAGCGTGTATTAGCAGGCGCCTTTAGCACTAGTATGCAGCAGATTACTAACATTAATCAAGTGCAACTAGAAAAATTTGCTCAAGTTGCGTATTCAAATGAAAACATGTTTGGCTTAAATTTAGTAAATGGATCTGATGTTCCTACAGATGTTAGATTAGCAAGAATATCACAAAGTATTTGCGCAGTGGGCGGCGGAGTATATGGCACATTTACTATGAGTAATTTCTTTGGAGCGATGAGTGGCCTTTGTTATCCTTTACGTGAAATTTATGATGGTATTAAACAATTAGAAACAGATGCTCTTAAAACAATATATCAAAATTTATATCTTGCTGTACAATGGCAAGAAGCAACTGCAACTGTACAAACTTCATTTAATGTAGATACAGGTCTTTATACAGTGACAGGTGTAACGATTGATAATAAGGGCGGAGGATATTTAAGAGATAATGCTGCTGCCCCTACCATTACTATAAGTAATGGCGCGACAGCAACACTTACACTAGGTACTGACCCTGATAGTGTTGGTTTCAATGGTAGTGGTAACTATGGTAGAGTAATACTTGCTACGCTAACATCTTCTGGTACAGATAGTGCAACTATACCAACTGCTACAATTACTGCACCACCTGGTCCAGGATGGCCTGACATGGATAGTATTATTAACGACTATTGTACTAGTGCTGATCAAGAAATATTAAACATAAGTGTAGCCACGCCTAGCAATTTTCAATCATCAAATTTGTTGAATACTAATTGGAATATAACTGGTAAGGCTCTTAAACAAGAACAACGTGCTAGATACATTGCTAGTGCTCCTGTTCCAATACCCTTTGATCAATGGGTAGCCGGCTATCCCACATCTCAATATATATTTGTAGACGGAATTCCTGTGCTTGCTGCTAATACTTTGCCCCATATGTATGCTCAAACATTAGAAAATATTAGTGATTTAAACTTTGCAGGCGGGCAAAGTGTTATTGCTATGATGCGTGAAAGTAGAAACGAAGAACGGTTAAACAGAGCAGGTTTAGAACTTGATAATAATCTTGCAAATGATATGAGTGAACAAGACAAAGAACAACTACTTACTAACGGTACACTACCAGACGCAGTAGATGGAATAAATGGATATACGATCCCAGTATTTGCCGGCGAAGGAGTCCCTATTCCAGTAAGTTATTATGATCCATGTTTACCTGGGTTAATGTGTTATAATGAAATACAATATATAGAGACTGATCCTACAGCAGCAATATTGGCAGCCCCGCCTGGTAATGAAGAAACGCCATTGGCAGAATTGCCAGAAACACCTCAGGGTTACGAGCCACCTATTATACCAGTAGAAATTTTATCAAGTGGCACTGATGCCCCTGTGCCAGATCAAAGTTTCCCATGTGAGGGGAACCGAATAGAACCAATTTACGGAGCCAAACCATCTCCTGTTGCCACATCACTTATTGGTACAGGAGCAGCAGTGGCTTGTGACCCACCATTAGACTATCCAGAGGGCGTGAATCAACCGATTGAAATTATTCCCCCTAATCTTGATGCAGAATTGACATCATCAACACTGCTTCCAAGTACGGCTCCCGGGGGATTTGCCAATGAAGTACAGCAGGCTATTGACAAAGTGATAGCATGTAATTGTGATTGTTGGGTAGCATGATTACCCAAAATAGTTGATTAGATAGACAATATATTATACGATACATACTTAAAGTCTTACCTTAAGTTAGGCAACTAACAGCGGAGAAACTATGATGGAAAAGTCGTTGAAAGGAATTAATTTATTAATTGGGCTTGTCATTGTTGTGTTATTAACCAACTTTGTCATACTCAAAAAAGTAGATGATTTACAAAAACGTGAAGTTAATCCAGACTATATGACTGCTGCCGAAGTAGAAAAAAGTCTTGATTGTCTTGCCATAAATGTTTATCGTGAGGCGGGCAATGAACCTTTTGAGGGTAAAGTTGCTGTAGCACAGGTTACACTTAATCGTGTTAATAGTAATAAGTTTCCAAGAGATATTTGTGCTGTCGTATATCAAAAGTCACGATTTACTGAACGTGTGATATGTCAATTTAGTTGGTATTGCGATAGTAAACATAGAAATCGTCCTATCAATGACGAAGCCTACGAAGAAAGCTATCGTGTTGCTAAAATGGTATTTCTCGAAGATTTCAAGTTGGAGAGCATTGAAAACGCACTGTACTATCATGCCGACTATGTAAATCCAAATTGGAAGCTGAAGCGTGTAACAAAAATTGGAACTCATATTTTTTACGAGGGTTAAATGGACATTCAAGTTTATATTGATGTTATAAAAAAGTTTTGTTTTAAACTTTGGACTGAGTTTAAGCAAAGCATTCGCCAAGTCAGTATTGATGGTATTGGTTGGACTGGTCTTATCGCACTACATGCCGTAACAGTACCAAGTATGTTTGGATTGATGACTGGACTTACTGACAATACTCCTCCAATTGATATGGTTATTATATTGTGGGCAGCAATGGCATTATTTTATATCAAGGCAATACTTGAACGTAATGTCGTAAGTCTAGTAATTATTGGTATGGGCTTTATCATGCAAAGTATTTTGATGGCATTGGTTTTCTTTAAATAAAGAGTGAGTAACGAAAAACCATTTAAAAATAATAGTGCTAAAGGGCAAGAGAGTTTTGATGTAACTATCGATAACTCTCTTGTTTCCTTTTTTAATTGTAATGTAAGTAAGTATCCTACTGAAGTAGGTGCCCCTAAATTTGAACTAGTTCCTGTCACTAAACAAAAAGATATCATGGTCAACGTGGCTAGATTACATGCTAGTCAAGAATATGATCGTATCATGGAACTTGTAAATGTATTACAGAAACAAGCACAGCAGATACAAAGACGCTTAGAATTAACAGATATGGTTCATAGTGCTGAATATAAATTTCAGTTATATCATAATCAATGCTATTGGCTAGTATTTGATACTAAAAAACAAAAATCAATATTGACACCGCTTGGCCCCAATGATTGGCATGCAGTTAAACCAGAAGAATATAAATATTTTTGTAGAGTAAAGTGGTTGGGTGATTATACTTGGATAGAAGTAAATGAGGACGGCAGTGATGGCATACATACCCTATAATCTAGAAAAGGATCTTAAAACATCGTCATGGATAGTAAACAAAGTTAAAGAGAATGATACATACGCACAACATCTATATGCTGCTTTATGTAATAATGAATTTGTTAAAAATGAAATTTTGTCAATTTTAAAGGAAGAATTTTGGAGTTGTAGTTGGCGATATGCTGGCGAACTTATTGCTGAAATAAAGGGCAGCGGAGATTATTTGGATTATTATTGCACTGGTCTTACTAATGCCTCATATGATACTGTAGAGGATGCTAAAATATTTCATAATAAACTTCATATGTCTGAGGGAGAAATTTCAGATGAAGTGCGAACAGATTTACTGAAATTAGGCTGGATGATAATATAATAAATATAAACAATAAAGAGGTGTTATCATATGATAGATTTAAATCGCATAGGTGGCGGATTAAAACTTTTAAATTACATTTTAAATAATACAAAGAACAAACTGTGGTCAAAAGAAACACAATTAAATCATATTAAGAAACAACCTAATCCTTTTATAACAAAGACCCCACTCAAAAAATAATCTATCAAGACCCATGATTAGTACTAACGAAGTTAAATCTCCGTGTATTGCCGTTTGCCGTGTCAAACGAGGTATTTGTATTGGATGCTTTAGAACAGCAAAAGAAATCACAGATTGGTGGGATGCTGATGCCACTAGAAAACAAGAAATAGTTAAAAATGCCGAACAGAGAAAACAAAATTTTGAAGCAGCATAATTGTAAAAGTTGTCACGTTGCCACCACAACAAGACCTAGTAAATTAAAAATAATCTTTACTATTCTACCCATATTAATAATAATATGGGCAACCTTAGATCAATTTTTCATATAAATGATTGTTTTGGCACAAGGATTGTGCTACTATATACTTTCACTACCTATAGGAGTTTATAATGAAAACAGTCGGAGATAAGTTAAAGTCATTTGCAGTTACTGGCGTAAAGCCAGGTAAGTTGACCCCAGACGATGCTTTTGAAACAATTACGGAAAAGAGTTTTGAAGGCAAGTGGAAGGTAATTGTATATTACCCTAAGGATTTCACGTTCGTTTGCCCAACTGAGATCGTTGCTTATGACAAGTTGAACAGTGATTTCGCTGATCGTGATGCCGTATTATTGATCGGCTCAACAGACAACGAATTCTGTAAGTTGGCCTGGCGCGCAAATCACGAAGAACTAAAGAAGACCAACAGTTGGATGTTTGCTGACACCGCCCGCGGTGACGAATGGGAAGGTGAAACAATTGGTCTAGTAGATCAACTAGGTGTATTCTATGCGCCGGCCGGTGCAGCGTTACGTGCTACTTTCATCGTTGACCCAGAAAACGTCATTCAACACGTTACTGTCAACAACTTGAATGTTGGCCGTAGCCCAGAAGAAACATTGCGTGTGTTAGACGCTTGCCAAACAGGCGAACTATGCCCATGTAATCGCACTATCGGTGGCGCAACGCTCTAATGACATTCTTTACTACTTTGTGCGCTGTTGTACTAGGCAACTGGTTATATGACGCATACTTCAAATACGAAGATAAAGATGGAAACAAAGACTAGAACACTAGTCAAAACATTAATTTATAGGTGTTGGGTTTTACTCAGCACCTATACTTTACTTGTTGCAACAGGTCAAAGTTTAGATGAGGCATTGGTGCCTACTCTTATTATAAATTGTGTCTGGATGACTTCATATTATTGCTATGAAAGATTATGGACACACATACAATGGGGAAAATTATGAATATTTGGATAGAAAGAATTAAGGATAGTATTCCTGATCATAGCAAAGATGTAAAATTAACATTTGATAATGTTTTTAAATCCACATTACTTAACGAAGTAGATTTACATGCTTGTGCATATGCTGCTGCTATTACAGCAGGAAATGGTGAGTTAGCATATGCTATTGAAAGCGGTAGTGTATTAGTTGATAATACTACTGTAGCAAATGCAGCCAAGACTGCTGCTAGCCTTATGGGTATGAATAATGTTTACTACCCCTTTGTCGAAATGACAGGGGATAGCGATCTTAAAAATACTCCACCTGGCATTCGTATGCAAGCGTATATGAATCATGCTAGCGTTACTAAGATTCAATTTGAAATGTTTGCATTGTGTGCTAGCATTGTTGGTAAATGCTCACACTGTGTGAAGAATCATTATGATGTTCTTAAGCAAGAAGGTATGACAGTTCAGCAGTTGCAGCATGTAGGAAAAATTGCTTCAGTAATCAACGCTATTGGTAAGGTAGCACCTTTATAATTATTTCCTTCCTATAAGCATATATCTGCTATACTTAAGTTCCCCGTAATCAAAAACTTTTTCTCCTTCATAAAGTATTTGACTCAAAGGATATTTAGATTTAAACGTTTCCATATCTGGATTAGGATTAATTATATCCCATGTAACATGATCATGCACTACGTTACTAGTCTGTAGGCATATTAGTTGATCTAGATTTACTTGGTTAAACCATTCATCTTCCATATGTTCACAACTTGTATTAATGACAATATGATAAATTTCAGTATCTTGTTCTGTTAATCGACTAGCACTCTTCCAAATATTTTTAACTTTAACATCGTTGCCAATTAGCCAAGCATCCAGAAGTTTGTTAGACATCTTTATATTTTCATTTTCAAAGTCTATACCAGTAAGTAATTCTAATTTGTGTGAATTTCTTACTAAAAGTAAAAAACCTAAGGTGTTATACCAAGATCCTAGTATTATTACCCTTGCATCATTAGGCAAATATGGTTCCAATTGTTCACAAAGCCATAATTTACTATGTATTTGTCCATGAGAAAAAACTGAGAAATCCATTTAAGTCACTTTATTCCTATTAGCATATGCCGGCTATATTTCAAATCTTGATAATCAAATTTTTTAGAGCCTTCAAATATTATTTTTTGTAAAGGATATTTTGTTTTAAATTCTTTTAATGTTTTTGTAGCATTAACAATATTCCAATTATCATATTTTTTAGTTTGCTTTGAGGTAAGATTACATGTTTGTAAGCAAACTAAATGACCACAGGGAATTCTTTCAAACCAAGTGTTGCCTTTTATATCTTCTACACTGGAACAAATTACTACATCGTAATTTTGATAAAATGTATTATTAACATCAGCAAAATAAGAATCTAATTTATTTTCTATTTTCCAAGTGTTGTTTATTTTATCCGCCATTCCAATATTTTCAAAATTGAAATCTATCCCATCTATCTTATTGTATTTTTCGTGATTTCTGGAAAATAAAATAAATGCTGTTAAATTGTACCAACAACCTAAAACTACTATACGGGCTTTATCTTGTATGTATTTTTCTAATTCTTCACATATCCAAATTTTGCTTAGAACTTGTCCATGACTAAATGCATCGTAATCCATGACAATATTTAATTATACGCTTGCGCATTTAATTTTTTTTATTTTTACATCGTGTTTATTGAAGATATTTGTAAAGTAGATATCAAATTATACCAGTGGGGAATACGTAAAGATGCTAATATGCAATCTGTATGCTAATATTAAAAACTAAAACTCCGCTTAACAGTGATATAAATATAGCGTACAGTTAAAACTGTTCTAAAAAATTAGGAGAAACAAATGAAGAACGTAGTTGTAGCAGGCGTAGCAGCACTAGCACTAGTGGGTTGCTTTAATAATAAAGAAGCAGAAGTCGAAGTACTTGACGATAAATCACAACAGAGTGAATGCCGAGAAAATTCGGTAGCAGGTGTCCCAACTGATGTACCTACTTATGTAGACGGTAACGGAGAACCATGTGATCCTAATGCTCCAGCAGTTGAAGCGGCTCCAGAAGCAGCGCCAGCAGTTGAAGCAGTATCTGGAGATGCAGTTGTTGAGACTCCAGATTTCGCATCAGCCAAGTAATTTTTACAGGTCATAAATAAAGTCATGTTCGGTAACTTACATATATGGCAAAGAATATTTACCAGTAAAATGGGTAAATGCCTATGCGCCTATAGTCCAGCAGAATATACAGGAGCAATAGGATAACCGGAGTGTAAGTTATTGATTTACAAAGACTTAATACCCCGGGCATAAAAACCCGGGGTTTTTTGTTTTCTGTATATTGACTTTAATTTGAATTAGTATATAATTGTAATTTAGTGCAATGGGGAACGAGGCTCCGCGAGGCACTTTAAATTTTCGCATACGGGCGGTATAGGGGATCAAAGGGAAGGCGAAAACTCCTTAGTAAAATCCTAAAAAGTTTTATATATAGTGCCCCGGTAGCTCAGTTGGTAGAGCAAATGATTAGTAATCATTAGGTCGGAAGTTCGAACCTTCTCTGGGGCACCACGAATTCTGCTGGTAAGATATGTTAAATAGGACATATCAAGATAGATCGCGGGCGTGGGGCGACTATCATTTTGGACCCATCGTCTAACGGTTAGGACTCAGCCCTTTCACGGCTGCAATAGGGATTCGAATTCCCTTGGGTTCACCAATTTTATACCGGATAAGTGTTACGGAAGCACTGCGGTCTCCAAAACCGTAAGCGGCGGTTCGACTCCGTCATCCGGTACCATTTAATTGAGGAGTCGTCTAACGGCAGGACAGCAGGTTTTGATCCTGCTTATCGTGGTTCGAATCCATGCTCCTCAGCCAAATATCATCCCGTCCTTAGATGTAGTAGGGAATGATTATACGGTAAAACATCTGTACAGAGTGCGAGGTTGTCTGTGGGTAGCACGAATACACTATGAGGTGAACAGAATAGTCTATACTGCGTGGGGGTATAGATGAAATTAAGCCAAGTTGCCTTGATGGCACGGGTTAGCCCACGCCTTTTACAACAAATTTTTTTATTAGTATATATAGTTTATGTGAGAGTCCGAAAGCGAGAAGTTTAACCAACTACCTGGCTATCGAGGGTTTACTCATCTGTTAGTTAGTTCTTCCCGATATTTAGGGTGTGCTGTGGTGGCACTGGAAACAACAGAGGGCATTCTGCCCTTAAACGGACATGATAGCACTCTCACTCCTTAATAAGGGCCTGTAGCTCAGTTGGGAGAGCGCCAGCTTTGCAAGCTGGATGTCGCAAGTTCGATCCTTGTCAGGTCCACCAATTTTATGTTGCGGGATAGAGAAGTAGCAACTCGTCAGGCTCATAACCTGAAGATCGGTGGTGCAAATCCATCTCCCGCTACCAAATTATGTGGAAGTGGTAGAGAGGCCCAATACAAAAGTCTGCAAAACTTTAAAGCCGTCGGTTCGAATCCGACCTTCCACTCCAAGAACGTTCCGACTAATAATCGGATAGTGTGCGTCCGCACGATGAGAAGTGAGATTATGACTCACAGGACCTTACCCTTAGGTAGTGAAGGGCGCTGGCAATGCGACAACTTCCCCTGGGTCGTGAAGCGGATGGAGGCATGTGTGATGGTATTGAGACCTGTAAAGGCAACTCAATACTTAACGTGCTATAGTTACCGCCGCAGGGGAGGAGCAACTTATACGGGCAAGCGGTGAAGTTGGAGAGTCACAACAGACTGTAAATCTGTCGCCAATCGGCTGAGTAGGTTCGAATCCTTCCTTTCCCACCAATTATAGGAGTTAATTATGCCAATAGATATTCCACAATCCGATGTTATTCATGTTCAGGAAGGCGAACAGCAAAATGAGGGAATGATTTTTCTAAAAGCGGATTGCCCACAAAAACATTCAGGTCAGTTTGTCTATGCAGTTGTTGATGATATGGTAATTCGCAAGGGTTGCTATAAATTCACAGAGCATAATGGTCAGCAGACTGTAAGTATTGTATGGCTCGAAGAAAACATACTAAATGAAAAAGCGCCGGAGATTGAACGTGTGCCTGTATTTCCTGATCCAATTATTATATAGGGACAATAGCTCAGTTGGTAGAGCAAAGTGTTGATAACGCTTAGGTCCATGGTTCAAGCCCATGTTGTCCCACCAGTTTAGGAGTGTTGGCTGAGAGGTCTAAAGCAGCAGGTTGCTAACCTGTCGTACTAAGTAATTAGTACCGATGGTTCGAATCCATCACACTCCGCCAGATAAAGGCCCGTTAGATCAGTTGGTTAGATCGCATGCCTGTCACGCATGAGGCCACCGGTTCAAGTCCGGTACGGGTCGCCAATTTATGGCAGTGTAGCATAGCGGCTAATGCACTTCCTTCATACGGAATAGATCGTGTGTTCGAATCACACCACTGCTACCAATAATGTCTGTCATCAAGTAGTTAAAACCATAGGTTTTAAACACGTTATTTGTAGATTAGATTCTATGCAGTAGCAACATTAATATGATAATTATGATAAATAGATAGAGGATATAAAAATGAGCCAGCCCCACTTAGTATTATTTTGGACATATGATATACCAAATCAGAAACTTTTTACAAAGGTTGCTGATGATTTAGAATATGTTGCTATTGAAGGGGGAACTAAAGGCTTTAGCAAAACTTTTAAAGGGCAGGTAACAAACATCGAGGCTGATCTATGGGACTCGGAAAAGCACTGGATTAGTGAAAACTATGGGGATATACATGGCTATTACCAACCCGACGATACAAGAACAAAAAAACATCCTGAGTTTGATTGGGAAGAAAATTGCAGATTTGGATTAGGTCCTGACGGCAATTTTTTAGATAGTTTACAAAGAATGCAAATTATTATGGAAGGTCATGACATGGCTTCTATATTAACCCCTACATTTAATAGTTTAGGTAATGTCGGTATAGAAGCAAACAGTGCTTTATTTACAACTCCCGATAAAGGATTAACAATTTATAAAAGAGTTGCTACACGCGATGTAAAACATCCTGAGAAAGATCAAGATGAATCCTTATATTGGTTAGATGATGCTCAACCATGCAATATGCAATATAAATCGAAAAGTTATAATTTAAGTGACCATGACGAATTATTAGCAGCAGGATGTCCTGCTGCGGACGTTGAGAAATGTAGGAATGGACAATGGGACTCTCCCAAACATCCAGAGTTGCAGAAATATTACGTCTATCCCAAAACTAAAAATCCTAATTTAATATGAGCCAGCCTGATTTAGTTTTAGATTGGACATATGATATACCAAATCAAAAATTGTATATCAAAATTGCTGACGATTTAGAATATGAAGCAATAGAAGGCGGTACTAAAGGTTATACTAAAACCTATAATAATGTTGTAACTCATGTTTCTACTTATGAATGGAATAATAATGAAAAGTATTGGATCAGCGAACAATACGGCGAAAAATACGGTTATTATCAACAACATCCTGATTTATTTGTTCAACATCCTGAGCAAAATTGGAAATCGCCTTGTTTGCATGGATTGGGCAAAGATGGCGAGTATCTTGATCATTTGCAGCGTAGTCAATATGTATTAGAAGGACATGATTGTGCCACTATATGGATATCTGATTGGCAAACTAGTAAGGCTCCAACATTTAATTTATATGCAACACCGGACAAGGGACATACTATATATGTAAGACGTGGATATAATGATGTACTTTATAGTCCAGCACAAGACAACCCAGAATGGAAATGGGTAATGCATCCACAGCCTTGCATGATGCAACCACGTAGTAAGAGTTATCAATTAAGTTCACATGCTGAACTGGAAGAAGCAGGATGTCCGCAAGAAATTGTAGACAAGTGTAAGAGAGGCGAATGGGATAGTCCGTTGCGTCCAGAATTACAACAATACTATATCTATCCAACCGCTTAATATTATCATAACTATCTATTGAAATATTTGAAAAGTCACTAGGGTTAGTTAGGAAGGCTAACTTAAATATCATTTACCCAAAAGTAAAATTGCCTAGTATTTCATTACGGTGACTATCGTCAAGCGGTTAAGACCATAGGTTGTGATCCTCTTATACGTGGGTTCGATTCCGACCCGTGGCACCATTATTTTATAATTTGGTTTACTTCTAATGTAAAATCTTCAACATTGTGTAGACAACTATCATAGGAAAAATATTTATTAAAAACTGTATTGATTTGATCGTGCAAATCGTAATTATGAATGATTTGTTTGTAATTAAGTTTAGGATCTTGTAATACTGTATTACTTACTTTTTCGCTAAAAATTGAATCATAATCGTATAACTTGTAACTAATATTTTTTTGATTTAAAAATTGCTTTATTTTTAAGTAATTAGCAATATCTTGAGCCATCCAATTAATTAAATTACTTTGTAAATGATATTTTTTTGACTTAATAGGTTGATATTTTGCTAAATTATTAAAGGAGAGCCAAATTTTAGTATCAGCAGCAACCTGTAAACTACAACACTGAGAAAAAAAATTATGACGTTCTATTAGATGTAATTGATCATATCGTTCAAGATTTAATACGCTAACTTCATTATTTTTTAAATTATGTCCTAAAATTTTTATGATAAAATTATCTTTACTAAACAATTTAGTTGTAAGATCGGGTAATTGTTTTAATAGGGGATTAGTATAAGTATAATATTCATAATAACAAGGAATGTTAAGATTTTGAAATTTAATAATTTCAACTAACAAGGTGCTACGTGAACGAGCCGACCCGATTATAGCAATTTTCATTGATTTATTTATACGTTTATAGTTGACAAGTTCCGATGAAACATTTATAATTTCAATAGAATGATTGTACATTTGAGAGATTACGGGACCTTAGCTCAGTTGGTAGAGCAGTAGACTTTTAATCTATTGGTCGGGAGTTCAAATCTCCCAGGTCCTACCAATTCGGCCTCGTAGCTCAGGGGATAGAGCAACAGCCTTCTAAGCTGTGGGTCAGAAGTTCGAATCTTCTCGGGGTCGCCACTTCAATATAAGTATGAGTATGTGCGGTGTTGGCATATTGGTTGTGTCCGAGCCTTCCAAGCTCGTCAAAGGAGTTCGATTCTCCTACACCGCTCCAAATTTATGAGTAAACACTTAATAAAATACGAAGGACCCTTTTCACAAACTTATGTGAAAACTATACACATTGGTCGTGTTCGTATTGTACATAATCTTGGTCGTGCGCAACCTCCGGGTAAAGATTGGGAAGTTGAGTATTTACCAAAAAACAAATTTAACTTTAGTTGGAATTGGTGTTTTTACGATAACTTTAGAACTGAAGAGGAAGCAAGATCAGCAGCCGATGATCTATACAATAAAAAGATTGTAGAAGAAAAACGCAAAATTTTTGAAAAAAAGGTAAAATAATTATGATGGATAGTAAACAGTTAGCACTAATTTATTTGACTGACGAAGCCAATCGTTTGGCTAGCGTCTGCACAAGAAATGTGCATACCATTGAAAAATCTAAGACAACCAAAGACTTAGAAAAACAAATGGGAGTTCTTTTCAGCGCCATGCGCGAAGTAGCAGAAGAATTCAAGTTGGATGAGGACAACGTTCAGAAACACGCCGAAGAAGAATATCAACGACGATTCAAAGATCGATAGTTTCTTGTAATTGTGAATAAATGGTATTAGTATAATTTACTAATTCATCATAATTTATTATGAGATTTTTGTAATTGTATTTTGTGTCTACTGGCATATCTATTGATTGATTATAATTTCTTAAGAAGTTAGGAATATCGTTATAATCAAGATATGTATAAGGTATATTATATTTTAGTAGAATTTTTTCTATTTTTCGTTGTATCAAATAATCTAAAATATAAGAATTTACAGCAGGGTACAAATTGTTAGTGAACTCAACAATTTTTCCAACAATATATTCTTTATATATTGATTTACCCACAATCAAGGAATATGCATAACTTGCAACACTTTCAACAAGATTTCGGTCTAAAAAATAAACACTGTCATATAACTCAAGTTTGCAACTTTTTTTTAGATTAGGCATAATTTGTGCATTTTTAAATTGATCTGAATGTAGAAATACCGGATGTGACGAAATCATTTTACTAAATAATTTTATTCCAAAATTGTTTTTTGTAAAATAGTTATTAGTGCGCTCTTGAAATTTCTCGCTATATTTCCCCCAATTATGTTGATGTCTTTGATAAAAAATTGGGGTAAAATTAGCATATTGTAAAGCACAGGAATACGAGGTAGGAAGAGTAAAGTAGTCCTCATTATAGTTGTGTAAATTATAATGATTACACATGGTTTTTAAGAAATAAGTAGACCTAGTGCGCAACCTACAAATAACTAAAATGTTCATGTTGATATTTAGATCAGTAAAATGGGTACAAATCATTTGATTTGATCTATAATATAATATAATATTTAAATAGGAGTTGATTATGACATTTGGATGCAGTTGGATTACAACTTGCAGCAGTCATTGCCATAGTAGTTGGAGTCTATGTTGGTCCGCTATTATATGTAATGTGTAAAGATAAACAGAGAGGAGTATTTGCCCAGGTGGTGGAATGGTATACACGGTGGTCTTAGAAGCCACTGCCGAAAGGCATGGAGGTTCAAGTCCTCTCTTGGGCACCATACATAGGAGATTTATAATGAAGCAGGCAGTTTATGAAAATATTTACAATAAAGAAAGATTTATTAGTAATGGTAAATATAATGCAAAATTTATTGATGGCATAGCATATTTAAAGTTGCTAAAAGAAGGTACTAAACGTGAAGTTTTGGTGCGTAGAGATTTTTTAAAAAAGGTAAATAAGTAAGAGGACTATATGGCAGTGTTGGCATTAGATGTAGGCGGAACTCCCAGACAATGGGTCAGCCATGACATGGCAATCGTATACCAGGCTAAAAATGCAGTTGCATGGTCACTAGGAGAGGTAGTTGCAAAATACCGCGGTGGCTTTCAAAATGATGGTAAGCAATCATTTCTAGAAACACCAAGCATCATAGCTATTAAGGGCCATGGCTATAATCCTGCGAGGCAAGGTCGTGTCACACTAACAAACAAAACACTGTTTGGTCGTGATCGTCATATCTGTGCTTACTGTGGCGGACATTTTCCTAGTTCTGGACAATTAAGTCGTGACCATATTGTGCCACGTAGCAAAGGCGGATCAGATGATTGGATGAATGTTGTAAGCGCATGTAAGCGTTGTAATACACATAAGGGTAGTAAAAGCCTTAAAGAAGCAAAACTTGAATTAGTTTATATACCCTATATACCTAATCACTTTGAAAATTTAATATTACAAAATAGAAATATTCTTGTTGATCAAATGGAATATTTGTTAGCAGGAGTACCTAAACATAGTAGGGTGTTATGCTAAAGACGACTGGTAAGTTTGAGATACCTTATTATATTTACAGACCTGAAAACACTGTAGAACTTAAGAATAAAATATTAGAAGTTTTACAAGATTCTCCTGGAGGAAAGATTTTGAAAGATATGGAAAATGTTTACAAATCTGATTGGCATACCAACAAAGATGTAAATTATTTTCAAAAAAATTTTGTTGATGCTAACACTAATAACTATTACAAAATTCTTAGTCCATATGTAGATGAAATAGTAACAGATTTGACAAAGTTTAATAAAGACTCTATTTTTCGTATAACACAAGGATGGTTCCATCAGTACTATAAACTAAATTATTATGATTACCATGAACATTTAGGAATTAGATGGGCAATTATATATTATGCAGAATTACCTATAGATGGTCCTAAGACCGAATTTGAGAATTTTTTTGGTAATCCAATAAAGTTAGATGTAAATGAAGGAGACTTTTTAGTTTTTTCAGGGTGGCTGAAACACAGAAGTCCTCCCAACTTATCTGCAAAGCGAAAAACTATTATTGCATTAAATGTTGCGGAATTTAAAAAATAGTTGTATACTAATTATGTAAATAGTAACACGCCCACTTAGCACAGCGGTAGTGCAACTGATTTGTAATCAGTAGGTCGGGAGTTCAAATCTCTCAGTGGGCACCATTCTTACGAACGATAGTCATTCAATCTTGTACAGCCTATTTACTGTACAAAAGTTATACTTTTTGGCCAACTCGTATAAATACATTTGCGCGTTTCGCGCCATACCTATCAGGAGTTTAAAAATGAAGAAGTTTGTTATTGGTTTTTTGGCACTAGTCTCTGTCACAGCAATGGCACAGGACCGTGTATCAAAGTTTGACAAGAACGGTGACGCAAAGGTAGACTTTGCTGAAATCACAGCAGTTTGTGAAGTAAGCAAGAGTTTATACGAAAGAGCAGATAAAAATGCTGATGGTTTTTTAAACAATTCAGAATTACAAGTTGCACGCCGTTATGTATTAGATCGTTGCAATAAGGAAGCAAAGAACGCCTGATAGGTGTTTTTATAAATCCACTCCAGAGGATTTGGGGGCGATAGAAATATCGCCCTTTTCTTTTATATACTAAATATTTTCACGTTGGCGAGTAGCTCAGAGGTAGAGCAGGTGACTGTTAATCACCTGGTCGCTGGTTCGATCCCAGCCTCGCCAGCCAGCCCAATTAAATTGATATTAATTAAGCATATTATATAATAATGAAGAATACTCGGGATGTAGCTCAGTCTGGTAGAGCATTAGCTTTGGGAGCTAAGGGTCCAAGGTTCGAATCCTTGTATCCCGACCATGATCTTTAAAAACTTGTGCGGGATTAACTCAGCGGTAGAGTGTCGCCTTTACACGGCGAATGTCGGGAGTTCGAGCCTCTCATTCCGCACCAATCATATGCCTCGGTGGTGAAATTGGTATACACAACAGACTTAAAATCTGTCGGCTTAGGCTATGCCGGTTCAAGTCCGGCCCGAGGCACCATTACTGCCCCTATAGCTCAATTGGTTAGAGCGACGGACTCATAATCCGCAGGTTCCTGGTTCAAGTCCATGTGGGGGCACCATTTAAATACTATTATGTTTAGACAAAAAGAATTTGAAATTATTGATAATTTTTTATCCAAAGAAGAAATAGAGTACCACTCTAGTTCTTTGCAAAATGTTGAACGTGCAAAATTTCAACATGATATGCATGTACCCGACGCATATAGCATTTATAACTATATTCCACATGTAGAACTGTTATGTAATAAACTACATCTTGTTGCAGGGTGTATAGATGCGCCATTATTGCCCGGGTACGCATACGCAAGAAAATATCAAAATAATAATGATTTGTATAAACATACCGATAGAGAATCTTGCGAAATAGCGGTATCATTACACTTGTATGGTGATATGGAATGGCCTATATTTTTTGAAAAAGTTGATGGAACTGTATTAGAACTTATACTAAAACCCGGACAGGCTTTAGTTTATGAGGGACATGTAAATCAACATTGGCGAGAACCATACAAAGGTATTGAATATGGACAAGTCTTTCTCTTTTATGTAAAAAGTAGAGGTAAGTTTGCAAATCATTATTTTGACTTAGATGTTCAATCTATGCGGGCTATAAGTGAAATGCAGCGTAATAAACTCTTGGCCGCAAGTAAAAAGTTCAAATAATTATATACAACTACATAACATTCAAAATACTCCGTAAATAATACTGAGGAAGCAAAACAATCCTCTGGAGGAAATAAACATGGATGCATTAAAAAACATGATGACTATGGCAGGAGACTTTCTAGGTCATATTACACACCTAGGCGTAAAGTTGATTGCTGCAGGAGTCGTATTGCAGATCCTGTTTGGTGCGGCAGTACCATTCTTAGGACTTGATGTAGTAGGTGCAATTACAAGCTTTGTAGGCGCACTTGGCGAAAAAGGTCTAGTAGGCTTAATCGCATTGGCTGTTATTTATTGGTCATTCAAGAAGTAACACCAACTGTCGCACAGATATGCGGGCCCGCTGTAAATACAGCGGGTCTTTTTACATAAGGAAAACAATATGAAAAAAATTATGGATGCATTGAGATTTATTAAAGAACTACTTTTCTTAGACCATGTAGTTCGTGATAGTAGTAACGACAAACTAAAAAGCGATACTAGTAAATACAAATAATTGTAACACAAATGCAATAAAATAATCTCCTATCACAGTTAGTGGTAAAGTATTGCGTGAGCGTGATTATAATCGCTTACAATTGGATCTGAACTATACTTTCTAAGTCAGTCAAAGTCTTTGTTCTATGATCTTTATAAGTTTAGGTATATGAAACTAAAATAAATACTGGCGTGTACATTTCGTTGCATAAAAGATTAATTTTCTTTCATATACCAAAAACTGCAGGGATATCTATTACTGAAGCATTTGAAAAGTGTATTCATCGTGACCCCGAACTTAATATATGGGCAAATCTTTACTATGATGTGACTAAAGACCCAGAAGGGTTAAATTCACGAAATGGAAAAAAGCACTTGCCCTATCATGTAACTCAACCTGCTTTTAAATTATTTTTAGATTACATAGGACAAAGAGTTGATAATTTTTTTGAATTTGTTGTTGTAAGACATCCTTATGACAGAATTATAAGTTTAGTAAAATACAGCGAAAGTTTAAACCGATACTATAACAATAATAGTGAGATTGTATCTGTGGATACTTTATTGGATGCTGTTGAAAATAATAGTAATAGATTTTATCAATCTCAACTAAAGTGGATAGATAGTCCTCTTACTAAAACACTACATATTTACAAGTATGAAGAATTTTTAGAAAAGGGCTGGAATGATATAAGAAACAAACTTAATCTAGACTTACCCGATTTACCTAAATTAAATGTTTCTCCCCTAGTGGATGTAGTATTAACAAAAGAACAAAAAACGCGCTGTTACAGACTGTTACCGCGT
>Ga0194117_10001408_pt1 | contig 28118 bp, 21 predicted proteins | sample TA2MahsurfametaG_FD_160579 | JGI IMG/M metagenome (GOLD analysis project Ga0194117, IMG submission 160579) | Freshwater microbial communities from Lake Tanganyika, Tanzania - TA2015009 Mahale N1 surface | ecosystem: Environmental > Aquatic > Freshwater > Lake | place: Tanzania: Lake Tanganyika... | reverse complement strand
AAGTGGACCGGAAACTCTTTGGTGGAAACATGCTCGTTCCGTGACAAGGTTTCAGAGATCAAGGTCTCCAACTTTGAAACAGGACAAGCCGGAGAAGGCGTATTTGTTTCAAGTCGACCACACACTCTGGGACTTAACGATCGCGTATATTTCCAGTTCACTTCAGGTGCCGACCAAAGACCGATTTCGGGATCCACCGCTGCGGGTATCGCATCAGGCTACTACTACGCCTTCCCACTAACTCCCACCACCTTCCTACTTTCATACACGTTCATTCGTCAAACTGAAGCGAATTACGTTGTAAGAACTCAGCTCCCGATTTCCCCTCAAAGCATTGGACTTCTGGCGACTTGTGTGTGGGAAGGTCGCTCTCACAACCGTCTTCGTGCGCTTTTCCCTGCGTCTCAAGCTGAACTCAACGAGTTCTACATCAAAATTCAAAAAGCATATCCTGAAACTTTCTCAGGAAAAACCAACCAAGCAGAGATCGCCAATCCTGGCGAAACAACAATTGTGGCGAATGTTCCTTCGTCACTAATTGATAGCACGAGAGCAAATACCACAAACAATTCCTCACCTTATGTGAGCAACTGCACACTGCGATCCAATTATGGCATGTGCGGTCTGGAGCAGGACGGCGACATCATCAGTGGCTTCCGCTCTGCAATTGTTGACGCTTTCAGCATCGTTTCCATTCAGAATGACCCGGCAGCGTATGACGTTTACACTACCATACAGGACGAGTCTGGCACAAAAGTAACGAAGTGGTACACACTTGAATATGCTACTTGGCAGTCCATTCCTCCTGCGTTCCGTCCGGAGTCCTCGAGTGAAGTAAGTGTTGAGGCTCAGCTTGAGTTTCTGAACGCTACTGATGTAACCAATATCCGCTTCCACTATGTAACCCAGAAAGTTGGGGACAAATTCACTGGCGTTCCTGATTTCTACACTGACTTCCGTCACTTTGGCATTCGAGCAACCAATCGTGGTTATGTTCAAGTAGATTCTGTATGGACTATTGGCCTTGCTGTCGGATATTGGGCTCTGAATGGTGGCTCCATCACTTCAACCAACTCATCCTCTAACTTCGGTCTAAACGCTCTGCGTTCTGAAGGTTTCTACCGTCTTGGTCAGGATTCACTTACAATTGCTCCTATCCCTGAGAATGCAGGATTTGTCTTCCAGGGCATTCGCGTTCCAACAAGAATTACCAAAGAGCAAGCAATTTCCTCCATTTCCATTACTTTGGGAGCCCAGGTTTCTAAAGTAAAGATAGATCCGATAGATCCCACGGTCCAGCTAATCGAGCTGACTTCAGGTTTCCAACCCATCAACCTGCTTCCGTATTCTCTTGCACCAGACACTGCAATCTATGTTAAAGCGTCGCCTGACCTAACATACAAAGCGATCTTTGCTCGCGACGGTCTCCCAACTGTCGTATTCAGGCAGAACGGCACTTGCACTCTTCGTGTTCGCACACAGGATTCGTCCTTCCCAATTGGAGATGCTTTCAGCATCCCTTCGATGCCTTTCTGGGATTCTCCGTACATTTCCCGTTGGTCTGACCCCCGCCCTCTGGCAGATCGTGTGTACTCCCTCATCCTTGGGAACTCCACGACATCTCACCTAGCTCCAACATACGGTAAGGTTCTCCGTCTCAACCAAACTACCACAGGTGCGAATCTATATCGTCCAGGTGTTCAACTTGACCCTGGTCCAAGTGGTGGTTGGGGTCGAGTATTCCAAGTCGCATTTAGCGAAACTGCCGAGGCAGGTAACTCACCGGAAATGAATGAGGTTCTCCTCAACCGTGTGGGTGGCTCTCAGTATTACACTTCGCTCCAACTGTGCGATGGAGCTCGTCCGTGGGAGCCGACTCTTGATAATCCGCATGGTGGATATGTCACGTTTGCTGATCGTAACTGGTATGCCGCTGCTAACAACCAGTGGAACGGAGTTTACTATAACGGCTCTCTTGAACCGACAGGAGAAATAAAACTCAACCCACTCCAAACAAATTCCCCTTGGGCAGTTACTGCTTCCACCGAAGTACAAGTTCTGGTTGAAGACACATTCCAAGGCAATTACGCTCCAGACCCTTATCGAACACTGTATCCGGAAGGCACATATTTCCGAGGCGATTCAGGGACACTTGATAATTACTTCCTCGATAATGCTGTAAACATCGACAACGGCACTCCTACAAAAGGCCTACTCCGATATGACGTTCCAGTCACTACAGTTGTTACTGACACAACTGAGATTCTTCTACCTCTTCAGACAACCGTAACAGTCAACGACGTATCTAAGATTCCTAGCCCTCAGAAAGAGTTTGTGGTGATGTCTATCACCAACACCAAATACAAGGGACGAATTGAATACGTTCAGATTATCGGTGTTGATGCCGCAACAAAGACTCTAACGATGATTAGAGGTCTCTACAACACTGCGACGATACAAGATTGGGACTCTGGCTCTTCAATGATGCTCCAAAAGGAGAACGTCGTTGTCAATTCGGAGGATTATGATTTCGATTGGTCACCATCAAAGGGTGCCATGATCCGTTTCCTCCGGGTGATGGGTTACAAGGATGAGGACATCAAAGCCCTTCTTGTTCCGCGTGTGTTCCACAATCGAAACATCACGCTTCAAGAGATCTACGCTGAGCCTGAGCCTCAGGCTGGCTATGCCACTGCAACTGGCCCGTGGCCTTTGGAGTTTGCTATTAACTCCTCTCTTGCGGCTCTTTCGCACTCCTTCCATAGCGCTGGACGTCTGACATATTCGAAAGGCTTACCAGAATACCTCCGAAATCAAATTCCAGCCAAACAGTACTTTGACTATCTGGCTACCACCATCTGGGGCGGATCTCTGACCGCAACAGGCGGTGATGAGGAAGGAAACCTCGTATCCGAAGGAGCTGTACGGCAACTATCAACAGGTCGTCCTGCTGGCACTACCTCTTCGTTCCTCCCGAATGGTGGCTCCTCTGGAGGAGACAGCAGTGGTGGCGGCGGCGGCGGCGGCGGAGGCGACTCTGGAACAGTGACGAGCATCTTCACTGGTCCGGGACTTGCTGGTGGACCCATCTTCGTTTCTGGAACAATCTCCCTTCTTCCCGCAACAGGCGTTACCATCGGCGGCATCAAAGTAGGCTCTGGACTGCTGGTTACAAGTGATGGCACACTGAGTGTGGGTGCTATTGATGCATCGCAAGTTGCAGTGGCACCCATTCCCGGAGTTGCTGCAGATAACGTTCAAAAAGCACTTGTTGAAATTCAAAGCGAAGTTCAAACGCTATCTGGTATTAACATTCTGGCAGGAACATATAACGCACAGACAGGAAAGCTAGTTTATGCAACACCTGCTGGTGCTGTTAAGGGATTTGTCGTTGGGCAAAATCTCCCCGCTCCTTCAACAAACATCGACAACTACTATGTTATCATCACCGTTGGCGGTGGATTGGGACCAAATGGTCCAGAGCGCTCTCAAGCTGGTGACTGGTACATTTGTCAAGCAGACTTGGGAACAACTCCCACTTGGTTCTTGATTGACTATGAAAACATCACGGCCCAAGCATCTAACATTTCGGTTATCCCCATCGCCGGAATTAAGACGGCGACTAACGTTCAGAACGCCCTGGAGCTGATTGAACTTCAAGTTCAAGATCGCGTTGAGTTCGTTGTTCCTACCACCGAAGGTTTACAAGTCAAAGTCGTAACACCTGTTGTAGTTGAGGAAGATTCTCTTGATGCTTCCAACGACGGAACGACACTTCGGCTGGGTCTGGACTATTCTAACACCACACAGAAAGGTATTGTTCAACTTACGAACGATCTGACAGGAACTTCTGAAGAGCTCGCTATCACTCAGCGTGCCGCCTCAATTATGGAGGCAGAGATTCAAGCTCTTGTCGGAGTCAACGTTCTCGCAGGTACATATGACGCTCTCAATGGAGTCATGGTCAACGTCACCGTTGCCGGCTCCATCCACGGCTTTGTCCCAGGTCAACAAGCTCCTCCGGCCAACATTGTTCCTGACAACTACTTTGTGATTGTCACCATTGGCGGTTCAAAAGGACCTCCGGGAGCTGTGGTTCCCCCGCGTGGTGTTCAACCCGGAGACTGGTATATTGTTCAAGCAGATGCTGGTGTTTCCGAATGGTTGGTCATTGACTTTGATAATCGCACAACTGCTGCCGTTCTTGTTTCTCTCGCATCAATTCCAGGCCTTTCTGCTTCCAATGTCCAGACTGGAATGGAAGAGATTGCTGGTCAGCTGTGGGAGGCAATCGACCGGATTACAAGTCTGAATGACGGAATCACCATCACCGCCACAGCGCCAGTTCCAGGCACTGGAATTGACGTTACGATCCAACTGAATGCGGCTTCCGAAACCGATCTTGGTGGTGTGGTCGTCCCTCAAACAACTGATGGTGGTATTGACTTGTCAACTAGTGGCGTAATCTCTCTGAAGATTGCTTCCACCACTACACTTGGCGGTGTGAAGGTTGGTAAAGGGCTTACTATTGACACAGATGGAACACTGAATGCGGCTGATGCCTCAACAGTGTATTCAGATCAAGTGTTAATGAGGACACCCATCGTTGGTATCGAGACCGCTGCCAACGTTCAAGAAGCTCTTCAAGGGATCGAGAACCAAGTTCAAGATCGAGTGGAGTTTGTTCTTGCCGACTCTGACGGCATCACTTGCACCGTTTCCCCTGTGGTGCCGGGTGTTGACGGAACTACCGCCAAGATCGCTGTCGCCTACGCAGATCTTACGCAGAAGGGCATTGTTCAACTAACCAACGATATTACGGGCACTTCTCAATCTCTCGTTTGCACTCAAGCCGCAATTGCGGGCCTAAATGCTAAAGTAGAGGCCCTCACTGGTTCAAGCACTCTCGCTGGTACCTACGATTCGGCGCGAGGAGTTGTTGTTCAAGCCACAGTGGTAGGTAAAGCCGTGGGCTTCGTTGCCGGTCAGCAAGTTCCTCCTGCTTCAGCGGTTCCCGATAACTACTACGTCATTGTTACCATCGGTGGTGACAAAGGTCCTCCGGGAGCGGTCATTCCAGCTGTTTATGTTCAGCCAGGTGACTGGTTTATCGTTCAAAAAGAGCCAGGTCAAGTTGCCGAATGGTTCTGCATTGACTACGAAAACCGAAACACAACCGCTTCCTTGGTTGCTGTAACTCCAATTCCAGGGATATCTGCTTCAAACGTTCAGACCGCATTGGAGGCAGAAGCGACCGCTCTGTGGAACAGAGTAGATGTAATCACATCCACCAATGATGGCATTACTGTGTCCACTACAGCTCCTGTCGCAGGAACAGGACTCAATGTTGCTCTCACCCTAAACAAAGCCACTGCATTTGACCTTGGCGCTGTTTACGTTCCTACTCCGAACTCAAATGGTATAAACCTTGACGCTATTGGGGGTCTTTCCCTTAAAGTTGCATCCGCTGCGCAGCTTGGCGGTATCAAAGTAGGCGAAAATCTAACGATTGGTCCAGACGGCACGCTAAATGCTATAGGAGGCGGAGGCGCTGAACCTCTGGCAAATAAGGTAATCATCCAGCCACGAATTCCTGGCATCGAGCAGGCAGCCAATGCTCAACAAGCATTTGAGTTCATTGAACTTCAGGTTCAAGATCGAATTGAGTTTGCCCAAGCAACAACAAATGGTCTTATTCTGGATGTCACGAAACCCGTCGCCACGGCTTATGACGGAACCACTCTTCAAATCGGACTGAAGAGTGCGTCTACAACTGAACCAGGTATCGTTCAGCTAACTAACGACCCTTCTGGGATATCGGAGGTAATCGCCCCCACTCAGTTCGCACTTTCGGTGCTGAATGCTAAGGTGGACGCACTGGTCGGTGTCAACATTCTAGCCGGTACTTACAACGCTAAAACCGGCCTCATGGTTACAACCACGGCTGCGGGTTATGCGAAAGGTTTTAGAGCTGGAGGAATACCACCCGCTGCTCGAACTGACCTTGATAACTACTACGTCATTGTTATCGTCACAGGTACTGTCGGTCCACCAGGCGCTGTTGTTCCTGTTACCGGAGCTCAATCTGGCGACTGGTTCATCGTTCAAGATGACATTGGCGTCCCTGAGTGGCTTCTGATTGATTTTGAGAATCGCGATGTAGTGGCCGCCAATGTTTATTTGGCACCTGTTACTGGTTTGGGCGCAAGTAATGTTCAATCTGGTTTTACAGAAGTTACCGGGAAGCTGTGGTCCGCTTTTGGCACAATTCAAAGCGGAAACGACGGTATTACCGTCACTCAGTCTCCTTACACTCCTGGGCTTCTAGGAACGGCGACCATTTCCCTCAATCCGGCTAATTCCGTGGATCTAGGGGGTGTGTATGTTGGTCCGTTTGTTGGACTGAATCTTACAGCTTCTGGCGGTCTTTCCGTTGCTGCGGCATCTGCTGCCCATATTGGTGGCATCCGAGTAGGCAAAGGTTTGACAATCGACGCCGATGGAATTCTTAGCACTGACGGTTCTGGTCAAGCCTCTGGCATTCAAATCGATAAGATCCCCGGAATCGATGGTGCTCGTACCGTTCAGGAAGGTCTCGAAGCACTTGAGCTCCAGGCCCAAGACCGAGTCGAATTCTGTAAGGTTGATGGTTTGGGACTGGCGGCAACCGTGTCTGCGCCTTCCTTAACTTCTAACCAAGGTACAACGATAACACTAACCCCCGTGGTGGCTACCGTGGGAGTTCAAGGTTTCACAACCTTGACAAACGACTTCACTGGCACTTCAGAAACTCTTGCTCTTTCGCAAAAAGCCGCGGCTCAACTGAACAGCAAGATCGAAGCCATTACTGGTGGAAACGTTCTGGCTGGTACTTACGACTCCAATACTGGTCTTGTTGTCACTACGACACCTGCTGGTTCTCCTTACTTCCGAATCAACCAACAAGCCCCTGCCGCATCTGGCATTCCTGACAATTACTACCTCTTGGTTGTTAAATCAGGTCAAATCGGTCCTCCGGGTGCTGTGGTCCCCGCCACCGGAGTTCAGTCTGGAGACTGGTTTGTTGTGGAGAACACACCAACCTTCCCAGCAGCCTGGATTACGATTGACTTTGAGAACGAGACTACTACTGCTAGTCAAGTCTCTCTGTCTACCGTTCCTGGTTTGTCTGCCACCAATGTTCAAACAGGCATTGAGCAGCTAGAGGTAAAAGCCGAAAAATCCATCACCAATGTGACCGCTCCTGGTGTGGATGCCCTTTCAATTACTTTGACTGCTCCTTCACCCGGAGGAAGAGAAGCTCAAATCCGCCTTGGGCCCGCTACTCAAGTGGATCTCGGGGGTGTGTTTGTTCAAGGGCCTTCCAGTGGTATTCTCCTCGGTGGCAACGGTTCTCTATCACTGGCGATTGCTTCGGCGACTCAGTTAGGCGGCGTCAAAGTCGGAAGAAACCTAACAATCGATCCAGACGGCACCCTCAATGCCAGCGAGGGAAGCAAGCAGGCAAGCGACATTATCGTCAATCCGCTGATTTCTGGAATCACATCAGCTACCAATGTGCAGCTCGCATTGGAAGCTCTAGAGCTTCAGGTTCAGGATCGTGTGGAATTCTGTAATGTGGGTGGAGCCGGTGGGCTTTCGGCTGGTATCTCGCCTCCGATTCGTTCTTCGAATGATGGTACGACACTAACAATCAACACTCTGCGTGCCAACGTTGGCACGGTGGGTGTGACTCAACTCACAAATGACGTTACTGGATCGTCCGAGGAACTCGCCCTAACTCAGTTTGCCGCTTCTCAGCTGAACGCTAAGATTGCTGCTCTTACAGGTTCCAACGTTCTCGCTGGTACTTACAACTCCCGAACTGGTGTTGTTGCTTCAGTCACTCCTGCCGGCTCTGCTTATCTCACAGTCGGCGCTCAAGCACCAGCCGCAGGACAAGTCCCCGACAATTACTACGTCCTGGTTACCACTTCTGGTCTTATTGGCCCTCCTGGAGCAGTTATTCCTGGAACCGGTGTTCAGTCTGGAGACTGGTTTGTTGTAGAGAGGGAACAAGGCCAACCGGCAGCTTGGGTCACCATTGACTTCGAGAACACAGCAATCGCGGCAGTCAATGTTAGCTTGTCTCCCGTTGCTGGACTATCCGCAACCAATGTTCAAGCTGGTATCGCGGAACTCGAAGTCAAAGCTGAGAATTCTTTCACTAACATCACTGCCACCGCTGCAGATGGTCTTAGTGTTACGAACTCAGGCTTAGGTCCAAATGGCCGCACTTGTAACATCACTCTGGGTCCCGCAACCGCTACTGATCTTGGTGGCGTGTTTGTTCAACCTAATGTTGGTCTTATCTTAGGTTCAAATGGCGCCCTCTCCCTTAATGTCGCAACTGCAACCAAGTTAGGTGGTATCAAGGTTGGCTCAGGTTTGTCCATCACACCAGACGGAACCCTTAGTGCCTCTGGTGGTCCTGGTGGTGTGGATGTCAAACTTGTGTTGCTGGATGCCCCATTCGATGGATCGCGCACTCAGTTCCAAATGCTGGTAGAAGGTGTAGCGTTTGCCCCCAAAGCAGCTCATTATGTCATGGTGGCTGTTGGTGGTATCGTTCAAAGCGCCGGAAATGCTTACAACACATCAGGAAGTATAATCATCTTCTCTTCCGCACCTCCCTCCGGAGCAACCTTCTACTCCATCGGTTTCGGGTAAAACAACTCCAAGAACATCTTGGTTGACGATTAGATTCACGTATGGCTGTTTCCGCTACTCAGATTCAATTACTCCGGTCAAGTGTTCCAAAAGATCGACCGGATCCTACACAACTGCTCGCAGGACAGCCAGCAGTAAACATCGATGCCGCGGAGCCGGGACTGTTTTTCGCAAACAGTAACGGCCTCCTTACTAAAATCGGACCTTGTTTCGTTGGTATCGCGCCACCAAACACCAATCCTGTGGGAACGACAGGGAATTCAAAAGGCGAGCTTTGGTTTGACGTCAATGATCAAACCCTGAAGATTTGGACCGGCTCCATTTGGGCCGATTGTGATCCTTCTGAACAAAGGTTCGCCAAAGTAATTGTTCAGTCCAGTCCGCCTGATTTAGAGGCTTATCCCGAAGGTGCGCTCTGGTGGAACGACTACAACGGTGAAATGTACGTCCTCTATGAGGATCCCAACGGTCGTCAATGGGTGCAAGTAGGTGCTGGAGGCTCCGGAGGTGGTGGTGCCGTTATCATTTCCGATCAACAACCCAACCCAGATATTACCGCTGCTGGTACACTTTGGTGGAATGATGATACCGGTTCTCTCTTTGTCTTGTTCAATGACGGCGGTCCCACTAAACTTTGGATCCAGATTGCTGGCGCAGGAGCAATCAACGCTGGACAAGGCGGAACTGTTACCAAGATCGATGCAGGAACCGGTCTGAGAACACTCGATGGGCAACCCATCACAACCCAAGGTACTCTGATCCTAAAACCCGCCACTACCGCTGAGATTGGTGGTGTTAAACCAGGGAACAATGTCACCATTGACCCCGACGGCACAATTAACATGGCCGGGACTGGAACAGGAACTGTTACACAAATTCAGACAGGACCGGGTATCACAGGTGGACCTATTACTACCACCGGAACTATCGGTTTGGCTTCGGCAACCTCTGCTCAAATTGGAGGGACAAAACCAGGTGCCGGACTTGCAGTCACAGGCGATGGCACCATCTACGCGACTCCCGCTACAAATGGAGCAATTGGTGGTGTTATTGTCGGTGCTGGTCTCAACGTTACTGCTAATGGTGTTCTGGCTGTTGACGCAGTTCCTCCTGGCTCCTTTCCTGCGGGTATAGTGGAGTGGTTCGCAGGTGTTACACCACCAACAGGGTGGTTGTTCTGCAATGGAGCAACGCTAAATAACGACTCCTTTCCGGCACTTTATGCGGCAATTGGTCGAACTTTCACATCACTAACCACTCCCGCAACGCAGTTCCAAATTCCCGATCTTCGCGGTCAATTCCTTCGTGGTTGGGACAATCGAGCCACCGGTGGGGTTGACAGCGGTCGTGCTTTTGGCTCGTCTCAAAATGACATTTTCGCAAGCCACCGTCACGTTCTGAGCTTGAACACCGGTGACTACGCCGCTGGCTTCAAGGATTCTCGTGGTGTGTTGGCTCCCGCAGAGAGCCAGCAGATGACTGGTCAGAAGACTACCGGTGGCGATTTGACCGATGTTAGGAAACAAGACGGTTCTGAACCCATCTCCTTGGAAGGCGGAGTTGAAACTCGTCCGAAGAACATCGCGCTTCTCCCAATCATTAAGACCTGATTATGCTTCCTGCTATTGTTTCCGCTGCTTACGTATACAGCACGAATCAGTCGGCTGTTCAGGTTACCTACGCCGACGCATCCACCGCGATCGTTTATCCGAACGAGTTCACGAACCTTCGAACTCAGCAACTCAACCAGTGGGTGTATCGCGGCGGCCAGATCGCTCCGTATATCCCACCGGATTACCCGAAACCTGGTCCCCCTGCGTGGATCACCTGTGTACCGAGTGCAACGCAGGGACCCCTTACTACGGGTGGGGACCTCACGAACTGGGAAGTTGCTGACTCTTTCAATCTAAGCCTGACGAGTGGAACTAGCATCTCTCTACTTCCTTACCGTGCTTATCTGATCTCGGTAACACTGAACCCGCTTGATTTCAGCAACCCGACAGCTGGCGCCGCGAACTTCGAGCTTGTGAACGCCGACACTAACGTTCCTTTGCATCCTGGCTCTGATTTCGTTGCCATTCCAACGACAAATACTGACGTAGCTTCTGTCACAACGAGTATCAGCCTCGTTTATAACCCCACTGAGGAAGTCCCAGTCAAAGTTCGTTGCACAAACGCAGTCGGCACCTTCCGAGCAGGAGGCTTCGGGTCCTGGACGATCACTGAGCTCGTAGACGAATCTCTGTACGCTGAGAAAATCGGTCCCGCTGGCCCAGTCGGTCCGAAGGGTCCCGCCGGTCCTCAGGGAAGCGCGGGGCCAATCGGCCCCGTAGGCCCCACTGGAACTCAGGGTCCTCAGGGCGCAATCGGCCCTGTCGGTCCTCAAGGGCAGCCTGGTCCTGGTTTCGACTTCCTTGGCACGGTTGCCAATGTCGTTAACCTCCCGACACCTGCGAGCCAGGGTGATGCCTACCTCGTTACTGCCACGAACACTCTGTGGATCTATGATGGAGCTGGCAACTGGAATGATGCCGGTCCAATCCAGGGTCCGCAAGGTGTCGCAGGCCCCCAAGGGCCCATCGGTCCCGCTGGAGCAACTGGCGCTCAAGGCCCAACCGGAGCCACTGGCCCTGCCGGTCCGCAAGGAACCCAAGGTTCGCAAGGATCCCCAGGACCCACAGGCGCAACAGGCGCCACAGGTCCTGCTGGCGCCACTGGGGCAACGGGTCCTCAAGGTCCTGCAGGTCCTCAAGGTCCAGTTGGTCCCGCTGGCTCTGGCACTCGGGTCATGGTTGAGCAGATAAACCTGCAGACAAATGGGCTGGGTCTACCAATCAACACTAAGAGTTTCACATTACCCGCCAACATAACCGGCTTTACGGTTGTGGTCTCTGGAGTTGGAATACCCGCCGGCTCCAATCCAGCCGGTCAAACACTATCCATTCGAGCCCAATGCCCCTCCTTGACTGTTAACGGCTCAAACTCCGGTTGGAGTATCAGTGCTGGCAACACTGCAACTTTGGTTATGGGCTGGGACGGAGTAAGCGCTCCTGTGGCTCCTGGTGATGCCTTCACGGTTACGATTATTGCTCAGAGTACTATACTTTACGATAGCAACTACATCGCTCAAGCCGTCGTCACGTACTGGTAATGGCAGCTATCCCCCAAAACCTCGGTGTCCCTTCGGGGACCATTATGTGGTCAGCCGCACCAGAACCACCCGTGGGCTGGTTATTGTGCGATGGGCGCTCTGTTGCGGTAGCCGATTACCCTGACTTGTACGTTCACATCGGTAATACTTATGGAGGAGATGACTTCGCGTTCGGTCTTCCCGATCTTGTGGGTCGTTTTGCTCTAGGATTGGGGGATCCTGGTCGCGCCCCGTTCACTTACCAAGACGGCGTAAACAGGGAGCATTCCCATGGCGTGTTCCGGAATCAAACTCACACCCATGGTGTGACAGACCCAGAGCACGAGCACCCCACATCTTCCGGTGCCCACACTCACCCAACGACTTCTAACCACGCACACGCCAACACTGCGGATCACTCCCACTTTACTGGCGTAAACCCATTTAGAACCCACACCTATATCTTAATCACGACTTGCAATCGTGAAGTTTACGCACCCATCAACGGTGGTGGTGGTTGCTTTCGAAACAATAATGACTTTTTCATCACTGATATGAATCGTCTTACGAGTCCGCAATGGTCCTCTGGTAAGACAGGAATTACTATCCTAAACAGTGCCCCCACTGGTACTACCGTTAAAATCGCCAATACGGGCGTGACTCTGGCAACCCAGGTCACAGGGATCACTCTGGCCCCAGCGGTGACTGGAATGACCGTTGATAACTTCGGCGTGGTCGGTGGTCCCCGTCCCGCTAACATCGCACTTCTGCCGATAATCCGAACCTAAGATGTTGCCAACAAACGTTCTCATTACTTCGGCGCGATACGCTAATGTTCAGAACACGTTGGTGTTCGTTCTCCTTAGCGACGGTCAGACATGGTTTGTCACACCGAACAGTGGTTCGGGGCAAGCTAACGTCTTGGCCCAATGGTTGCGGGACGGCAACAATATCGGACCCTACGTACCTCCTGTTCCCGGAGGCATCGTTCCCCCTGGTTCGTTGATCTGGTACTCTTCTAGCTTCGTCCCGAACGGATATCTGCTCTGTGACGGCACCTCTGTGAAACGTCGGCAATATCCGAAACTGTTCTCCACCATTGGCGTTACGTTTGGGCCTGGGGATGGCATGACCACGTTCAACTTGCCGGACCTTAGAGGGAAGATGTTGCGCGGCTGGGGGCCTGTGAACTCTCTAGATCCTGGGCGAGCATTTGGCAGCTCCCAGGTGAACACCCTCGGACGTCACCGCCACAAGATTACCGATACCGGTCACACTCATGCGGTCAACGATCCGGGGCACTTGCACGGAGTGAATGATCCGGGGCACACCCATGTTGGGGATGATCCCGGCCACACCCACACAGTTCCAGATCCGGGGCACGCCCACGTGATCACGATGTATGAGATCGACTACACTGGCGTATCCGTCGGGACAAACAATACGGTCATCACTCCGGACATGAATTATTCACCGTTTTATGACACGTATAGCCCACCATTGAACTTCGCGAGTGCTAACCTCACGGTCAACCAGAACTCTGCCAATCTTCTGACTGATACTGGCTTCGCTAACGTCTCAGACAAACTAGGACTTACCAATATCTCAGTCGACCCAGCTATAACGAATATTACAGACACAGATCCTCAAGGTGGTTACAGAACGAATCCTGCCAACTTGACACTCTTGCCATACATCCGCTACTGACATGGTTCCGATCAAACTCGCTCAATACGCTGACGAAAGAAATCTGCTTTACTTCGTTCAGTACCAAGATGAAACTCATGCGTACATGCATCTGGACGACCTGAGCCAGGAAGCGGCACAGCTGCGCGCTTGGGTGGCTGCCGGCAACACAGTGGCTCCGTATGTCCCCATCATCTCTGGTGGTATTGTTCCTGCTGGTGCCATCATGTGGTTCTGTTCGCCTCGCCCACCAGAGGGCTACCTGTTGTGTGACGGCTCCGCAGTTTACCGTGCACAGTACTCGCGGCTTTTCCGTGAAATAGGAACCCTGTACGGCTCTGGGGATGGAGCAACCACGTTCAATCTGCCGAATCTTGTTGGGCGATTCTGCCGTGGGTGGGGTTCAGTCAGTCCCCTCGACCCATCGCGGACCTTTGGTTCTTACCAAGAGGATGATGTTGGTGTTCACAACCACGTAATCCAAGCGATTCCTCACACCCACACTATCACAGATCCGGGCCACATTCACGGCGTAACTGACCCAGGTCACATTCACGACATTATCGATTTCGGTCACAACCACACTGTCAGTGATCCCGGTCACCAGCATATCTATAATCAGTTTAGCCATGTCGGGTATGGTGGAGCATACGACATCATTTTCAATGGAGCTATCCAATTTGGGAGTGGTGGTTTATTCTTTGGGGAATACTATTATTTCGTAGGTCAGGAATCAGCAAACATGGTGGTAGCGACTGACCCCGCTAATTTGTTTCTGGACACGACCCAGGCCAACGTCATTACAGATTTTGCTGTGACAAACGTGAGCATCAACATGGCGGAAACGAACATCCCCTACACCGAAGAAGATGGTACAAGTGAGACTCGCCCCGATAATGTCGCATTGCTGCCAGTGATTCGATACTAGGGTAAAACTCACACAAAGTCGCCATCTCGATCGCCAACAGCATGGCATTTACTCCGTACAATTTCCCCAGCGCTCCATTTGACGGCCAGTTTTATCCAGACCCTGCGATTCCTGGGACTTTCCAGTACAAGTGGGTAGCCAACAAAGGCGTTTGGGTTCTGGTTTCGGGAGCGGTTCTGCAGGTTTTAGGGAACGCTCCAATTGTCATCACTGGAACTTCTTCAGTACCTGTTGTTAATATTCGCCCTGCCACAACTACTTCCGCTGGTTCCCTATCTGCAGCAGATAAGCAGAAAATTGATTCTATTCCGTCTACTGGAGTTGGATCTGTTAAGAGTGTCAATACAGGAGTGGGTCTGACGGGCGGCCCCATCACGCAATCAGGAACTATCTCACTACTCCCACCAAGTGGACCAAACATTGGTGGTGTCAAAGCTGGAGCTGGTGTAACCATTCTTCCAGATGGAACTCTGCAAGCATTCTCGGGCGTCACAAGTATTACCGCAGGAGTTGGTTTAGGCGGTGGAACGATTACTTCTACAGGAACCCTTTTCCTTCGTCCTCCAATGGGGGGACAAATAGGAGGAGTCAAAGCTGGTAACAACATTACGATTGCGTCTGATGGCACCATCAGTGCCGCAGGAGGTCAAGGTGCTACAGGTGCTTTTGTCATCTTGGACAATCTCACTCCTCTGTTTGACGGTGTCCGCACCCAATTCCCCCTAACTGTTAACGGTGGCCTTCAAACTGTAACGCAACCTGCGAACTTGTTTATCGTGCTTGGAGGCATCCTTCAGCCTTCCCCAGCAACATTCACAGTAGTCAATACCGAAGACATCAAGTTTGTTTCTCCACCACCCACTGGCACTCAATTCAGTGGTCGTTTGTTTGTTCCAAACGGTCAGTCTTTCCAGCAGTTGGATGATATCTCATCTCAGTTCAATGGAGTTGCCACTTCATTCCCGTTGCGTGTAGCAGGACAAGTTTATAACCCCGCTTCTCCTGCTTCCCTGTTCATTGGTGTGGGCGGTATTCTACAAACTCCAAATCAAGCTTATACCCTGAATGGTAGCAATATTGTGTTCTCGTCTGCTCCCCCTGCCGGAGCGACTTTCAACGGTCAAGTGTTAGGTATCTAATATGGCACTTGAGTTTCCTGCATCACCCACCGACGGTCAGCTCTACCCAAACCCTGCAATCAAGGGAGTACAACAATATCGATGGAACGCCACTAAAGGTGCTTGGGAGACCCTTCAACTCGGTGTCGTACAAGAAGTCACGGGCACATTCCCCATTGTTGTCGACGGTTCCATTCAAAAACCAGACGTTAACATTGAGCCTGCCACACCACTGTCGGCGGGATCTATGTCCGCTGCTGACAAAACCAAACTAGATAGCTTGACACCTGGTGGTTCGGTAGAAGAAGTGACCGCCGGAGTTGGACTGGGTGCCCCTGGCACTGGTGATACGATCACCTTCAAGGGAACAATGAGGCTTTTGCCCGCTACTGACACAGTTATTGGCGGTGTTAAACCCGGTCCTGGTGTGAGTGTTCAAACCGACGGAACATTGCTGCTGGACCCACCTACCTCTCTTTTGATTGGCGGAGTCCGTCAAGGTTCGGGTGTGGCTATCGCACCAGATGGGGTTATCTCTTTAGCTACTGGAGCAACTTTCAAGGTGCTGGACGACATATCGTCCGGTTTCAATGGATCTGCTCTCTCTTTCCAACTCACTGTAGGTGGTGTCCCGTTCACTCCCCCGTCTCAGAACGCTCTCCTTGTGTTCGTGGGCAGCGTGTTTCAAATCCCTGGGCAGGGGTTTAATGTGGGTGGTAATCAAATTCAATTCACCTCGGCTCCAGCTGCCAATCTAACCTTTTACGGAGTCTCCCTAACCTAATGGCTTACATCTTTCCCGTAAATCCTGCGGACGGCCAGCTTTACCCAGTACCGGCTATTCCTGGGTCTCTGCAATATCAATGGAACCAGTCCCTTGGAGTCTGGCTGATCTATTCACCCCTTGGAGTTCAGTCGGTCAGTGGCATTCTGCCTATCGTTGTCTCAGATGGCACTAACAATGCGGTAGTTAGCATCCTGCCTGCTACTCTCAATAATGCAGGTTCAATGTCAGCGGATGACAAAGCCAAACTAGATGCCATCCCTGCGGACGCGGCTTCCGGCACCGTGAAGCAGATTACCACTGGTCCTGGCCTTTCAGGAGGACCAATTACAACGACTGGTCAAATTGACCTCACTCCTGCTACTAAGACGTCTGAGGGTGGTGTCATTGTTGGTGATAACATCGATGTTGGGCTGGATGGAACAATTTCTATTCCCACTGCACGATTTGGAGTTACGAGCATCAACGTTGGTCCTGGTTTGGTGGGTGCCCCATCTCCTATCGTCAACACTGGCACCATCTCAGCTGCTCTTGCCACCCGTCTAACGGTTGGTTCTGTCCGTGTTGGAAGAGGTATTTCTGTGTCAGCGGACGGCACTATACAGGTGGCGGGAAGCCTTCAAGACGTCAATGTTTTGGCTTGGGGAACCATAGGTGTTTCGGGAACCTCGGCGCCATACAGTTTCACCGTTGCTGAAGGATACAACATTTCGGCGGTTACTTGGCAAACTGGAACACAACCGCGAGTCGTCGTCAGTTTTCAGAATGCTCTTCCGAATGCTTTATATGGGGTTTCTCTTTCGGCTAGGGTTCCTACCTATGGAAGCTCTGCTCAGCTATACCAAAGGAACCAGTTAATTAACTTCTCGCTTAAGACCACGACTTCCATAGAACTAAACAGTGTGAATTTCTTCACCACTGATAACACTGCGGCTAGTGGTAGCTTCACTTGGAACAACTGGAACGGGATTTCAGAATTCGATATCATCATCATTGACACAGCGGTTTACCCATGAATGTAATCGTCTATAGCGACCCAACATCGCCCACTCCTTATCTGCGCGTTATCTCACCCGGTCTAGACGATCTTGAAACCATCGCATTCAAGTTTCTGGATCCATATGGGACACCGTATCAAATCGTTGATGCAGCCGACATCCCACCTTCTCCATTCATTGGAAATGCCCAAACAGTTGATGTGAGTGTAACTCCCCCAACATTTGACTGGGTGCTGGATGAAGCGCAAGCAGCTGCTACAAACTACAACTCCCAATATTGGCAACAACAGTACAATAATGGCATTTTGGGTTTAAGCATCAACAATGACTACCAATTACAACTGGCTATTGCCACGCCTGAGAACGAAAGAACAGCCGACCAAGTCGCGGCTATCGAATTCCTCAGTGGTATTAACTCACTTCAAGAGCAAGTGCAAACCCAAATCAATGACGCAACCACCGGTCAAGAATTGATTACTATCCTGAACCAACTCGGGTAAAAGATAATTAGCATGACTTAACGATGACAAACGCTTTCATCAAAGCCCAATTCATGGATCCGCCCGGCAGCGGCACAAGTGCTGCCTCAATTGGGGCCGTGAAGGCTGGGTCTGGTATTACCATTGCGGCTGATGGAACTATCTCAACATCTGCCGGTGGCGGGACTGTATCTAACATCGTACCATCTAACGGAATTCAAGGAGGTGGAACAGGACCCACTGTTTTCCTTGGCCTCCTACCTCCAGCTGGCGTTAGTTTAGGCGGCGTTAAAACCGTCGATGGTTCAGGTTTATCTATCGACGCAGACGGTGTCATCCGTGTCTCGTTAACGACAACTATTTCCGGTGGTCCTGGTATTCAAGTCACTGACCTCGGAGGCAGCTCTTACAGCATTGCTGCGACCCCCGCAACCAATGCGGTTTTAGGATCCGTGATTGTCTCGGGTGGCGCCAATGGACTACGAGTTGCTTCATCGGGACTGCTCACTCTCGCCCCCGCCAGCCCTTCGGTCTTAGGGGGCATCATTCCTGGAACCAACTGCTCAGTTACACCTGATGGAACACTCAACGTCGCAGGTGGTGGAACAATCACTGGCGTGGGTGTCGGAACGGGTCTAGGTGGGGGTGGAACTTCTGGTGCAGTAACAGTATTCCTTAATCCTGCCTCTGGCACCACGATCGGAGGTGTTTACCAAGGTGACAATATCACCATCGCTCCTGACGGCAGGATCAGCTCTACTGGAGGAGGAGTCACGTCGGTTTCAGGGTCTGCACCGATTACAATCACAGGAACCCTGACCGCTCCAATAGTTGGGGTGAACGCGGCCACGACTTCAACTTCCGGTGTAGTTACTCTCAGCGACTCAGTTTCTTCGACATCTATAACTGAGGCGGCTACACCAAATTCGGTAAAGCAAGCTTACGATTTGGCTGTCGGTGCGCTGCCTTTAGTCGGCGGTGCTATGTCAGGACCAATCGCATTTACAGTTGGTCAAACTTTCCCAGGGGTACTTGCAGAAGGCGCATTGGGTGGTGTAGGAGCGATCAGCATCAGTGGCACTCTTGCCAATCCACTCATCGAAGTGGCCTCAGCAACCGCATCGTCACTTGGTGTGGTTCAGCCAGATGGAAGCACAATCACCGTCAACTCAAGTGGAGTGATTTCGGCCGGTGGCGGCACTCTTCAAACTGTCACTGACGCAGGAGCGACGACCACCAACCCGATCGCGGTCACTTCGAGTAGTTTCAGTTCTACGATCGAAAATCAAACCATTCAGATCCTGGAGCTAGTTGGTGGACAGCAAGCGTTTACTTTGTCCAACACCGGTGGTGCTGCCAGTCTTACATATGGCAATGGAACTTTCGCCACGGCGGGTCTTTACTTTGATCAGCTCAATGGCACCACCCTGAGCACATGGTCATCTCTGCCGGTCAATATTAACTCCGGACGTAACGTCGTAATCACAACTAATGACGGTGGTGGCCCCACTTACACGCTGGGCATCGACCATTTTACCATCACCGATGGCGGAATGATAGTTGATGGCAACGTCCAAATTATCAACGGTTCTGGTCTTAGTGTCGAGGGTATCTTCACAAACCAGGGTTTAACATATCCTCTCGGAGATGGTACAGCGGGTCAAGTCCTTTCAACTAACGGGGCCGGCAACTGTTCGTGGGTCACAATGCCGGGCGCAGATGCCCTGCTGAAAACCGGCGGCACAATGACCGGGAACATTACGTTCAACGCTGGACAAACGTTCCCTGGCACAATTTCTGCTTCGTTGCTGGATGTAACAGGGGACATCGTTTATGCGTCCGGTCCTAATACTCCTGCGTCTCTACCAATTGGTACCGCTGGGACGATCCTTGCGGTGAATGCTGGTCTTCCAGCTTGGAGAACCGCAACACAGTTGGGTCTTCTGACAAGCTCCGCAGCCGCTTCAACGTACGCAACTATTAACTCTCCCATACTCACTGGTCCCGTAACAGTAAACACTGGGGGAGTCCCAGGTGCCAACGCAATGACGATTTCAGGCGGCAACTTGGTTTTGTCTACTGCATATACGCCTTCTAGTTCCAGTGATACTGGAAGCGTCGGTGAGATCGCCTGGGATGACACCGGCTATCTCTACTTCTGCTATTTGCCTAACACCTGGGGCCGCATCCAAATCGACCTGACTCCGTTCTGATAACCGATGTCTCAGTTAAACTTCCCTGACAACCCCATCGACGGGCAGCTTTACCCTAATCCCTGCCCAGTTGGCGTCATTCAATATAGGTGGGACACGTCCACATTTATGTGGAGGATTGTCGGTGTAGCCACTGGTGTCACTCCTGGAACCTATGGAAATGATGTCACAGTAGGTCAATTCGCTGTGGACGTTCAAGGGAAGGTAACAGACGCCGACAACATTCCGATTCGGAGGGCCACGACTGAACTCTCAGGACTTGTGGTGTTAAATGACACAACCACATCCACCAGCATCACGGAGGCCTTGACCGCGAAAGCAGGTAAACGTCTTCAGGATCAAATCGGGAATCTGAGCGACTGCATCGTTCCCGATCACGTCAATATAGTGTCCGCACTGAACGATTTACAGAGGCAAAATATACAGCTTCAGACTGATGCCGCTATTTGGTGTGGCTACTATGACGCTGAAGGAGGTTATATCTCCTTTGTAAGCATTATTGGACAAAGGCTTGGATACCGGGTGGGGGAACACCTTCCTCTTCCCTCGATTAGCAATGGTGGGGACTTCTTCATTGTAACAAAAGCCGGCAACCCGTATATTGCAGGGGATTACAACGCACCTCAGGTTCTTTGCGAGGCCGGAAACTGGATAATGTCTGAGGTCGCAAAGTGGTCAGAAGTCAGAGCTCTCGGCAACTTGACTGCTACAGACATTTCATACGTTCCTTCTGCTCCTCTGACCGCGATAAATGTTCAGAATGCTATTTTCCAGCTCCAGCAGCTTCTAAGAACGGCCGTAGGTGGTGCTACGATCTCAGAAACGAAACCGTTAAATGCTTACCCTGGCCAGCTATGGTGGGATAGCTCAGACGGAACCCTGTACATCTACTATATTGATTCCAGCGGATCTCAGTGGGTTGAACTGAACACTGCCCCATAAGGGGTAAAACATGTCATGATGAGACAGTCCGTGTCAGACTAGTATGCCTCTAAATAAAGCCCAACTAATGGAAGTCCCAGGGGGGCCTGAGATAACTGGTGCTGTCAAACAGGGCTCAGGAATCATTCTTGATAATGCCACTGGCACAGTCAATGCGGACTTGAACACTTTTTGCAGCAAGATCATTGCTGGGACTGATATCCAAATCGTTCCCGGTTCGGGTGTTGGCATTGTTGAAATTTCGTCAACCAAGACGATAGACCCAAATTCGTACCTCCCGATTGGTACGATAATGACATTCTTTCAGTCCGGGGCCCCTCCAAGGTGGATCACGGAAAACCCTGGAACAAGAATGCTGCGCATCAACAATCCAACGGGTGGGCGGCAAGGTGGAAGCACAGACTGGAATTCTGTTTTCACCACTCAAACTTTCACAGGCTCCGTGTCGGTCAATGGTTCAGTTATTGGCACAACTGATTCCGTAACTCAAACCCCTTCGGGTTCGGTTAGTATTAGTGGTGTGACTCTTGGGAGCACGAGTCTTTCCTTATCCCAAATAGCCTCCCACCAGCACAGCTACGAATATAGACCGCCTGAAGGATCGCAACGCGGAAATGGCAGCGGTGTTAACAATAACGCAACTGCATTAACATCTGCCAGTGGAGGAAGCCAAGGCCACACGCACGCTGTGTCAGGAAGCGGCGGTTCTTTTAGCGGAAGTAGCATGACTCATAGTCACAGTCTTTCCGGAACGCTTACCGGTGTAGGAACATTCACTGGGGGGAGTTTTAACTTCAATGTTCAGTATATCGATATGATTGTGTGTCGCAAACTCAGCAATCCAGGGTAAAAGCATCATAATGCCGTTCAATACAAGAATCCTACCGTAGACAGTCATGCCTTTAAGTAAAGCTCAACTAATGGAAACCCCTGGCGGTCCGGGGGTTGTCGGTGCGGTAAGGGCTGGAACTGGCATCGCCATTTCCGGCGATGGCACCATCAGTATTGACCCCAACAGCGTTGTTGCTAAGCTAGTAGCAGGTGCTAACGTTTCGCTCGCGCCTAGCACAGGCGTTGGCACTGTCACCATCAATGCGATTTCGGCACAGGCTGATTTCCCTGCCGGAACCGTCACACTCTTTATTCAATCTTCAGCGCCACTGGGATGGACACAAGTCGACTCCCAAAACAACAAGGCGATTCGAGTTGTGAATAGTGGCGGAGGAAGCTCAGGAGGCTCAAATCCATTCACCTCTGTTTTCACAAGTGTGCCGGTTACAGGATCTGTTTCTCTCTCTGGTTTGAGCGTCAGTGGAGGCAGAACCAATACAGTTACTCAAACTCCAACTGGTTCAGTTCAGCTTGGAAGCTTAACTGTGAGTGCAACCTCCATTTCAGTTCAGCAACTGCCTGCACACACTCACGACTACCAGTATAGACCGCCTGAAGGATCGCAACGCGGAGATGGCAACGGTGTTAACAATAACAAAACTTCATTAGTAGGTCCCACTGGGGGAAACCAAGGCCACACGCACACTGTGTCCGGTTCTGGATCTTTCAGTGGAAACAATATGTCGCACGATCACAGTTTTACTGCTACGGCTTCTGGAAGTGGCACGTTTAGCGGAAACTCTTTGAACCTAGCTGTCCAGTATGTGGACGCGATTCTTTGCAGCAAATCTTAAACAATGAAAACAATCTGCCCACTCATCAAAAAACCTTGCATCCAAGAACAATGCGAGTGGTTTGTCACAGTTCGCGGATATGACGTGAACTCTGGTCGAGAAATCGACAATAAACAATGCGTGCTCACCACACTTCCAATGTTGTTGATTGAAAACTCATCTCAACAAAGGAGTACGGCATCTGCAGTGGAAAGCATGAGAAACGAGATGGTTGTAAAATCCGATACAACAAACAATCTTTTGGCTAATGTGGTCGTAGCATCGCAGGTCATTGAGCTTCCCGCTCAGGACGCATCTTTCGCTGAACTTCCCCCCTCTTTCTGAAATGGCTCGTATTACTTTGTTCCCACTTGATGGTGACGCTTCAATTAATGGAAAGTTAGCGCAAAATGTGGATTTCTCCGGAATTGATCCAACTATTCACTGTGTACAGTGGTATGACACCTCTGGTTGGGTGGAGTACGACGCCGACTTGGTCACTGGATCCAAACCCCCTAACCTAGAAATCTCTAGCATCGCGCCTTATCAAGCCTATGTCAATAGCGCTCAGGTCATCATCGATGCTTACCTGAACCCTCTTATTGTCTATAGCACTCAGAACGATCTTCTCTTTGGTGATGTCACTTACACCCTTGGGGACAAGATTGCCATCTACACTCCAAATCCCCAGCCTCCCGCGCAAAGCACCGACGAAGACCCCCCAACTCCGCAGGACTTCCAACAGTTGTTTTGGTATGTGGATGAACTCACGTGGGTGGTTTCTCCCTTTGACCCATCTTTGACCCTTCCTAACGCCAAGAATCTGCTAATTGAGAAGGTGCAAACCTCTGGTGCGGGTCAAGTGGATTACCAGTCACGCATCTACTCCATGCTTCAGATGGGTGCGAGCACTGCGGGAACTCTTCCGACGACCGACTACTCTGGTCTCGATCTGAGCGGCTATCAGACTTACATTGACGGCGAAGTGGCTGCCATGACCGCAACCATTAACGCCGCCACAACCACCACCCAACTATATACCTTCGACTGGCGTGTTGAAGGCGATCCTAACGCCTAAAAATTAAGATCAATTTCATCTTCTGCTTGGGGCTTAAATGTCCCAAGTAACTCTACGGGCGTCGCATAACCAGCGGCGCCTTTTGAACGATTAGCACTCGCACAGACGATAGCGAATCGTGCGTGCTCACGATGGTACTTCTTCCACGAGTCCCAGAGGATCTCGTCTTTGAACTTCTTCGCTGTCGGTGGTCCATGCAGAATGATCTCGGCATACGTCATCATGTTCTCCATGATGAACTCGTCCGCCAACTGCGCGAAAGGTTTTCCATGGTGGTCGACATCAACTCTCGTTCCCTTCCTCAGAAGACGCCCCGTCACCAAACACTCAATCGGATAGCTCGTGGTCGCTTTGTAGTCACGGAGTTGTTGCTCCACCCCACGACGCATCGCTGCCTTGACAGCGTTGAAGTGTTTCTCCTCTAAAGTCGCCGTTGTGGCGATCTTTTTGGTGGGATAGAGTGCCTCGACGAGTTTGGCTTTCGGGACCGGTTGCTTGGCGCCACCTCCCTCTAGCGAAATCATCTTCACACGCCTACCACCAGCCATGTCGAAGTAGCGGAGATAGACCTGGGTGTCCGTCTTTTGTGCCAATTTCTCCCATCTCGCGGAAAGTCTGCAAACGCGGAGAATAAAATCGCGCGGTTCCCCAATGAGGCGGGAGTTTGCCCTATTATTGTCGATGATGCGCCCGACCTTTTTGGTGAATTCGCCTTTGTTGAGGCCAAGGGTTTCCTGAGGAGTCATTCGACTACAATAGTTGTGTTAGTGTTACCCACATATGTGACCCACAGCACGTCCGTCCCCGCCGAGGAACGGATTTACTCGCCGAACTACCGACAAGAGCTGGAGCCACTGGAAGACCACCTCGTTGAAGTCACGGGCAGGATAAAGGAGTTCCGTTCCCACCCACGAAAGAAACATTTAGAGACAGTTCTCCTTGTTAACCTCATCGTGACACCCCTTCCGCTCGGAGAGTCCGTGCCGCTGACGCACCTTTGGTGTCTGACGCGGCACTTGAAACGCCTTGGCGTCCCTCTCGAGCAGAACACTCGCATCACTTTCACTGGCACCGTGTACGCATATCACAGACTCGGCGGCAAAAGCAAAACGCGTGGGTTGAAAGGCACCCACGACTTCTCAATACTTCCCATCGGGTCATGAAGATAGAAATCTACGACCTTTGGCGTGGTGGGAACACTGTTTACTTCTGGACGTTATATGACGGTCCAGATGGCATCGACAAAGTGTCCGGCTACGCAACCAGCCTTGAAGAGGCTGTGACCAAAATACTTGACTGGAGGCAACGCATTGCAGATGACTACATCGGATCAATCGATTCAGACCAAGAAAGCGGCAGCAAAGGAGTGGGCGACGCAAAGACTTGCTGATCCCAACACCGTCATCATCGACATCGAATCCACTGGCATTCTTCGCCAAGATCCAAATGTGGAGATCGTGCAGATCTGCGCCATCAACACCGCTGGTCGGCCTATCCTCACAATGATGCTGAAACCTGATCGGCCAATGTCAGCTGAGGTGCAGGGTATCCACGGCATCACCAATGAGATGGTGCAGGATAAGCCATTCTTCCTCCAGGTGGCAAAAATCATCGCCAAATATCTCGAAGGCAAGCACGTCATCGCCTATAACGCAGACTTCGATATTGCCCTGCTCGTCCACATGTTCCAGAAATACAAAGAAGCTGTGCCCAAGTTTGCAGGCGCTTCTTGTGCTATGGATCAGTACTCAGCTTGGGTCGGTGAGTGGTCCGCTAAGAAAAACGATGTGAAATGGCAGAAACTGCCAAACCTGAGCGGCATGCCTAACCATGATGCTCTTTCTGATTGCGTCTCCACTCTCAAGGTGATGCAGAAAATGGCCGGCCTCTTCGATGATGCTGCTGAAAATGCTGACCTAATCGAGCTTGATTTTTGAACAATGAGCTTCCACCCATTTTTCCGAAACCAATTCATGGTGCAAAAAGCGTTCATTCCCCCGCAAGAAGCACGGATATTGGGCCTCCAATACAAAAAGCATTTGGAAGACAATGACATAGGGAATGATACGCAAGTTGAAATTTGTAGAGCCACGAGCAACTTTCTTCCATTTTGGCAATTGCTTGTAGATAAGAACCTCCAAATCGGCAATCTTTTGGGCCAAAAGGTTCTTCCAAGCTACACTTATTCAAGGATGTATCTTAATGGCGGAGAACTTCTCCCCCATACAGACATCGACTGTTGTGAGGTAGACGTAAGCATTCACATGAATGGTGATGCGCCTTGGCCCATTTTTCTTGAAGCCCCATCAGGAGTGCAGTCGATTCTACTGGAGCCCGGAGACGCTCTTTTCTACATTGGGAACAAACTAACTCACTGGAGGGAGCCGTATAAAGGAGAATGGTACGTGAATGCGTTTCTCTTTTACGTGTTTAGCAACGGTCCGCATCGAGATCAGCTCTTCAACGTAAACCGACTTGACATTAAAAATTAGGAGCTTCTGATGGATAACTCAAATCCCTGGCACATTGAAGGCTCCAGTAAAGCACGCCTCGTTACTCACACACCTGAACCTGAAGGCATGATGGGCTACATCGCCCGTGTGACCTCCAAAGATCAGTCCAACCCAAAAGTTGAGCGTCTGCTTAACTACTGTGCGAAGCACGGCCACTGGTCCGTCTTTGAGCAGGCGAGCATGACAGTGGAGGTGGTCACTCCGCTCGCCATCGCTGTTCAACTCCTACGCCATCGCTCTTTCACCTTTCAGCAATTCTCCGGTCGCTACGAGAACCAGGAGATGATGAAGGAGCACACGGATGGGCTATCCGCTCACTCCAACATGTTCTACATGCCTGAGGAAGCGCGTGTCCAAGACCCCAAGAACCGACAGAACAGCGTACCAGCTGGCATGGGCGACCTCACCGATGCCATGTGGAACACTATGGCGACGTCTTACACTGTTGCCCTCCACGCGTACCAAGATCTCATTCAACGAGGAATCGCTAAAGAAGTCGCTCGATTCGTTCTCCCGCAGGGCGTTTATTCTCGTCTGTACGTTACAGGTTCTTGTCGCAGCTGGATCCATTATGTTGGGGTTCGTGATGACGAAGGTGTTGCTCAATACGAACACGTCGAACTTGCCCGAGCCTGTAAGTCAGTCTTCGCAGACGTCTTCCCCACGGTTTACAACTCCCTAGATTGGAGCTACAATAAGGGTGTTAATGAAACCGAACGTCTCAAGAGGGAGCTGCTAGAGCTTCAGTCTGAGATTGCAGTACTCAAGGCAAAATCAGAATGACAGTCAGGGCTCTCCCTACGCGGACAAAACTCGAAGAGGTGTTTGAGCTGGAGCGAGAGCCCGCTCCCCTCGTTGTTGTTGACTTTCATGTCTACGCCCACGACATCATGCGATGGTACACCGATAAGATTGCCAAGCTTGTGTCTGAAGATGTGGCGAAGAAACTCCTTCGTGCTGCATGGGCGTCAAAAATTCAGCGTGGTCCGGACATGTTGCCACGCCACTCCTACCGTTACGTCATCGTCGCCGACTCCCGTTATCGGGACACGGGCAACTATTGGCGTGACAAGTTCATGTCAGATTCGGATGTGGTCAGTCAGGCATGGGACAACTATGCTGAAGCACAAGGTGTTGCCCGTGACACACTGAAAACCAACTACAAAGGCACTCGCGGGGAGAAGACCGACGACTTCTGGCTCGTATTCAATGCGGGCATGGACTACTGTCAAGAATACTATGGCGTTTTCACCCACGAAGGTTACGAAGCTGATGACTTCGCTGGGGCGATATATCGGGCGTCTCGTGATCGTACAGACGAGATCATCCAACGTCGTCAGGTGTTGCTTTCCACACTTGATCGAGACTGGTCGCAACTCGTCGATGAGTCCCATAAAGTCTACTTTGCGAATACGCGGGTGCCGTTCCCAGCAGAGAAGATCCAAGAGCGCTTTGTTGGTGAGTTGGGTGTCAAGGAGCATACACTCCATAGGATGGGATTTGAGCTCGATCACCCTAAAAATCTCGCTGAGTACAAGGTACTTCACGGCGATATGGGCGACAACCTTCCGCCGGGATCCCCTAAATGCCTATTCGATCTATGCGACGCCAATCCTGATTGGAACATCGAGGCGGTCTATCCAGATTATGAGAAACTCATCGAGACTCTCAACAACCCTGAAGCAAACAGTCGACCCGACCACTTCGACTCCTCCCTTCGTGCATTTGCCACAGTAGGCATCGAAGCACCATTCAAGTTGTAGGGTAAAAGTACAACACGAAATGTCGTGTGGTATGCACAGCCTAGATAGCCAATATCAGGTTCAGGCCCTTCGCGCCGTCCAAACCCTCCTACAGGGTTCGGGCGGCGTTTTTG
>Ga0194117_10001404_pt1 | contig 28196 bp, 19 predicted proteins | sample TA2MahsurfametaG_FD_160579 | JGI IMG/M metagenome (GOLD analysis project Ga0194117, IMG submission 160579) | Freshwater microbial communities from Lake Tanganyika, Tanzania - TA2015009 Mahale N1 surface | ecosystem: Environmental > Aquatic > Freshwater > Lake | place: Tanzania: Lake Tanganyika... | reverse complement strand
AATGGAATCTAATTCACTGTGGGGAGGTTCATTCAATGTTGACAACCAAATTCCTAGAATATCAGCCATAACTGGAGTTTAAACAGCTTGGAATGAGCACTGTGCAAATTTTTAAATACACGGAACCAGTTTTCATGTTCATTGCGGATGCGGTGGAAGTTGTAATGTTCATGGCTGGTGGCGAGTTCATGTTAAATATTAATCTCCAAACAAATCTTATTTCTATATATAAAAAATATATTAGTTTGATTGTCCGTCGATATTAGAAGCCATTTATCTTTATATATAAAGCTTGAATATGTAATACAAAAATTAACTTGAGTATCAGAATTGTTATTTTTAAAAATTTACTATAATAACCGAAAATATTTGAGAATAGGGGTTGAAAATTCATACGTCTTTATAATAATTATAATGCCGATAGAAGTCTCCCCAAATGTATTCAAATGGCTCAAAGAACTCAAACTCATATCTGGAGAACAAATACGACACGATGGGATGTACGAACTTGCCTACAATGATCAGATATACTTTTAAAATGGCTATCTTATCTCACAGTTACTAAAAACTGTCTTGAGGAAATCGGGACATCGGGGTGAAGGATTGTTGAGGATAAGGAAGATCGCTCACATCTCATCCAATTAAAACTGGAGGATTCTAATGTAAAATAATGTATAATCAGAGATATTTTGAAAGAGATCGGCTACGAAGACTAGATCGATCCACACAACATCCAAACCAAAGACATTGAAACTATACTATAATTTCTTAATGATAAGTTCGGACATACAGCTGCTCCTGTCAAAAAATTAAAAAGGACACATATAGACTTAAATTACTTTAATACTCAACGCCCGTTATAATCAGCATAAAATTTATTGGAGTTTCTTGTAATAGCGCTGAGGGAAGCGTTTCAAGTGGATGCTAGATAGGCTGTTGGTCTGCTCATCTAAAATGGGAAGTATATCAGACAGATTTTGTATTTTGGAACCAATTAAGGGCATTAGCCCATTGTGAGACTCTATCAAAATATTTTAAGGGCTATTCCGACTTTAAACAGGCTACTTTTAGAAGAATATGGAGGAGAATAAAAAGTTTTATCTGTTCTTGGATTAGGTGTACTGAGTTAGAACTAAAATGTTTGCAAATTATGTTGTATTCTTTTAGATTCAATCGATAGTGACTGGCCTTAGTAAAAAGGAATAGACATCCTCATCAGATCTCCTCATTATGAAGCTTTGGACTTGCTCTTTAGACGGCTTGGTCCTAAAATGAATACAATACTCAACAGCAACATGAAAGCGATTTTTCAGGGCAAACTAAAAATCGAATTAAAAACCTATACAAATCTTTTGAAATACTTCAGTCATTCACTGTTCGGAAAGTAAGCTTTGAGTTGCTTGCCCATTACTTATTATGTATCTACAGCTTTTGATCTCTTAGAGCCAGAACAAAAAATAAAATACGGAATACACAATAAAATAGCAGCTCGATTACTTCTTTCTACTGCAACTAAATATTACTAAAAAATACTTGGTGTCAATGAGCGCAACCAGGTTCTTTACTGTTTCGATTGGAATCTAACCTAATCAGAGTAGTAAAAATATGCAACTCTCTGCATAATGTTTGAGTTGATAAGTGATTTGCTGTAAAAACAGAAGTAATTTTCTTTCAAACTGTTTAATGTCATGTGGAAATACTATACAAAAGGAAATATTAATGTTCGAACTTTCATTATTTCAAATCTTTTGTTTATCTTCAAAGCCAAACCATTGAGTTTTCCAATCTCTTTATTCTTGAGTCTTTATGAACCTAGTGAGATACTTCAACCCAATGAATACTAACTCTTATTAACCATTTCTGCCATGAAAGATTTAAGTCTCTCCAATGGATAGCTTTTGCTTAAAATCTCAACAATATACTACTATCAGCAACTCTGTGCAGGAGGAGCAATTTAAATCATCAAAAACATAATAAAAAATCAGCCGCAACTGAATTGGGCCAATCAAATTTCTCACTAGATCCTCAACAAGTGGCCTACTTTACAGATACCTCTTTATCATGCAGTACCTACCCAATCAAAAAAGATCAAATATCGTTCAGTGGGATTAAAAAAGAAAGAAATGATACTATTTACTGAACTTAATCGTTATAAAAATATGCTTCATGCTTTAACTCAAGTGTCAGATCGTCTCTTTCTGACTTCTTATGCCAAATCGATCATTCAAACTATGAATAAAGTATAAAAAAGCAAAGTAAAGTAAATGCAAAATACTAAACTATGGTTCGACAAGCTGTTAGCTGTAATTGATCAGAAATTATTGTAAATGAAAGATACTCAACGTTATGTCCCTTCAAGTCTAGATTCCAAAAGTATAATGAGTGAAATCAGTATGCAAGATTCGATTGATTATAATGTACAATCCCCTGCGAGTAGGATGGGATCTGTAATCGAAGAATAAAATAATGAATTCATGTCATAACCCAAAAAAGAATAATATCCTTTTTCTCAATAGCCAAAATAACAACCTGCAGAGGCAAGTCCTCTTCTACCATTCAGCTAAGATTAAGTTTTACACACTCCAATGCTATCAGAATAGATATACTTTTAAAATTACGAACATATTTTTGTCAAAAATATCTACCAAAAATACTAAAGTATGCTACAAAATCTAGCCCGAGACTACAAATCTAGCTTGAATCTTGAACATTTCTTGCAAAGCATTGGAATAAAGTCATACGTGCAACACAGAATACCTTAAATTCTTTAACTGTAAAAGAGTCTCAATTTATCTGAAGACTCCCCTGTCAAAAAAATCTACAAAATATTTATACAGTCTGCTTTCTATGCATTTGAGTTCAAATCAAATAGGAGAATTTCTGTCAATTGTGTGGAATCTTTTATGAAGTTCATTGCAGATAAAAATCAGAAATATACAAATACCGATAAAGGAACCAAAATCGAGACTAAAATATAGTTTTAGTATCAAATCACCCATTTACTTCGCAAGAATAATAGTCAACAATAGCAATATTTTGTCTGTTTTTAAATACTAAGCTAATTGTTAACAAATGTTGGCTTACCCTTAGTGGAGCCCATCTCCTAGATAGTTACCAAAATTGGTGAAAAAACAACATAAGATCAAAATAACTTGATTTAGCAGCAAAAAATTGACGAATATTAACTCAAAGAATTATAATTATTAGAAAGAATCATTGAGGATGAGCCCTCTTCATCAAACAAAGTCGACAGCAAAACAGCATCAAAATTCTTCAAGAAAAAAGAGATTAAATACGAAGAGACTTAGATTAATAAGAGCAAATTGATCACAGAAAGGTGGGCCTAGGTACAAAAAAATGTTATAATGAGACGACGGGAACTTTAAGGAAAAGCCCAACCTAGTTAATAGTGATGGCAAGCTGTTATAAATAGTTGAATAATCATATAAAATCTTGTATTCATCACTCACATATAAAACTTCATTTCTTTTTCTATCTTCCTAGCTGTTGCGTGTTTTTGAGTTTAGGTGAAAGATTTCAACATAGCCTTGATAGCGACTTAAGCATCAATTCTTATTGTCTCCTGTCTTAGATGCATTTTAGCATGAGCTAAATAACAAAACATGTACCTTCGCAGACTCTAACGCAACTTTCCAGATGTCTGGGCGTAATAGAGATTCCTCCTGCCGTGATGGATATTTATCTCAGTTTTTTATAGAAATCTTTAATCATCTAAGCACATTTGTCACTAATAGATCTGTTACTAAACTTCTCCTTGGCATATCGAATATAGCTCTTAAGTACTTCCTGATCAATAATTTCTTTTTATTTCTCTTTACCTCTAAGGGATACCAGTTTTTGTTCATATTCCTGATTATAAGGATGATTTTCCATATGGGTATTTATCACGAATGTACTCAAATGTTAATCCAAATCTCTATTGGGCCTATCTTTTATAACTTTGACTATGTCAAAACGAGATAAAATTGGATCTGAAAGATTCACATTATCTGCGAAGTTCAATGTTTAGTTGTATTGGCCTTGAAGTGGGTTAGCAGCAGCCACCACACTGCATCTTGCTCTCAATTGAGCAACAATACCTGCCTTAGAAATTGAAATTGTTTGCTGTTACATAGCCTCGTGGATTGATGTTCGATCATGTTCATTCATTTTGTCAAACTAATCAATGAGACAGAGTCCCTTATCTGCTAATACCATAGCTCCTGCCTCCAATCGCCATTCTCCCGTCTGATTATCTTGCTTTACAGTTGCAGTAAGACCCACAGCTGATGCACCTTTACCCGTCGCATACACACAACGTGGAGCAATTTTTTGTAAACTTTTTAAAAACTGAGATTTAGCGATTCCAGGATCTCCTAGCAAAAGTACATTGATATCTCCTCTAACTCTGTGTCCTTTTTATACAATATTTTTTTAATTGCCACCAAAAAGCGCAAAAGCCAAAGCTTGCTTTACTTCATAGTGCCCATAGATTGAAGGTGCGATTGAATTATAAAGCAGTTCTGCAAAATCTGGTCTCTTGGCTAAATCCATAAATATCTTCTATTGATTTTAATCAGTAGAGTTTATATCTGTATATCTTTTTATGGAATTCGCTTAGATAAAGGTATAAAAAACTGGAAAGCCTTGCTTTACATTCATACTCACTTGATATCTGATTGAAAAAGTTCCAATGATCTAAACTTACTCTCCAGGTTTTGTTATATCAACATTGTCACCAGTTACAATCACTTCCTTTGTACGAGGAATACGGCCAGGTTTGACTTAAGAGGGAGATTACTGAATAACAAGTCTTTGGAAGTTTCTGTAAATTGATTTGTTTTTTTCCATAATGAAAGGACCAGGCGATTGACATGCTCTGCAACTTCCCAACTGTACAGATTACCTCTAATGCAGAAAATATGGTCCTTTGGGTTCTCCACATCTATAGCATTTATAGACTGCTTTTTTCAATTGATTGAATACTTCTGATCGAACAGTAATAACTCCTTTAACTTTGATCAATTTACCTATATTTTCCACCTTCAAGTCAGGAATTCTATCAATGAGAGGCAAATCAAAGAATTTAATATACACCTCTGCCACAATATTTTTAAAACTCGGTGACATCTTACAGAGCTATGTATAAAGTACAGCATTGAGCTAAGGCAAAAGATATTAAGGTTATAGGCCTAACCAAACTGCCAAAGTAGGCAGAGCATCTTTAAAATCAATATAGCTAATATTCAAAGATGTTCTGTTTTAATGCAGCAATGTCTTTAGTCTCTCATAGTAGATTCTTGTTTTTTGGTCTGGAGCGAACTACTTCAAAAATCTGAGGAATTTCTTCTTAATATATTTCTTCGTATGATCCTCCTCTATCCAATTTTTCAGCATTCCTTTGCATTACTCTGGATCTATATACCTCCTTTAATCTATCTCTTCATCCTAGTCTTCTCTTGAGTAGTAGTGCCTACGCCTGCGTAATTCAGCTTCATCATCATCGTCTTCCATGTAATTATCAAGTTATTCATCCTCGTAGAAAATTCTATCTTTTCTGGCAAGTTCCTTCTCAGCTTTTCTCCTTGCTTCTGGGTTGAGTTCGATCTCTTCGGCATCTACACTTTCGCGTTCATATTGATCAAGTTCTGCAATTCTTTCATAGTCCTTCTCTGCATTTTCGATGAGATCTTATCCAGATTCTTCGCTTTGAGGGAGAATAGACTCGTCATCGATGTGTTATTGTGATTAGATAGCTTCCTCCATTTGCGAATCCTAAAAATCGTGGTGATTTCTTCTGGACATTTGGCGCTATAAAATTAGTATAAAATGCGCTTTCCTTATAAAACTTAAAAAGAAAAAAAGAAAACAAACAAACACAAATAGATATCCTTTTATCTAAGTATATTGTAAAAAACGATTTATTCTGAAATTATATTGAAAGAATCGATTAAATCAGTATTAAAATATACAATACAACCTATTTAACTAAATAAATAATCCATTGAGTATTACAGTAAACACCTAATTACATCTCACTTTGTTAGTTTAGAAAGTTGATATTCACAATCAATGTATCTCTATTTCCTCATTTAACCTATAATCTAATTTAAGATGGGCTGTTGTGCATCAAATAGACCTCAAACAAACGAAGGACAGGAAAAACCCGATCCCAACCAACCAACCGTAGTCACTAATGCAAATACATCCATAAATAACCAAGTAGTCGCAGAATCAGCACACCCTCCACAGCCTCCACAGCCACCACAGCCACCACAGCAAGATGCATCTGCACCAGCTCAGCCAAATCCTTCAGCTATTACAATTACCTATGGAAAAGAACATCATTCAAATATTGTAGCCTCAGATACTTCAAAAGTTAAAATTGAGAATCCCAAACTTTAAAGCCATGTTGGTTCTCACCTTAAGAACTAAAATGAACCCCCCAGGTTAGTCGAACTTGACCATGCAAAAGAATTTGCATCTCATATAAAGGCAAATGGAAACACAAGAATCCATGAAAAGATTCACGGAGAAGAACAAGTTTTGGAGACCTATCACTAAAATTTCGAAATTCCTATCTTTGAAGTAGCTCTCACCGCTCATTGATTATCCTAAAATTATGCCCTCATAAACTACTGCTCTTTTGTACAAATTTCATCGTATTGCATTAATTTTTGGAGGATTATTATTTTTTGTTAGAGTGGTGGATATAAGATATTTGGAGTTAAACTAATAGATTGATTTGTTGAGGTAGGATTACTGGTGTGATAGATCAAGGGAGATAGATAGCCTGTATAGCTCAGGTGGTAGAGCACTTACTTCGTTAGAAAGAGGTCACCGGTTCGACTCCTGTTACAGGCTTTTTATTTGCAGCAATAAAAAATACAGTAATTGTCTGACTTTGAAAATATCCTTAATAATGGATTTATAATAAAAAACAATCGCTTTTTGGCAATAATCTCATATTTTATATCTAATTTTGAGTTAATCAAATGAAAAGTTTGGATTTTATGCGCATACTACTCAAAACATCTAAGTTACAACATACTCATTATAAATTATCATATAGTAAGCTTGACTGAAACACGTTATGATTTTCAAACTTTCTACACTATGCCACAATTTTTGTAATATAATATAATAGTAAACATGGAACAATCGAAATCCCCCAAATCCATAGCATATTCAAGTATCGACTCATCTATTCAGGATTAGGCAAACCCAACTCAGTCAAACAATCAGTACCTTAGCAATCCTTCGCTCGTAAATCCACAGGGAACATATACGAAGATCTCATCTCCTAATTCGATCCAAAACAATAAAAATATTTGAGAGATCTAGTCAATAAGAAAAAGAAAGAGGAAGCAGAATCTACCTCGTATCATAGCCGAAGGAAATCATATGCAGATCTCTAAGTGGAAAATTCAAATAACAACAAGACTAAAGAAGATAAAAATAGAGAGGAAAGATAGACTCTATGCAAAACTAAACCGAATAAAGAACTTGTTATGACACACCAGGCTACGCCAAAAAATAACCATGCCACGCAGATGACGAGAAGTAACTTTATCAAAAAATCTTCTTTCAATACCCAATCATAAACTAATAAAATACATGGCTTGGTACAAAGATAATCTATCAAAATACCCAACAAATCATTTTTAGATAATCTAGACAACTACCTCGAATAACTGAGCTAGGCAGAAAATCACATTTCGAAGTTGAATATCGCAGGAGAAAGACTTAGCTAAACACTTAAAATATCATATAGCAGCAATGAGAATTACAAGTATGCTTCGAAGATTGAACAGCAAATGCTTAAAATCAAGTAGTTGAAACTTAAAAACCATTGTGCTGAGAAGGAACTCGCCAAGCGGGATAAGAGATAGAAAAAAATGAAAATTTGCCTTTACTAAATGCTCTAATAAATAAAACAGATCAACAGTGAGCTGAGTAATTAGAAGAAGTAGAGAAAAAGGCTATAGAAAATAATCGAGAACTTCGAGATCAGAAGCCAAACATTTTAGAGAAAAACGATTGGCAAAAACTACAATCTCTCAAAAATCTAAGAATTCCAGAACAAAATCAGTGAATTCACAGAAAACTAACAGGACAGAAGTTAACTCGACTCTTCCTTCAGAGAAATGTGGAAAAATTCACTTACGTGTAGCAGCAAGTCCAAAAGTCCAATCTATATCAGCGAAGTAGGCTATGATCGTGCACAACGTGGACCACTTGATTCTAACAAAATCTAAAAGATGTTTCGAAGCAACTACCACTCAGAGGAGGAAGAAGATGATATTTTTTTATGAGTTTTTATAATTCTAAGTTATATTCCTATACTATCAAGTATACAGTTTGTCATACTGTTTATTTTCAAACACTCTTCCTCCACAAGTATAATCTACTATTTTCCTAAACATGTTCTAGTCCTTTGCCATCAGATCTCCTATATTGGGCATTAACGCATCTTAGCCGTTGGGATACGTCATTATAAAAATCAGCCCGCAAATAATCATCGTTAGATTTACAGTTGGATTGTAATCTTACCTTACAAGTGGTAGACATACAGCTCCCTCATAGCTAATATTCGGATGGTAAATTTTATTGATACATTTGAGTTTGGGAGGATCCATGGGATAAAAATCGGGGAAGTTGAGCTAAAAGTTTACAGTACATTTATGGTAGGGTGAATTTTAACCCACTTTGATTGCGATATGTATGATTTGCAATGATTGCTAGTTAGGAAAGGTTAATTTGACTAGATCTATTTTTTCTTGCTGGTAGGACTGGATATCTTTTTCTAATCGAAGTACTGCCATTTTTTTCTTAGGTTGAACTTGGCTCTGAGGATTCTGGGTGTTCTGAGATGCCTCTTTTTTTAAAATCATGATATTATACTTCAATAATGAGTGAATTTAGAAACATGGATTTAAGTATAAGATCTATCGAAAATATTTGTCTAAATAATAAAAAAAGCTATAGTTATCATATTTTGAACACATTTATCTATAAATTACAGTTTTTCGATAATTCTTTATGTTATTTTAAATCACTTCAAATAAATAGAGCTGACTAAGTTCTTCTAAAGAACACATAGATTTAATTTAAGGTATTATTTATTAAATGCGTGTATATTTGTTAGACTTATAATAACTATCATATAGCTATGAACACTAAAGCTCTCGGATTAAAAGTATTCGAAGACAGGAACTCATTAAAGACACTCATGTCCAGCAACAATCCCTACTTCAAAGAACGCATTAAACACATCGTGAATAAAAACTTCAAATAGATCAAAGAGGTGGGGATATTTGAAAAAAGAAATGTCCCAACCTCTAACTTATTCTTCTTTCATGCGAATCTTTTCGATTCCAGTCGGAAAGAAGAACTCGAAGACTATATTTTGTACTCAGTTTAACACTTCATTAACAACTTCGGTGATTCATATGCATTAGTTTATGTTCATTCTTCTTTCTTCGATTTTTTGGCCTTCAGAAAAATTATCGAAAAATGGCCCGACCACTTCTTCTATCGTCTCAGAAGGATCTACATACTCACACCCTCCGTTATGGTAAAATTTATCGAAACATTTTCACTTGGCAGCTTTTATAATCTATGCGATTAACTTTTTCATAATGTAGACTCTGAGGAAGATTTAAGATACCACGACTAGTAGATACTTAAAAATTTAGGAGAATTTAAAACCATATAAAAAACACCTGTTTATAAAACCAGTGTCAAAATTATTTAATCTGCAATCTATGGCAAAAAGATAGACGAATATGTATTTCTGTTTTTATCTAGGACCTCTATTCTGGAAGGTACCCAGTAATCATACTTCAACTACTATCTAGATTGATACGTGATACTAACTAGCTAAAAGTTGAAGGTATTTTTCGAAAAAGTTGTGATAGCTAAGAACTAGAACGTTTAGAGAGACAGATTGAAAAAAAATAAAGCGCAGCGATTTGGAACTAACCAGGCATTCTCACTGTTTGCGGTAAACTTGCGTTTATTTAGGATGTCTTAAAAAAATAATGAACAATCTACGTATGCCTCTTTTCAACTACGATATCTACCAAAAAGTGATAAATTTCCATCAAGGTGATGAGACTCTGTTCATAAAAGGTATTTTTAGTGACATGTAATACGTCAACTTTAAAGTATTTGTCCTAGTTGTTTTTTTTCTCAATGACTACATCATATCTCAAAAGGAGTATAACAAAATGACTGGATATAACTTGGCTGTGGTATTTGGACCTTGTTTCTTTAGGCCGAAGTAGTATGATCTGAAGGATCTGATTTATTCTGGTAAATTTGCCAAGATACTTGTGACTAGTTTCGACCAATATGCAGAAGTGTTTGATGGTAGCTAGATTGTGTTGGCAAGGGGTACACTGTCAGGATTGAAATAGAATCCTCTGAAAGAATGATTATTTATCGTTGATTATAATATTATCCAATCATCTAAAACACAGTTAATATTTAACAACTAGCAGGTTAAGATTAAAGGAAAAGTCTATAGTAAAATCAATTAATTAAACTTAATAATAAAAAGGTTAAAATATACTTATTTACAATTTTATATAGCCTTCTTCTAATATTGCTGGTAATTGCTATTGTCCTTATTCAAAAATGAGTCTCTTCTCAAATCCATCCAAGAAAAAAAGAAACTTCACCAATCCAGAACTCATCAGTCGGCATCTCTATTGCTGCATATGCCAAGATGTTTTTGCTGATGCCGTACGCACACTATGTGGGTAATTATACATTCATCTAGACATACTTTCTGCTACCTGTGCATTGAACAATGGGCTACTTTCAAAAAACACTGTCCTGTATGTAAACGGGGTTTTGGGCATCGAGAACTTGAAAAAGATTTGATTGCAAACAAAATAATTGATGATTTGGAAGTTAAATGTATTCATGTGGGGTGCAGTTGGCAAGGGGCAGAATCACTCCGAAACAAACACCAGAGATGTTGTACATATAAGCCCAGAAAAGAAAGAACCTAGAAATGTGGTGTGATGGAGTGCGGCTAACAAATTTTATAGATTGATTAATGATTCTTAGATAGTTTGCTAGTGAGAAATTATGAAATCAATATTATTGTAACGATTTTTCCTTATATAATTATCAATGGTAAAAAGGTCATCTTATTTTATATTCGTTTTATAATTTACGAACTTCATTTTCGCTCTAAATTTATTCCTTTTTCTTCAAATTTTTGTTATAGCCTTAAATCTTTTTCATTTGACTGTGGATTTATGTTTTTTTACTATTGGTTTGTATATTTTAGAATCGGCAATATAGTTTACCCTTTTATTTGCATAATATTTAATTAGACAATTTTAACTTATCAAATGATGATTTAAGAGTAAAAAGATTAACTCAATCTCACACAGAACAACCTTGCCGAAGAATCTTACCCAAATAACTCAACCATAACTTCAGTTTCCTCTTCAGGTTTTTAAAATAGGGTTAAACATATCTATCTTGAATAGTAGAATGTCTATGGACGATTCGTTCCTTTTCTACTACTCAAAGATCTCTTACATACCCAGATCGATACTTCAGGCACATCAGCACTTGTACATATGTGCTCACATAATTCACCATACCTACCACTTTATCTTTCAACTCTAGAACAAGATGATCCTATCCTCAACAGACCCACCAATTTAGGTCACAGTCCTCTAGATGTTGCCGGCATGTATTGCAGAAAAGAATACGTCGAGCTACTAAGAGCGAAAGGTGCAATCGATAATGGTAAAGTGGACTGTTGGGCGATTCAAGGTGCAAATATCGATAACTGGTCTGGAAATGTAGATCCATCAAAAAAAGTTCTTATCCATTGGGCAGCTTATAACAACTTGCCTTAAGTATTAAAAAAATTCCATGAAGTCGGAGCAAATGTGAACGAAGCAGATGAAAAAGGTAATACTCCTATCGATTTGGCAGTCATCAACAAAAGCTACTAAAGTGTTGAAGTTCTAGCTAAGCTAGGATTCAGGCCGAAGCAAACTTTACTCTAAAATGCTCAAAGTCCCTACCTCACAAATTTAATAAAAGAATTAGATCGCAGTTCTTTTAGTGTGTTTATGTAAAAAACTTTGAAGATGACTTTCATACCTTTTGTTATTTTGAGTTAGTTCCTCATAACAGACACAAATCCGTACTTAGCACTCCTTACTCTGATTATTTTCTTCTATTTGGCAGCAAAAGCACCAAGACCTGATTCAATAAGAAGACCAACTGAATTTTATAGTGAATTGGTAAATCAAAAAATTATTTATGCTTCCAATCACATCTACTATGTCTTTTTGCTACTATTTTTCATCCTTACTAGCCTCTAGACTCTAATCATCTTAAAAGTAGAAACAGTGTTATTGGGACTATATTTCTGGTTTTTAATCGGTGTCGTATTGACATTAAGCGTTAACTTAGGTATCATGTTTTACGGTATTTTTACAAACACAACACCAAGCTAAATGTTCGAATCACACAAACACCCTCATCTATGGAAAAAAATCGACTACATAATCCATAAAAACATCGTGACACGTGTCTACAAAAATCCAAATCGTAAAGACATACTTAGCAATATCCAGTATTACCTAAACTTCAAAAACTAATGATTGTTCATAAATCACCAAAAATACTAAATTAAGATTAATTGCTAACATATAGATGACTCAATCATATATTTTTCAACACTTCGCCTGCCCCATCGGTTAGTTTTTTCTTGCCTTACTTTGCCAACTTGTCCAACTTGTCATCAATTTTTTTCTAGTGGCTAGAAAGGAACGGTTTTATGATATTTGTGTAGATTGTGCTGGAAATATTTGAGAGAGGATGAAGTAAAGCCACAGTTATTAGAATTCTGAATGACATGTAGATAAATTTGTTAAAGAATAGTCTCAAAAAAGGAGTAGACACCTCCACCAAAGAGAATATAATCCAATATGTTAAGTAACGGATATCATCTTCTTTGTCCACACTTTACAAAGCTATAAAAGAAAGATAGGCTGGTATAAGATAGCAGACGATACTCGTCAGAATATTATGTGTGTTCAGAATAGGGCTCAAGACTAGCAGAATTAAAAAGGCTATCAGCAAAACAGAGCTTGGTTTGATTTTATATTTCTCTTCTAAAGACTTAAGAGCTGGCATTTTGTCGAGTGCCTCAAATTGGAGTGGCTGTATGAATTTGTTAACTAACTCCATTTCTGAATGATATAAATATATACGAGCTTTTCAAAGTAGATCAAATCACTATACTCTCAATGTTTATTTCAAATCAGCTGAATCAAGTATTGTTAAACTGTTAATCCTAGGCATTCATTAGTGTATTCCTTTATCATGAAAGCATGTGTTTGGTATTTGATTTTTGTTGACCTCAAAAATGAGATTTGAATAGATATTAATATCGAAACATTATCTTACGAATGGAGGATTTCTTCACTGATGGGGATTACAATGCACCTCAAATAACTTAATATCAACCTCGACAAGTAGAATTCAACGCAGAACAGACATAACCAGCATATTTCTACCCAATATGTATCACATCAGTAATCAAGAATCTACCCACTAATCTGGTCTCGATTTTGGTGGTTTTTCCGAGTCACAACCTGCATCTACCATCATCTACAATCCCCCAGCATAAAATGATTTTAATGATTTTGAGGAGGATGAAACTACTAAAAGAATTCGTGAAGAAGAAGAAAGAATTCAAAACGAACTCAGATAAAAAAGCGTACAATTTTTCATATTCAGCAAAAATAGTGGAACAACAAAAATGACAGAATTGCAAAAGGACGTAAACAACTAGCAGAGTTTCAGGCGAGAAAAGAACAAGAAAAACAGGAAAGGGCGAGGGAGAATCTTGAAAAACAAGACAAATTAAGAGAGGGATACAACAAGCTAAAGATTTAGTAGGGATGGCATAAGGTCATTTCTAGTATCAACGTCAGGCAAGGCGAGCATAAGGGCAAAAAGGACACAAACAGAATGAGAGAAGCTATCCTGCACCGCCGTGAAGACGAATCTGGCAAATGATACTCCGTCATATCTTATTTAGTCTACAAGCGAAGGATATCTATATTTAATAGCTATCAAAAGTCCGAAAATATCAATAAAAATCATCATTTCATAAACATAAGAAATCAGAAACAGATTATTCACTTGAACGCATTTTTCCTTATCCGATGCTATAACTGAAGCAAAAGAGATGGGTTTTTTGTGCGGATAACCCCACAAATATTCTACCAGTAATTATCAAGCATTCTCTATCGTACTTTCATACGTTCATATCGATATGACACACTTTCTTTAACTTTATTTTAATCTGCCAGACCAAACTAGAGGGTTACAAGCTCATAATTTTTGAATTTTTACTAAGCAAAAACTGTAAGATTTGCAAATTAAGAAGACTAGAGGTAAAATTGATACTTGTTTTCTCCCGAAAAAATATCCTGGAACCACTTCAGTTCATTTTTGATTTCCTCCTAGACCAATTCAGACAACTATTTTTACGTAATAAGCATGACATAAAGAAAAGATACATTTAGTTCACTCGTCAACTCCACCTTATAATTCTACGCACTCTTAAACACCCTCACCATAACTATATCCTGAAAAATAAGTGATTCTGATTTGACTGTCATCAGTACCTCTTTTTGGTGCAACTCCACATAGCCTCCTTCTAACGATGGATCTGCGTTCATTATATCAATTATATTCTTGCAACCATAGTTCAAAATCGACTATTGTTGTTGTATTGAAGTAAAAATCATTTTGTATGATGCTGTTCCTCCTCTTGTTCTTCGTGACCCTACTCGTATTACTACTATTATTAGAGTGCATTTTCATGTGGATTTGGGATATTGTACTGTTGCTTAACTGTGTAGATAATATAGTTAGAAATACCTCGAGCTGCTCTTATTTTATTTTATATATACGTTAGCTTCAAGTTGCGGATTTGTTATTGATCAACTATATCTCTGTTTTTGAAAAACTCTTGCTTAACCAAACGACGAATAGCCTGCACTTTGATGGGATCATCGACCATACGGGTGGCTAACTTGAGACAGTCTCTAAAAATGAGCAAAACGGATCTGTTTTCAATGAGTTGTGCTGGATTCATGATTATATTTTAATTTTAGCTAAAATGACGTCCAAATTCAACTATACCGCTTACAATATGATGGGATATACTCTTCGTCATTTCAAAGATGGGTTATCCGCCGTAAACCTCATTTTTGTTTATTCTCTTAATTTGAATCAATTATATTTAAGTTTGAATTTCGTTTTATTTAAATAAAAAACATTAGGAAAGATTGTTCTTTAACAATTATCGTAAAATGAAGCCCAAATTGTCTTCCACACTAATAAATTTTAAATATTGACAATGACAAGTACTTTGAAATCAAAAACTATCCAAAATAATGCCATACCAAATCCCAATAACCAGTAACATCATTTTCTCCATTTTCATCATAAATAGCTTTCAAAATCAGAAAGGAAACCTTTTCTTTAGCACTATTTTCAATTAATTTTTTACCCTCAAGACGCTACCATTCTTTTTTTGATTGTTGTTCTCCCTTTACAAATAGCAAAAGTCGCCTCAACTCATTCTCTACGCCACGCTTGGTTCTACTCACACCAACTATTGTACTGAATATCAAACGTAATAATTTGAGATTACTTATCCGCCGATTTATTTTCCATTTTTCATAGTTTTATTTATACTCATGATATCTCCGAAACTACTCTTTATACTTGGACTACTACTTGCAATCACCCACACGCAATAAGTTGAGGTGCAAACTTTAGTTGCCAACAATCCCGAACTTCTACAAACTCTCAATAACTACTTTGGCTGTGCCAAATGGAACGGAAATGTCTGCTAAAAGTGCTCAAATCGCTACTTTTTCAACAAAAAAGGCGTCTGCATTTAAGTAGCTCCCTAATGTAAACTTTTTAATCAAGATGTTGGAATCTGCTAAAAATGCTACGAGGGATACAATCTCTTCAATGGAACATGCAAAATTTTAGCTGCAGACCAACTTGTTAATCCAGGATGCTTGAAGTTGGATGGCAATCAAAATTGTCTTGAGTGTTCGGCTAGATACTTTTCAAATGCGCAAGGTTAATGCCAGCCAGTTTCTGATTATTGTAGAACTTGGAACAAAGACTCAGGAATCTGCCTCACTTGCTATTCAGGCTACGTTGTTAGTGAAGGTCAATGTATCGTAAATCCCAAACCTTTCGTTCCTTCAGCCAACGACCGATGCAAAACTTGGATAGAAAATCAATGTGTTGCTTGTCAAAATAGAGCCTATTTTGATTCTAAAGGCGTCTGTCAACCTGTCAGTGACTACTGCAATACTTGGGATCCCCAAACTGGTTTCTGTTTCACATGCTATGCTGGCTTTATCCTTAACAAAGGAGCCTGTTAATTAGCTCCAACTGTCTATCCTGCTGACATTGGCTGCAAGATATGGGAATGGAATACTCAAAAATGCATTTCTTGCTCTCAGAACTGGGTCTTCAACACAGACAGAATGTGTGTACCTGTAAGTGATAACTGCGCCACAAGTGATGCTCAAGGTCTTTGTACTTCATGTTACAAAGGCTATGATTTAAATTCTGGGTCATGCATTGTTTCTCCCTCAAACACTAACGCTCCTTTAGATATCGGCTGCAAAATATGGGATTGGGATAATAATAAATGTCTTGAGTGTTCCAAAAGATATTATTTCGATTCAAACAGAAAATGCCAAGCTGTAAGCAATCTTTGTAATGCTTTTGACAGCAAATCAGGAGCTTGTACCAGTTGCTTTACCGGTTTCATTTTGAAATAAGGAGCTTGTGTTACTTCAGAGCTTATTGTTGTCCCTGATTTAGGCTGCTCAAACTGGGATTGGAAAAATTTAGTTTGCCTTTCATGTTCTAAAAACTGGGTTTTAATCTCTAATAAATGTGTTCCTGTAAGTGATCAATGTTTGACTTGGGATCAAAAGTCTGGAGACTGTCTTACTTGTTATATTGGTTATAATCTCTCTAACGGAAAATGTCTCATCCAAGACCTTACTCTTATCAATCCTCCAGACAAAGGCTGTAGCGACTTTAGTTTGATAGGTCAATTCTGCCTTAAATGTTCAAACAGGTGGTATTTAAATAGTAATGGAGTTTGTACCCCTGTCAATGATCTTTGCAAAACAAACGATGCCAACGGAAGATGTCTGACTTGCTATGATGGATATCGTCTTAATGATGGAGCCTGCGTTCTTAATGATATTGTTAAGCCTTCAGATCTTGGATGTGGCAAATGGGATTGGAATAACCAAGTTTGCATTTAATGTTCAAAGGGTTTTGCTTTTAATAATAACAAAGTCTGTACTGCTGTAAGTGATCAATGCAAATCCTATGATGTAAAAGGTTCCTGTACATCTTGCTTCAAAGGTTATGATCTTGTCAATGGTGTCTGCTCTTTCTCATCATCAAACAACGCTAAGCCTGCAGATCTAGGTTGTGCCACTTGGAATTGGGACACTCAAGTATGTATATCCTGCTCAAAGAATTGGGTATTCAATTCTCAGAATGTTTGTGTTCCTATTAGTGATCAGTGCAAAACCTTCGGTGTTTCAGGATTATGCAGTTCCTGCTTCAAAGGCTACGATTTGTTAAATGGCACATGCATCTTTTCTGATTCAAACAAAGCCAGGCCAAGTGATCTCGGTTGTGGCAAATGGGACTGGGATAACCAAGTTTGCTTATCCTGTTCTTCTGGTTTTGTCTTCAATAAAAATAAAGTTTGTGTTCCAGTAAGTGATCAATGCAAAACTTCCAATGATAAAGGGTAATGTACTTCATGCTTCAAAGGATACGATCTGGTTAATGGAGTGTGCCGCTTTTCTGACTCTAATAATGATAAACCTTCTGATGAAGGATGCTCAAAATGGGATTGGGATAATCAAGTTTGTCTTTAATGCTCTAAAGGCTATTCTGCTCAAGCTTTAATAAGTGGAAAAAGAATTTGTGTTTTGATTACTGATCTTTGCAAAACTTATTCAGCTGATTCAAGTGCCTGTACTTCTTGCTTCAAAGGCTATGATTTAGTTGATGGATCATGTATATTGTCTCAATCTAACAATGCTAAGCCTTCTGATTTAGGATGTGGTATATGGGATTGGGATAATCAAGTCTGTCTTTCTTGCTCCAAAGGATTTGTTTTCAATGCTAAAAAAATCTGTACTCCTGTCAGTGATCAATGTGCCTCATTCGATAGTCAATCTGGCTTCTGCATTTCCTGCTTTAAAGGTTATGATTTAGTGAATGGAACCTGTGCTTTTTCTTCTTCTAACACTGCAAAACCATCAGACCTAGGCTGTGGCAAATGGGACTGGGATAACCAAGTATGCCTCTAGTGTTCTAAAGGTTATGTTTTCAAAGGATTGTTGACTGGCAAAATCTGTGTTCCAACTTCTGATTTTTGCAAGACATACGATACTACATCGGGAAATTGTACCTCTTGCTTCAAAGGCTACGATCTTGTGGAGGGAAACTGTGTATTTTCATCATCAAACACGGCTAAGCCAAGCGATCTAGGCTGTGCTAAATGGGACTGGGATAACCAAATTTGTTTAGCATGCTCAAAAGGTTACTATTTGAACAGCAATAGAATATGTACTGCCTATAGTAGCCAGTGTAAAACGATTAGTAACTCTGGATTGTGTATCTCATGCTTTAAGGGTTATGACTTAATAGATGGAAATTGCGTATTCTCAGCATCAAATACAGCTAAACCTGCTGATTTAGGATGCTCTAATTGGAATTGGGATAGTCAAATCTGTCTTAAATGCTCCAAAAACTGGGTCTTCAACTCATTTGGAATTTGTGTGCCTGTTAATGATCTATGCAGCACTTGGAGTGATGCAGGTCTATGTACTTCCTGCTACAAAGGATATGATCTAGTGAACGGAACTTGTGTCTTCTCTAGCTCAAACACTGCTAAACCATCTGACTTAGGATGCGGCAACTGGGACTGGAACAATCAAATCTGTATTTCCTGCTCAAAAGGTTTTACCTTTAACGCTAAAAAAGTTTGTGTAGCAGTCAGTGATCAATGCAAGGCCTACAACGCTGATGGGCAATGTAATTCTTGTTTCAAGGGATATGATTTGATCAATGGAAGCTGTATTTTCTCTGCCTCAAACAATGCCAAGCCTTCAGACTTGGGATGCGGTAGCTGGGATTGGGATAACAACAAATGTCTTGCTTGCTCTAAAGGTTTCGTTTTTAATGCCAATAGAATTTGTGTTGCTGTTTCTGACCAATGCAAGACCTTTGATTTAACTGGATCTTGCACTTCTTGCTTTAAAGGTTATGATCTTATCAATGGTACCTGTATTTTCTCTACTTCCAACAACGCTAAACCTTCTCAGATAGGCTGCTTCAAATGGGACTGGGATAACCAAATCTGTCTCGAATGTTCTAAACGTTGGGTCTTCAACAACAACCAACAATGTGTACCTGTCGATGACAAATGCTCTTCATGGGATTCATCATCAGGACTCTGCACTTCATGTTTCAGTGGTTACATCGTACAAAATGGTCAATGCACATTGGCAAATCCTCTTTGCAAATCCTCAGATGCTTCAGGTAAATGTATAAGTTGTTTCACAGGGTATGTTGCTGTTAGTGGAAATTGTATTCCTATTAACAAATTGGCAAGTATATATTTATACTATGCTTAATGTTGCCCTGAGAAGCTAGCAGAATTGCAAAAAGGTACCTCCAAAAGTGATTGATTATTTATCGGGCTTCGGTTTATATCACTCTCTATTACAATTTTAATTGAATGTAAACTAATCAGTTTTTATTTGAACTCGTATGTTCTAACTCACCTCTCTTACGTTTCGATAACACTCAACCAACTTTTTTTGATCATATCTATTTTTTAATCTTTTATTCTTAAAGCAATAGAGTTGGATGATTCCACTCTGATTGGTTTATGGATATAGTCATTGCTATTTATAAATTCCTTTATGAGAAAAATGGTCTATTCTTAGGCAATATTAAACTCTTTTCGCATTAAAATATAAACTCTTTACAATTCATAAAGAAACAAATTACAACACTCGATATAGGGTCATTTTCAGATCTATAATTTTGCTCATAAAAAAGACCAGTGTAATCTGGTTGAAAAAAAAAATCATAATATCAGATAACTTATTGATAGAGTTTAGGAAATATTTGTAGGCTAAAATATTAATTGAAATCTATGTTTAAGTCAATTCGAGAGAGATAAATCATTGGATCTGCTCAATGCTCTGCTCTTTTTCAAATTAAAGTCGTGAAGGGGTGTATCGCCTAAAAAAATTTTATTTCCAATCGTTTGTTAACTTGCAGTAGTTGCTATAGTTTTAGGTCAGCTCCTCAGCAGCCTTTATCTATCTTAAAGTATAACTCTTCAATTTTGTGGCATCTCCTTCGCTGTTGTACTGGATCTGGCTATTTGGAGTGAAGGAGTGATTTACCACACCACCTCCATCCCTTAAAATCAGCAAAGCATCTCCATCTTGATAGTTCATGGTATGTTCAACGATTGCTTCTAACTCTTCTGGTTTTTTGTCTTTTACAAACTCTTCTACTTTCTACTAGGTGATGATGAGGTTGGGAAGATTCGGGGCATTGAGACAGGGCACTCCTTGCACATTATTGTCAAAGACCCACCATATGGCTCCCTTGGGTATGTCTTCTTCAGCAAAGAATCCCAGCCCATGGACAGAGCTTTGTTTGCAGGATGTTTTAAAGAGGATCGGCATGCAATAAATTTAAAAACAATTGGAACTGGTGAAGCCCGTGATAGATTTATCTAGGAAAAAATAAAATATTTAATATTTGAACTATGAATTTAGACTACCCAAAAAAGTGTTTTATTCATGGTTTTATTTCAATTTATTCCTATTACCATAATTTATGAGTATTAATAGATTAATACAGATAAGATATGTTTGGTTAATTAAAGATATGAAACCGATATTTATTTTTATTAATTTTTATTAAGACTTAACAATGGCCGATTAATCCCAACAACCTTGTGTTATGTGTCATTAGTCCAATGAACAGATGCTCATGCTTTCCTGTGTCCATGATCCCTGTGTCACTTGCGCCGCGATCCACTACGTCTAAAATGAACCTTACAATTCCAAAGTACCATAAAATTTATGAAGATGTACACCTGTGCCAAATGCGGGCAAGAAACTGAACTTGACTAGTCTAGTGTTGCCTAACTCCTAAGAGTCTATAACTTGCAAAAAAAAAAAAAAAGTAGAAGAAAACCAAGAAATCCACCTTCGACTGTTACACAAAAAGAGTCCAGAACAAAAGCTAGTTAACCAGCTCCAAGTTATTCTCGAGGAAAATAAAGTGAAGAAAGTCATTCATCTTCAAAATATCAAAATGCAAATCCAGTTTCTCAGCCAACATATACCAGCAACGGAAGTAAAAAGTCACAATATCCCTGCAAAGAGCATCAAGATGAATAACTCACCTACTACTGTTTCACCTGTAACAAACCCATCTGTCCTTAATGCGCCATTCATGGATTACATAAAGACCACGAAGTCCAAACAACAAGAAAAGCTATGAAACAAATAAAAGATTTGTTATTAGATGATAAAAAGAAGCTAGATGCTTAGATTAACTCTCTTGCTAATAATCGAGATAGTTCAAAGAGGCTGTCAAAGTAATGGATTGATGAGAATAAGAGAGATCAATAATATATCAAGAAGAAGTTTGCACATCTAAGAACAGTAATGGCTGAGAAGTAGAGAGATATGTTTAAATCTACGTAAATAAATTTATATAGGAATGTTTAAATTTTGAAGAACTAGTCAACTGCATCTGATAGGGCCTTGGAAAATATTATGGCAGTCAACAGAGCCATCGATGACACTCTCAAAAAAGATGAAGTTACCATCTTACAAGAATTCAATAAAAGAGATGAGGAAACAAGCTAAGCTATAAGATTAGCAGATCGCGAAAAAGATAAACTCAGGGAACAACAAATTAATAATCCGCTAAAAGCACTAGAACTCGAACTATTCTAATAAGATTTAGATAGAATAATAGGCGAACTACAAAATCTAAAACTTTCAGTTGCACCACTGAAAAATTGAGCTCAGATTGATAGCTTATTTTTTATCATCTACATACTAACATCAAATTATTAAACGGGTCGCTTATTTATAGTGAAACGAAGATCATTAAAAGGAATTTTCTAAACGAAAAGTATCCATAACTCTCGATAGCTATTCACAACGAGAATCTTTTTCTTTGAGCTACCAAGTTAATCTTTATATTTTTGATTCACGGTCTTAGCGATAAGATTCATACTCATGGGTCACATCTTATAAAACTTTTCTCAAAGAAACAGAATGCCTGCTTTGTTATTATAAAAAGGCTAGTCTGCTTTTCGTTTGTGCTAGTTCATTCTCCAAGTTTCTGACGGATTTGTACTTATCTGTGTTGAGAATGTTCGAAAGTTAATTAAACTATTTTCGACTCTTTTCTAAGGCCTCACTTTTGACCTCTAAACATTTTTTGAGTTATTTAATTTATTTCTATCTTCCCTTATACTTTGATTCACTCTATACCAACTGTCTCTTCAAAGTAGCTATTTCCTTTGCCATTTTGACTATTTCTCCACTGATTTGTTCATTATTACTCGCTTTTTTATTTTTGGGCTACTGCTGAATGGGTTCCAAAATTTGTCCCATTTCGCATCGAGTACATAAACTTGATGGATTAACCACTCCTTTTTTTAGCAACTCCTGCGCTTCTGTCAGTTTGCTTATATTATTCGTATGTAGATCCATATAGACCTGAACAAACTGATCCCTTGAAACTGCCTTCTAGGGTATTTTCTAAACAATCTTTTCGATTTGTTACAATTCAGTATTAACTTCCATATCTCTTTTTTGTTGATTGTATTTTTTAACAATATTGAGCATCTTTTGATGTTACTCTTTCAACAACTTATTCTCACGTTTCAGCAACTTTCTTTCTTACTCGATTTTTAAAATGAGGTCAAGTTGTTACTAAACTGCCTGTTTTAGAGCTGCCTCAGATTTCATTTAAATATTAACTTATAACTACTATACGATTAGATCAAAATTATGAAGAATCAAGTATCACTATTTTTTTGTTATCTATTTGCGAGATGGTGTCAACCACCCAACGTAGAGGTAGGAAATTAACCGTATGACATATCCAATCCATTTAACGTTGAAAACTTCTAAGAAGAAGTAGTGGTATCCGAAAGGTTGGAATAAAGGTTCAGCTGGTGAATGACACAACATAAAATTGATGTTGACTTTAAAAATTCTACATACTGGTACTAAAAATGCGAAATGGTAGATTAGAATACTCCCAAAAGCAATTGCATGATTTTTGAAATCTGGTCGAAGATATTCGTATCTTCTAGCGAGAATTAAAGGACCGAAGGGAAGAATCAGCAAATGCTACCCGAAAAATACTATTATTTCCACTATTGACAATCCCTATAGATGAGGGATAATGAGCGCTCCAAAAGGACCAAAAAGCCATCCTGTCCAAACCGTATGTAGTCTTCTCATCCACAAGCTAGAATTATCTCCAACCATCAAAATCAATTGTAGTATCAAAGTCACATGGCATGGGTTAAGCAAGAAAAGCCCCTCTCTTCTCACTATTTTTCTATAAATAGTGTAGATAAGACTCACGCAACCCAAAACAAAACATATTTTTTCGAGCAGATTAGGAGCAAGTGACTTCACGATTTTTTTCTCGTCGGCAGCGTGATTTCTCCATCTGTAGGTGAAGTAGGCATAGAGTACAATAAAGAAGGTGCAAACTGCAAGATGGTAGAGGAAAGGTATTTCCTGGTAGCACTCCTCTCCTCCAAAATGTTTATGTTCCGAGTTGACTAGACCTTCAACAAAGTAGTTATGCAATAACTCCTTATAAGTTGCCATAACCAATTTATTCTGTGTTAAAATAAATCATATTTTATCATAAATTCCACAAAACAATAATAAATCCCAAGACACTTGTCCCTCCCTTTACTATCCACATCTCACATAGATCAACTTCGTCAAAGTTATATGAATAAAATAAATATCATTTGGTCACATAATTCGACTATTGATTGCTCATTTAATTGAGATATTACTATTTGTCCTAGTAGAAATCGATATCGAAGTTGCTCATCACACGATTTATCTCTACGTATCCACACATTTACTATTAAACAGCACTTCGATATCTTTTGTTCGCATTAAAACTAGCAGAGTTAAAGGGATATGCGATAAACACAGACTGAAGTATGCGATTGATTGTATATTTATGAATTATTTGGCTTACATCATACCCAAAATATTGAAGAGCAAACACAAAAACTTTATATATCTCAAAGCAACTACCCTCTACTTGCCCTCTCGCAGCCATCCCTTCTCATTCAAGTATTCATTCATATTCTCCAAGCTAAAACCATACAATATCTTCCGATAAACTAAACCTATGATCCATTCTACACCTATCCACAAGATATGATAAATGCCCAAAGGCAAAGCCATAGCCAGCACGACATAAATGATAATGAGGGCAGTAATGAGCGCAATGGTGGAGTATTGCAAGTGTAGTATTTTTTGTAGCGGTTAATGTAGTTGCTAAATTAGGGCGGTGACGGCAGCCTGATTATTGGCTCTTATCATTCATTATTATAATTATCAGAAATTCAAATACTTTCCCATAATTTCCAAACTCAACCATCCCACCTACTCTCTCCATACTATTGCTTCCTCTTATTCATCTATCATTCATTTTCATCTTGATTTCCTCTGCAAATATAAATCCTTAACCCATATTTGAATCTTCTGATATAATATAAAAGTTATAATAACTCAAATGAACATTTTGGAAAGCAGTCTCTTTTTAACCATACTTGCATACCTTATGCTCATTAGAGAAATATCCACTTATACGATTGCTGTTCCCAGTGGAGCCACCGCCAGTGATTACTATACACTTACTCCCAATGTAGAATACCTTATCAATGCTACCTTTCCAGTCAATACGTCCATCACTGCAGGCAGCTATGTCACTTTACAATTTCAGTATAGATACAACATCACTAACTCAACACTAAACAACTGCAGATTCTCCCTCGATACAATCACATATAGCCCGACTAACTGCAATGTGTCAAGGTCTGGGAGTTCCACAGCGACCATTTACACTTTAAAATTTCCCAACATGTTCCCTACGGCACTGAGCAATCAATCTGGGATAAATCTAGCAGTATTGATAGTATAAAATAGTTAAACATCACCAATCCTTGGGGAGGAGGCCTCAGTGCAAACTAAAACATCAGCATCTTTCTCTACAACTCAGCCAACGCTCAACAAGGGAATGGACAGACTTCCATCAGATTTTGGCCCTCTGTGATGAATGGCTGTAGTTTCACAAGTGCGAGTTTGACAACTGGAGTGAACTCAACTAAGACACTCACGTTTAAACCAATAGTGCCAGTTTTGGCAAACAGCTATCTTCAAGTGACTATGCCTCTATGGTTCAATACTATATCAAATGCTCCATCAAGTCTATCGTGCTTGGGTGTCAATGTAACTCAATAATAATATAGAATTCAGATTCAGGGACATTAGTGTGTAGTAAATCTATAACATCACCCAACTAGGTATTTTCCTTCAGTGGATTCGTCTCAACTACCAAAAGTTATAGCTCCCCTATTGTATTAACAATATCTCCACTTCGCAATCCTTGGTCACTCTATCCTTTCGGTCCCATCACTTTTCAAATACTCAATAGCAACATCCCAACTCAAAATTGTTCAGGCATCTATCTCAACATGACAACTCCTAACAGTTTCACCAACATCTATCAATTTGACCTACCTTTTTCACCCCTTATCTCTACTATCTATGACTCACTAACTCTCAGCTTGACTATTAGAGAACCTTTCCCTGCTTCGACTGGATATATCATGATCAATTATCCTGATACTGTTGGCATGACTTTTGTGGGAAGTGGCTCAGTCAACAATCGTACAAATACATCAATCACTCTTGGAGGGCTTTCAGGAACAGATCTTACTGCAAATGGGTCATTAATAAATATGTTCTTTTCTCTAAAAATTCTAATACCACCCTCCTCACGATCTTTCAGTTTCACTTTCACCAGTCTCTACTTTAACTCCGGCAACTACTACTCTATCGATACCATTTCCACTACCATTACACCTTTAACAGGTACACTCACTAATGGCTCTGCTATCCCCACCTCATTATTCGTAAATGATATCACCTCTTACACTATTAGTTTTACCACTAATAATGAATTGAAGAATGGAAGCTATATTCGAGTAATATTTCCATCGACTCTCTCTGTCTCAGGTACTTGCAGCTCTACAAATGGTTTCATCAGTTGTTCAGTTACAAATACCACTGCTGCTAATTTATCTGTTAGTGGCTCTATTCCTGCTTCATCTACTGTAACTCTCATCTTCAACCAAGTTAAAAATCCCAACCAAGCCTTCAATACTGCTTCAATACAAATCTATACCTACTGGGATAGTGGACTTGATAGTATGGTTGACAGACTCACTACTGGCCTCACTATCACAGTTATGGCTAGGCCAATTACAGCAGTATCTATAGCTCCTGTATCTTCAACTACCTATGATTTCACAAATTATGTTTTTACAATGCAGACATTAGATCCAATACCTAGCGGAGGCACTATAGCAATCACTTTTCCTTCTACAGTGTCTTTAGGAAACGTTAGCATCGCTTCTGCTTCTTTTTCTATTGCTTCTTGTTCAGTTTCTGTTTCAGGAAGTGTAGTGATTCTTTCATCTTGTTTTAGCTCTTCTCTAGCTTCAGGAAATCATACCTTTAATCTGTCGAAAATATACAATCCTCCATCACTGCAACCTACAACTACTTTTACCATATCTACGGCTGGCTCTCTAGGAAATGTAAACTATAATTCTTCTGGCTTGACAGTTACTATGATCACTCCCGCAACAAGTTCTAGTTTTTCAGTAGTACCGACTTCACAAACAGTACACGCACTCACCATCTACACCATTTCTATAACTTTTGCAGTTCCACATCAAAGTGGTGACTATTTCACATTTAACGTTGATCCGACAATGAGTATCAGTTCGCTCAATTGTACAGCAAATTCAGGTGTCACATCAGTCAGTTGTTTCCTTTTCAACTCATCCTCAATCAATACTACCTTTACAAGCAACCCGTCAACAAGTGTCCAAATCGCTTTATCTTCCATCCGCAACTATGACATCAGTAGCACTGGTATTAATTTCCAAGCATTTTTATTTAATTCTGCTAACTACCAGATGGAAACTACATCTATAAAAGTTGTTACATATAATCCAGAAATAATTACCGCAGTTTCTGTCAACAAAAATCAACAGATTGCACTATACTAAAATTCCAACATTACACTCATCGCTAGTTCTCCATTTGCAATCGGTCCATCTTTTTCTACTAACTTGACATCTTTGGTCATTACTGCTCCTTCATAATTTAGCTCACTCAATAAAACAAGTTGCAGTCCTTCTTTGGGTAATTGTACCTTCACTAACTTAACATTTACAATCACTCCCATCGGTTCTAGTTTTACTAATTTTACCGTTGTTTTGGGAAATATCCTACTGCCGTATATTACAACTACTTCAACCAGTTTCTCTGTCTCATTTCAATACAATGGCAAATAAATCGCCAAGGTTATTTCAGGCGTCACCATCTCTCCTTACTGTACGAATCCCTGTCAAAGATGCTCTGCGAATTCATCAGCTTGTTTTAGCTGCCTGCCTCCTCCCAATACTGCAATCCGACTGTTTTCAAGCAACAACAGTTGTCTAGTTAACTGCCCGAACGGCTACTATTCAGATTTAGACAATAATTGTCTTGCATGTATTTCTCCGTGCCTGCATTGCCTAGATTCTGTCAACTGCAGCAAATGTGTAGCTAATAATTGGCTCTACTTATCCACTTGCTCACCAACCTGCCCAAATACATACTATAACGATTCTACAGGTGTTTGCTTATCTTGCATTAGTCCATGCGCAAACTGTGCAACAGCATCGATCTGTA
>Ga0194117_10001402_pt1 | contig 28202 bp, 19 predicted proteins | sample TA2MahsurfametaG_FD_160579 | JGI IMG/M metagenome (GOLD analysis project Ga0194117, IMG submission 160579) | Freshwater microbial communities from Lake Tanganyika, Tanzania - TA2015009 Mahale N1 surface | ecosystem: Environmental > Aquatic > Freshwater > Lake | place: Tanzania: Lake Tanganyika... | reverse complement strand
GATATACGGACAATATATTCAAATGTAAGGACTTATTACTCCTGAGTAGTTGCCCAACTCACTAATAAAACTCTATCTTGATGAAACTGTTTTCTGGAAACGATTTCACAAGGTCTCCCGCTTTGAAGATTTTTTTTGCAGATCATATGACTTATGCAGAGATTTGAATGATAACAGGAGGGTCGCTGTGAAGGATTACTGTTCAGCTAGTTAAATACAACGTCGGGATGTTTTGCTGAGTAAATGTGGAATGAGGTAGATCTTTAAGCCTACACTGGGATTTAGAAGATGGAAGAAATATGCAAATTGGTGGCATTTTCGCAATAAAGATAAACAGGCGACATTCGAGCTGCTTTTGAGTATAATGACGAATCTCTTTCAGAACTCATATCCGTATTTCCTGAACTATCCAGACACATTATTGCCAGAATAACCGTAAATAGTTTTATCTTTTTATCTTCAAGGAAATGCTCTTCGCTATCAGAAATCTGTCCAATGTTGGCATAATACTCGAAGAGATCGCGCTCACCAATTTGCTGCTTTACCAAGCAGAGGGATGCTATCGCTTGAAAGTATTGTATGACTAGAGATAAAAGTGGGCTACTATAAATATATCAACGGAGACGAGTTTAAGGGAGAATGGAGAAATGATGAGAAATATTCAGCCAACTACAAATTCCTCTCAGGCAATTCTTTTGAAGGTAGATTCAAAAACGGAGAATTATTGTATGGAGTAATGGTCTATTCCAACGGCTAGAGTTATGAGGGAGAATTTTCTAATGGACTAAGACATGGAAAAGGATTATACAGAGATTCCTTTGGAAATCCCAAGTATGAAGGCAAATGGTAAAACGACAAATTTATTTCTTTTACTTGATATTTTTTATTTTCCTACAAATATCCACATTTTTTATAGAGCTATAAACAATAGATTTTCAATCAAATCATTTAGGCTATAGAAAGATATGGATTTTCTATGAGATTTTTCCAAGCATTTGAAAAACGAGCTACAGTTGCACCATCAACTACTCTGTGATCGCATCCGAAGCTTACATTGATCACTTTTCTTTAGACGAGCTAATTGCCTCTGTATTTGGGAACTGATTGAAGCTTTCCAATAGCTACAATACAAACCTGAGGAGGAAGAATGAGTGGGCAGGCGTGTGTTCCTCCAATAGTACCAATATTTGATAGGCAAACTGTTCCTCCTTGGAGTTATTTACCTGTCAATTTAGCTTCTTTGGCCAGATTTCTCAATCTTTATAGTTAGTGTTGAATATCTATCAGATTGATGTTGTTAACATTCTTAATATGAGGAACTACCAATCCGTTTGGTGAGTCAATCGCAATACTGATGTTATGATTTGGATATATGCTGTACTCATAAGGATTAACGTCAGGATGATACAGAGAATTCATCTTTGGGAATTGCTTTAGAGCTAAAGAAAAAGTTTTGATAAGTATTCCCATTACTGTTACTTTTTTGTTGCTCTATTTAAGTGCTTTTCTCATTTTTTCAATCTAAGTGATGTCTAGCTATTCATGGAAGTAGAGATGAGGGATAGTGTTGCTCTCTGTCATAGATTTTTGCATTCCTTTTTCATAGCCATTCATTGTGATAGTTGAGACATTATGTAAGTCTGATTTGGCTGGAGATTATCTTTGAGTTGTGTGAGTTTAGCGAGCAATTTAAGGTTTGTGTTATTGTTTTTTTGTTTGTGGTTAAGGTTTTGATGGCTGTGGACTGGTTGCAGTTTTGTTGATGATATTTTAAATATCTTTCTCTAAAATTCTTCCTCTTTCTCCACTACCTTTAATACTATTGATATCTAATCCATGCTTTTTAATTAAATTTCTCACAAAAGGTGATGCAAGTATCTACGTAGTAGCATTACCTGAATTTTGGCTACTTTGAATTTCTTCATGATTTTTATTATTTGTGGCCTGATTCTGAGTTTATTTGTTAGTATTAGAAGCAGGTTAGTGATTTTAATCCTTGACTTAGATTTAGAGTAATAAATCTCCAACTTGGCAGACCTATTCTTACTTAAAAAATATATTGCGAATAACACCAGTGTCTGTGGCTGTTAATTCTGTAAACTGTTTATCGGAAGCAACATCTGCAATTTTCTGGAACTAAGTGACTGAATCTCCTTACTTCACATAAAATTTCTTGATGGTACCTTACTTTATTTTTTCTCCAAGATCGGGGAGGTTGAACTTGATGATACCAAAAGGATAGTACCCAAAATTTCGTAGCCGTACAAGATTAATTAGCGATGGAGTTTTGTTTTTGATAAATAGCATTAATAATATCTTTGTTGTTAAACTAATATTTATACAATTTATAAAATTACGTTTATTTGTAAGCCTATAAAACTTATTTTAAAATATAACTAACTTATCATGGAACCCAATGCTGATTAGTCACTTTCGGACGAAGAAGAGGTTTTCCCGCAGCAGAGTACTCGTATTTCGAATTCAGCCAACAACGAGCAGACCTAAATGGATCCCTAGGAGGAAGCTGCGAGTAAGCTTCTACAGGCCGAAGAGTAAATCTAAAGAAATGAGGGCAAAATCAGCAGTAAACTCAGTTCGATTTAGTTCTCAGCCAAGACATCGAGTCGAAGTTGTAGTAACTCTTCTAAGACATCAAAGAAGACGACGGTAGCAACTTCCAATCCGCCATCAGTTTGAGAATGAAAGAGCTCGCCTACAACAAAATCCTGGTCCTAACTTACGAGAGGTCTTACTTTCGACTGGTGCTTGCCCACTTCCATATCGCCAAGTAGTACCTGAGGTTCAAGTGCTATGAGCAGACTATCAGTCACATCGAGCAGACCATCAGTAAGAACACGAAAGCTGCGCTAAACAGGGGTAAATTTTCGTTAACGAAGACAACAAACTATTCCATTCCTATTTGTTTACTTATCTTGCGATTTGTCTGTACCATACTAAAAAAATTGAACAAGCGCAAGCTGAAATAAGTAAAGCTATCAATCTACAATAATAGTATGAAATGAATGAGAGAGTATCACTTCCAAACTTCAAAACTTTAGTGTATAATGCCAAAATTAAAGCTGAATTAAAACACGCAGATGCATTGGAGAACATGAAGGATGCAGTGTCTAAAGCATAGAAATACTATGAAAATAGAAAAGGACAGAGTTTAGGGTTGATTCTTTACTAATACGGTAAGATATGCCTATCTCTTAACAAAAAATAAGAGGCAATTAGAAATTATGAAAGAGCAATTCAAACGATAAAAATGGGTAATTCTCCAGGCCATGAAGAGTAGATCATCAACATTTATTACTAATTGGCAGAAATTTACAAAAACACCAATAATGAGGAATACATTAACATTTTGAAACTTAAGTATCAAGTCTTCGAGGATACCTATGGTAACTCCGATAAGAAGTCAATTATCGAGCAAAGAAATTTGGCCAAAGCCTACCTCTAACAAAAGAAAATAGAAGAATCTCTGTAAGAATTTGAGGACATCTTGGTAAAACTTAGATTATCTAGGATAAAGAAAAGAAAGTTTATGGATAAAATAGTATATAGGTGGGCAAATAACTAAAAAGTATTGCCAATATATACTTGGCTAAACATGATAATAAACAGGCTATTATACACTTTAAAAAAGCATTAAAGATATTCCATGATCTGGGCGACCAAAGACTAGCCAGATAGATACGTATGAGACTTACAGCTCTCTAAGCTCAATAACCTAAACATTGATTGTACTATGTTTAAGAATGATTTTCATAGAAATGAGTTAGATTTTTAAAATGCTCAGATTAAATATAACTTTGATCTGAAGATAGGTGGTATTAGTATTCGTAAAGAGTCCTAAATTCAATCCTCATTTTATTTTTAAATTGACAGTATTTTAGCTATTTTAGTTATTTGATTCAGATAAATATGCAGTAATATTCCTTATAAATAATTTGATCGTTATAATGAGTGAAGAGTTGGACCAAGAAAGGGTATAGAAACCTACAATCTAAGCCAGATACAGATATCTTGCCGATTTTAGCAAACAAGAAAGTCCTAACTTGCGCAAACAGTACAGACAATCACTAAGTCCACATTAGATCTCCAATCATAAAAGATCGCCTTCCAGATCATCTCATAAAAAAATATCGAGAATCCAAAGGTATTCACCATCTTGTAGCACCTTTAACCCTCGAAGAGAACCTACTCAGTAATAATTTTCGCCTTATGATGACAGGGCAGATAAGGAATAGGAAAGAATTAATAACTAAGTGCGACAGTAAAATATGGAGCTAAGAGCCTAGATCATCCAAAGCAAACAAATCATAGACTCTCTCAGAGCAGAGTTGAGTCGTAGGGATATGGACCTTCTTCAAATAAGAGAGAATAGTCAAGCTGACTTGTGTTATTTCGAAAAAGTAGTTGCGTAGATGACAGGAGAAATACAAATTGTGTTGACCAAGAACAAAATTTTGTAAAATGAGTTGATAGTTGTGAAATCGAGGTTGCATGAATAAACGAAGCGAGTAGAGGAGTATGCGAGGTTTGAAGAGGAGAGGAAGAGAACAGAAAAAAGAAAACTGGAAATTAACAAAATTTAAGATTAGAGAAGATTGATAGATCAAAGAAGAAAAGAGGATCTCGATAGAGAGGAACAGAAATTAAAAGAAATTACTAATAAAAATGCATCTCAACCTTCAAGACGCTCAGTTGGAAAACTAATGAGTAAACCTACAGCTCAGCAATATTAAAGTAAAAACTAGTCTCTTTAAACTTCCAAAATAAAAATTTAAGACGAAATGCAAACTATAGGCAGATAAAATTGTGAAAACAGACGGGTAGATAATTTGCCCCCAAGACCTCACACTGAGAAATAAAAGTAAGCAAAAAAAGGTTAATAGTTGATTTAAAGTATTTTGGGTATGCAGTTGAAGATAACTGGGCGTCAGGCTACTTCACTTAAGTAACTGTGGAAATGGCTGAAAGAAATGGGTCACTCTCAGAGCTGTTTGAAAAAATGGAAGCCAAAGGCATAAGCTGGGATTTACTTGAATAGTGAAAGGCTGAGATAGTTAGTGAAGTAGGCTTGCTCTTATATTTAATGATCCAACTTAATATAATCATTACTCATTCTATAAGCATTAAACTTGACATGAGAGGTTTGAGAGTTATTAAACATCCATATTTTATAGCCATACTGAGGTGATGAAGTCCAAAACCTCGATAGAGTCCAAGGATTCCCTATTATGAGGCAATTAATCTCAGAGCATGCCAAATTCCTGAATAACGTATAGGAATCATTCCAGGTGTTTACGTGAGTTGGCAAAGTAATCTTCGAAACGATGTATTTAATGGATACATCAATATCTAGGTGGGATACAGAATTCCAATCAAGGCTGGGGCATTATCTAGTCCTAGATAAAGGGGCAATCTAACGAATATTTACATGAAGTTATAGAAGAAATGGTAGGCGGAAGCAGTGAAGATTTCTCTCCTCATAAGCATTTTACGGATAGCTCTGGACGCATTTCTAAAAACTGCCTAGTTTGAGTTGTACCTCGGAATTATGGGATGTTGTTCTGCAAAATATATCGATTCTCACCCATGTGTAGAAAATTTAGTAATGAATCACAGCAACTTTGGATTATGTATATTTTCAATAGCTGTGAACCTGTGGTAAAAGACTACATGATTCCTTTTTTGTTGCTTTGCATAAGGCCTACTTAGTAGAAAGCTAAGTAATGTCCTAATTGGTGCATACTTCGAAAACCTAATCCTTTAAAGAAAGAAGTCCAACCTTGAGACATCAAACCTTTTATAACTGCTCGATATCCTTCATAAACAGGAGCTGTATAAGGTCTATTCTGTCCTCCAGCTCTCAGCATGAGTTCCATCTTTCGTTTTTATTGAAGGGTAAGTGCGGTATTGATTCTGGCAACTTGTGTAGTTTTTGAAATGGGTTATTAGTATAAAGTTTTATGAGGTTTAACTGATAGTTGTAGACTGGCTGTGATAGTAGTGAGTGGTGCAGTTATAAGTACAGAGGCAAAGTTGATGATATTGAGTGAAGTGAAAGTGATTTGTTGCATTTCAAGTATTTACTATTTGACTGCTTGGCTCATGTACAGTAAAGGATTGTAGTTATTATTGGTATTGCTTTCTTGTCTCAAATAGAGTTATCCGAAATCTTTCATGGCTTTAACTAATAAACGAATATAAAAATATATCAAAAATCAACCAAAGTTGCGGATTATGGTTTGCAGCTTTGAACTTATTTTGTAACTAAGATCTTGGATTACATCTATCTCATTTTCACATTACTATTATTCGACTAATCTTCTCAAACTAACTCTGCTCATCAGTTCATTCTCTCTTTCAGATATAACTCTGCTGCTAACTGCAGTATCCATTTCCTATTTCTCCAATTCTAGCTAATATTTGGTCTGTTCGATCACTTTACTCTTTTTGGGAGTGTTGGATCTCTTTGGATTCATCTTTTAGAGTCTTGTGATTTTTTGTTGTAAAACTATCATTTTTTAAGTCAAAATTCCATCATTATCATTCATTTTGAAAAATTTCCTTGGAGTCAACGGTTCTTAGTCTACAAGATGATTTTCGCGATGTGTGCGAACATTTACATTACAAGAATTGATATTCTCTGATTCGATGTTCAATAATCTTGATAAATTCTTATCTTCATCCATGTTCATAGGATATTTTGGTTTTCTTAAAGAGGGTCTAGTATTAATTGAAGAACTGCATTCCTTTAAGGGACTAGAAAAATCATAATTCATAGAACTAGTCTATTTTCTATAGTCTCTTTCCACAGGTTTTAACTAGTATGTTTCTCTCTTTTTGTTAGAAGATGAAGAAATATGAGGTTTATAGGCTTTCTGGGAGTTGGTTTGGAAATAAGGAGAAACAAGTAAGGACAATCTCTGTTAATTTTCGAGGTATTGACTGAAATCTTCCTGTTCTTTGATGTATCTTTTGCGAGGGGTGTAGTTGTTGTACTTCTAGCGTTGGGTGGGGGTATTGGATCTTTTTTGACTAGAACTGAGATAGTTGTCTTGCATATCGTTATAACTTTTTAATAAATTTTATAAATATAAAATATTGGCTATCATAGTTATTGTATTTTATCTTCTCCTGTAAAATCAAGGCTAAAGTTATTCGTTTTGGAACCTTTAACTTCTTATGCATTTTATAATTAAAATTCTTATATTTATGAACTCGATGCTACCTCTTTGATCTATTTTTGGAACTGCTAGAAACCTTTGATTATACCGATATTGCAAGCTTGCCATTCTTTTGATACCTCATTCTACAACACTTTCGCACACTACATTTAATGATAATTACTTCATAAGCCTAAGTCGCAACCTACAATTGTTTCTAAAATGCGCATAGCTCAAAATTGCTCATTATTAACAACATTTGCTCTAAATTTTAAGCCAATAGCTCCGTCTTCTTCAGTCTACGACATATTTCTACCGATTGCTAAAAGTATTCAAGTGATTTTTGATATAATTAAATAGATTTGTATGTAACTGCTAATTGTCCTAAACTGATGCACTAACTTTCAGCATCCCCGTGTTGCCTCGTCCACTCAAGAGCAGTTTATAAGCAATTTATTGATTTCTAGCTTTCCCCTAAAACTCGGTGACACACACCCAAGTTATAATAGGATGCAAAGCAGTTTTCATTATCAGATAGTTTCAGGTTTTAATGATGAAAAGCTATACTTTTGGCAGTTTTTTTATCGTAGTAGAGGTTAACTGCTACTCTGTTGGCTCCCAAAGCCATTCCGATTTTATCTTATAAGGCTTTAGCGAAGCCTAAGTATCTCTTGTAAAATTTAACTGCAGAATGGTGGGCTCTTTTCTACTCGTAAACCATTCCTAAATAAAATGCTAAGTGCGCTTCTTTTTGAATATCTTCTGTTGTCATCCCTGCCTTTGCTCTCATCAGGAGCTAAGTTAACGTCCCTTTTTTGCTTGGAAGTAGGGGGACTGAGGGTGCATATCCAGCTCCAGGACTAATTGTAGATGCCACGGTACTGTTTGGTGTTTCAGGAGGTTAAACTCTGAATTGTTCTTCATAGAAGCTCATAGAAGTAGAGGCGATGTTGGGACGTTGTAGTAGTTAGATAGCCTACTGATAATGTTTGCCGATTTAGCTTTACATTATAGGTTCCTATTTTTATTTAGTTGGTGATAGACCTGAACCTTTTTAAAACTGAAGCAATTTCTAATAATCTTTATAGACCTGCTTTGCCATTTCTTTCTTATCGCTTTTGGACTCTTCTTGTATTTTGTTGAGTTTTAGCTGTCTGGGCTCCAAAAAAATCTGTTTGAAATTTTGCATATCGCTTTCTTCTCGTTTGATAGGACGAGGTTTGAACTCTGAAGATTACTTGGTTTTTATTGATTAAAGCTTAGGACGATCTTTGGCGGCTGTTCTCAGTGGTGAGGTCAGTTTCAGTTTTTGCTCCTACCTCGCGTTTAGCTCAATTGCTGAATATTATAGAAGTTACTACTTAGTAGAGTTAGCATGTTTGAGTCTTTTTTTTTGCTATCGAGAGCATAACGCGAGGGCAGGTAAAGTTTATCTTTGGGGAGATCAGGCGTGCTCATATTTTGTGAACTTTTTGTTAATTTCGGGCTGGAATGTTTCTGCTAGTACATTATTCTTTAAATAAATACACATAAAGTGTTTTTTATATTGAAGAATCATACTACCCTTCAATTCGACTATCTAACTTAAAAATACTCACCCATATTTTAGAAAGACGAATTATTTTATCCAAAAAAAGACCATTTAACTTTGCATTCCCAAAATAAGTTAGATTATACGAAGGTTTATAATTCATACTTATTCATGTTTTTATTCCGGTTAGGCAAGGAGAAATTATCTTACAATGTGACTGTTTCACTGCTCAAACTCAAATACTAACCTAAAGACAATTTGAACAGCGACTAGCAAATACAAATTGTAGTTAATAGGTACATGTCCTTAAAATAAAGTCAGAGGCTCCCATCGACTCGAATTCCTCTCTCAAATCAATAAGAAAGGACAAATAAAAGTTGACAAAGAATCGCAAAACTTCAACATGACTCTTTATTATGATAAAGGAGACAAAGTTTTTGAGAAGAAGATGGTATTTATCCCATAAGTTAGATGACAATTTAAGGTAAAATTCTGAATGAGTTTAACGAAACAGTTACTACTTTGTAGAAAGTTGAGATGGACATAGATTAGTATGCTGAAGAATCGGGCAATACTGAAAATAATATACAAGCATAGATATACAAGTAAGGCAGCAAGAAAGAATATTGTAAAGTTGTCTTCAACCTCAAAATTGTAAAAAGAGATGGGTAGTTGTGAGTTTAAATAGATGTTTTACTGAAACTGATACATACAATTCAGAGTAAAAGTCGATAAATAAGAGCAAAAATAAATATGGATAAAAGGCTACTATTAGCCGAAAAAAATAGACACTGACATAAAATATTTAAAAAAGCTAAGAAGATGCAACTTATAGCCTCAAGTCAAAGGTTAAAAATTCAAAAAAATACTAAAATACACTTTAACGTAAAGAAAAAAACAAAGAAGTTGAAGAGCGCATCAGAAAAGGGAATGAATAGACTGTACGAAGCCACTCCATTAAGAAATTTGATTTCGAGCAAACTTCAGAAGACAACTAGACTGTAGAGTTCAATAAACAGCTTCCTACTCCTCCGAGGTTCAAAATCAATCAAAATCCAATCTAACCTTCTTCTTTAGATCTCAAATTATTCTAGACTGAAAAAATGTTGAAATAAAAGAACAAATAAGTATTGAAACTAAAGAAAGAGCTTGAAATCCAAAAGAAGATATCTGAGTCACTTTTAAATGACCAGAGAAATCAGCAAAATGCTAATCTATCCAGCCAAGCTTTGAAGGAAATGGAAAATCTTAAAACACAACTCATAGTTGCCAATATGAAATTAAATGACTTGGAAACAGTTAATCGGAAATATGGTAATCAGTTGGACGAGGCACATGAGGCGAACCATAAACAGGCTCAGCAACTTGCATACTATAAAAATATGTTGCAGAAAGAAAAGGTAAAGATGGCGGAGGTGTTTCAGATGGCGCTCGAGAGGGGAGATACAGATTTGATTTCTTTTTTATAAGAGCTTGCCTCTCAATAATGATTTCTTCACTTTATTTTCTTTTATAATATGCCTCTTGTTGTTGTTTGTGGAATTCCAGGAAGTGGAAAAACCAAAAGGTCAGAATAACTCGCAAACTACCTCAAAGAAAAGCATAAATGCAACGTAGTACTCATAAACTAATAATCTCTTGGTATTTCCAAAGTAGAGGGATACAAAGGTACACATAAATTCATTTAGGAGCTAACTAATAAAAAATAACAAGAGGAAGGATAAAATTCTAAGTTGAGAAGAATTTATCGGGAAATAGTATCGTGATTGCCGACTCGTTAAATTATATAAAGGGATATCGATATCAGATGTACTGTATTGCTCGAGAACAAAAGACTACATACTGTGTATTGTATTGCAACACATCTGTAGAAAAAGCAAGAGAGTTCAATAGTAAGAATAAGAATAACTATCCAGAATAGCTTTTTACAGAATTGGCGCAAAGGATGTAGCCTCCTCAGCTCAAAAGTATTCATAAAGATAAGTAGATAGATGGGATGTTCCGCTTTATGAGAGGAGAGAAGAAGAAGCTACGCCGATCTAAGAAATAGCCAAAACTTTGTTGTTTTAAACTAAAAAATCGAAGGATCCAGTCTCGACAAAGCAATAATAGAAGCTTTCTGAAGATTATCTCTATCAAGTGGATAAAATATGCCAGTAAATTTGTGAAGAGGCATCTTTGGGTAAACTTAAACTAAATCATTCATGGAATGTTTTGCAGCTTAGGAAGATAAAGGATTAATTCTTAGGTGTTGTTAGATAGAAGTTGATCCCAGTAAAAGTAATCAAATAAACTTTCTTTCAGTTTTTAGTTTAAGCAGATAAACGAAAATGAATATTAGAAATGATTGGTGAAATTATAAATTTATTCAGATGACTAGTATTAAAAAACATGGACATTCGATGCCCCTCATTCCAGAATCTCGCATCAATCGCAGCTCAGTCAACAAAAGCACAGACTAAGAAGCTTCAGCCAGCAAAGCAGCGTGGTAAAAACTGCCCACTCTCAAAATTAGTAAAATAATGCAGAAAATCGGTGCAGGCGATAGGAAAAAGCAAATGTATATCCCAAACTAATAAGATCAGGCAGCTTTTAAAAAGTCGAAATGGTTGTAACTCTCAAGACAGTATTCACCTCATCGTTATGAAGCTAAGCAAGAATATGAGGGTGAGTTAGATTAAATAGTACTCGGATGTTACGATTTCAACTATAATAGAGGAAGAAAAACAGTTTGGAAAAAGTATAGAGAGCGATGTGATGAACTCTCCTTCGATACTCTCAAAGTCATTAAGAAAAAAATATGATAGATTCATTTTTTGAGTTACTCTTTGCTTACTAATACAGTTAGTATATTCAAGTTAATCCAAATCAATGGGTCACTGTGAAATGATTCGTTCCCATTTTGGTCTGCAATAGATTTGGTTGGCTGACCATGCCATTGATGTCAATTTCCATAATTGCCTTAGAAAATTCTTCATAGTTCAGGTATCCTCCATTCGAATGCTTTTAGAACAAGGCTCTTAATTCATATTCCTTGAAATTACATCCAAATTTATCTAAACCTCTTTTAAATTCTTCAAAACCAATATGTTTGTTATCTCCGAGATCGAAATAAAACAATGCCTTTTTACCTGTTTTCCATTCATTGGTTTTGCCATCACTTTTGAGACGTATTTTTTCGAAAAGTGTGTGCTATAACTGTCTCAAATGTTTATCAGAAACAAAAGTTTCAGAATTCTTAAGATTCCAAGTATTCACAATAAGTTGCTAGAAAAGCTAACTAAGATAATAAGTACAGTTTCTTTCTCAGCTGGAATGCAGAAGTTGAGTTAGGTATAATAGTCAACGAATGCTTCTTTGGAGATTTTTCCATTTATACCAGCTTTGCGTTGTAGAGATACTTTAAATTCCTCTCTAACTTGTTAAGGTGATTTTCTTCGAGTGATGGCGTGAGGATGCTGTTGATGATTATAGTAGACTAATAGAGTTTCCAAGCTGATTGAGCCTTCATTTTTACTATCCAAAATGCTGAATGCATGATTAATCAAACCTGCTATTTTTTCACTAATGGAATATTTGACATCCTGTAGAAAATCTCGATAAAGAATAAGGTCTTCCTCTAAATGAATTTGAAATTACATTGATTTTTGGAGTAAAGATCTCGGATGTTTCTGATTTCTTGAGTTGTTAGGAAGACTCCTATTTTGTTTAAAAACAGATTGAAGAAATGAGATGAAAGAACTTTAGTATCTGAGGGATCAAATTGGGCAATAAACTGGTCAACAAAGTGGAAAGTTTCGACTCCCTTGCTGAACATCTGCTGCTTGACTTTATTGAAAATCTGGTTGGGTTTATTTTTCCAGTCCATTAAGTTACAAAAATATATAAAGTAAACCACTCCAATTAATAATTTTGATTGTTTATGATTAGAACTATTTGAAGCTTAGAGTTTGATGTTTCGATAATAATATTTGAGTGAAGTTATGGAAGAAATAAAAATATCAGAATTCAAAACTTAAAAAGACGACTTGGAACTTGGAGAAGCCGATTAGGAAACATAGTTAGAAATGTTAACCTAAGAGTGTTAAGAGCTAATCAATCGACTGTCTTGTTCGTTCGCACCTGCCGTAATGTTAGAATAGACTGAACCTGATGAGCCAATCAACGAGGACTTCAAGAAATAAAAAGCAAGACTTTAAAAGTAGTATTTGGATCTTTGTATTTAAATTTAGAGGCAACAGAAATAGCTAGACAACTACAAATTCAAAATTAAAGTTTCAAACAAAGAGGCAGAATACTATAGTCGACAGATCAAAGAAAAGGAAGAAATTTTATAAAATTTGTAGAAACACCAAGTTTCGGGTAGTGCCAAGAAGTCCACTAGAAATTCCAAAAGATGATGAAATTAATCATAAGTTGATTTTGTAATGTGCACATGTAAATAAGACTAGCTACTGAAAAACCCTTTATTTTTAATCAATGTTAAATAGTCAAGAAAAACAACTAAATACGATGCATAGTTCAACTCAAAAATGTAATCACTTTTTTACTTTCAAGGTTGTCCGAGTGGTGAGTGGAGGACTCTTACTTTTGGATAGATTCTTATTTTTGCTAAAAGATTTCTTAATTGAAACTAGTTTAGAAACTTTTTATTTGGTTTATTCGATATGCTCAGTATCGTATTAAGTTTGGTACCTTACACTTTATTTACTTGATTATTTTATCAATTTGTTTTGTTATTTCTTTCTCTTAGAAGCACTGTTTTCAGATTTGAGTTTATTTTTGAAATTACCCAAACCATAAGAGTCGACAGCCATGGTATACTCAGGAGTTGTATGAATTCTGCTTTGATAAATCTTACTGATTTAAGGGCTACCGAACTGTTTATGATTTTCAAAGTGGTTGATTGTAATCTACTTGCAAATTGATCCTTAGGTTGAATATTTGGTGTTTTTATACATCTTTTAAATGTTGGCTAACAGCTGAAATAGAGAGGTCTACTGGTGTTGATTTATTACTTTTTTCGGACTTTTATTACGTTTTTTTGTCATTTTCTTGACTTTCATCTCCATCTCCTTGAAGCACATGTTTTCCTTGTCTGATGAATGAAGAGTAGTTAGTGTGAGCTACTATTTATCTTTGGCGCAGTTGGCAAGTCTGAGTTGATTCGCGTAGCTACTCATGATTTTGAAATTCTTGCGTTTGAAGTCGACGAAGGTGAGTACTTTTGTGGCGTTGGTGTGAATAAGGTCCGTGAAGATGTATCTTATATTTTGAATTGGGTAGTATTTGTGGATGTATTATTCGAAGCAGGTGTTTTTTTAGATCTACTGGTATTGTACGCTCGAAATATTTCCGCCTGATTAGCTCAACTTTTACCCTGCACAATGGCGTCAATGCGCTATTTTTGAAATTTAGTAGCTGTCTGAACTCCGTCTGTCTTCGTGGCAAGCAGCCTCAAAGTCAGCATCTGTAAGTTTTTCATGTTTGGATTTAGGCTACTCTGGAATATCTTTTTTTCGATGGTGTTTTTGATATCTTTATCTTTGCTTATTCTTTTTCGCATTTGGCAAATTAAATAGAATCATTTAAATACTCCCACTCTTCCAAATAAAACAAAAAGTCCAAAAATTATTATTCTAAACTCTATAATTCATCAAGTGCAACTCGAAAAACTAGTTTCATCATCATTATTATTCTAATTACTATTACAATGTGCTTGTGAAGAATTATTGCAAGGTTAGCATCGCTTACAACTCCTCCACTCTTCCCCCAATATATGCAACTTTGTGCAAAATATAAAGCTCAGCTTAACCCAATCCTATTTGCTCCTGAAGTACTCCATAAACAAGACTTTGCACTTGTCTAGGAATATTGAATCCATCCAATAGATAGTCACATTTGGTGATTGGCTGTCCTTTTTAATCGAGTCCACTTTTCAAAAGTCTTATAGTTTTTATATTGACCTGAATCTAAGATAAGTAACGTTTCCGAAACGACAATACAGCTATATTGCAAACTTGTCATTGAATTCAACCATAAATTAAAGAGCAGGTGCTTTGATAGGCACTCCTAATGGATTTTTGGAGTCTAACATAGTGTTTTCGGCATTTCTTCGGATGATATCCCTCACAAATTCTTTATAATGTAAATTATACTTGGTGAGTTGGGAGGATACTTGATTGTTAGTATTTTTTCAATATCTTTGAGTTCGTGAAAATACAAACTGTTACGCAGTACAGGATGATCAATATCTTAAACACGAATACTCCGTAAATTTAATATCAATTTCTAAATCTTGTCGTTGATAGGATTTTGACATATTAGTTTGTATCCTTTCTTTTGGTAATCATAGTTCACTGTCATTTTATGAAAATCTAAAAAATTTTCAAAAAGAGCTAGTTAAGATTCGACGACTGGTGATTGTAGATCGGCAGCAGCATACTAAAGACAGTTTAGATTGAGAAAAATGTTTTCCAAGTTTTCTAAATGGAGAATACTTTACGAAATCCTCGTTTACCGTATGTTTTAGGGAGTACGTTTTGAGTGATTTGGTTGCCCTGTTCTAAAGCTTTTTGCAATCTTTGAAAAGTTGATTTGAAAAGAACCAAGGATCTCATAACTATCACAATTATTATACTTTCAACATTGTTTTATAAAAATCAAACCATACTCTCCTTTATATCGAGGTTGTTGCTTCTATTTTTATTTTTGGTTCCGTGATTGCCCTTGCTGTAAGTAGGTCTTCGCCAACTACTTCCTTTTTTTAAGGCGTTTTTTATATACTCATCAGTTGTGATTGCAGCTTTCTTTTTCTCCCTCTCTATTCTCTTCTCTTCTTTAATTTTCTGTCTTATTTAATAGGCAGTCATTCCCTTAAATCTTTCTTCTTATTCAGAGCTCTCTTATTATTCCTACTCTTTTTCCTGTTCCTTTTCTTGTGGATTAAGACCGTCAAACTAATCAATAAGATTTTTGAGTTCTTCATCATATTTTTAGTGATGATTCTCTATTCCGATTTCCTCAATCTAGTTGATCTAATCATTATGATGGATTTAATTTTCTTTTTAGACTTTCTTTATCGACTACTCTTCTTTTTAAAGCTCCTACTTTGAAATCTCAGGCTTTTCTTACTCCTATTCCTCAGAATCGTATTCTTCTTACTGGTTATTCTACATCTACGCTCTCATCCTTTCTTCCTCTGTCCTGTAACGTTCGAGTTAGTTATACTCCTCAAGTGTAATATGTCCAAGTGTTTTAATTTCATGATCAAGTCTTTTTTAAATCTAGATATTCTAAAGCTGAGGCATAGGATACTAGTCTACTTTGAACCTCTTTTATCCCAAATCACCAGGTTATTTGGTCTTTAAGTATTCAACATAGCTTTTTTCTGCCATTTTATCAAAGTATGTGTAGATGCACTCGACATCTCTATCGAAATAAGTTTTAGAATTGGGATGTTTTACAGATATACATTGAGGAAAGTCTATTACAGTTAGCTTGGTGCCTGCCTAGTTGACCATTAAGTTGAATTCGTTGTAATCTCCGTGAATTAAACCGTTCTTTGCAAAGTTAACTAAAGTTTCTAAGGTCATTTCAAATATTTTTTTTATTTATTATTGAGAAGTAAATCTTTGAATATGACAGAGGGTGTCTCCGTCGACTAAGCTCATTAAAATTGCATGTCTATTGGTATCAATGGGGGTAGGAGTGGGGAATTTATGAGAGTGAAGTAGCTGCATGAATAAAAATTCTCGGATTGAACTCAATCTTGAGAGATATAGCCAGTTGTAGTTAGTTCTATGTTGTATGTATTCTCTATTCTTCTTTATACTTCTGAAAGAGTTTCTTCCAAGTCTGGTCAATTTCAAAACAATGATCTCTCCTTCAGGATTGACACATTTATAGATATCGGATTATTTTCCAACTCCGATTTTTCCTAGCACATCCTTGATGAGTCCTCTCTTCATGAGGGTATGTATTGCCAAATAATCATAGCCGAGATATGTAAGTTTATACCCATTACCTTTCTTAAAAAACATGTACATTTATTACCAATGTGTGTGATAAATTTATTCTTCAGCAATTTTTGGATTGTTTTAAAAGTTTATCCTCCTCGCAGATTACCGATTTTGGCGATAAGATCAGCAGGCACATACTCGTGGTTGCGCATACCCATTTAAATAGATGCTAAGATTCTCAGTTCTTCTCTCGAAATGAAATGTAGGTACTATATAAAATGGTTAGTACAGATGAGTCTAGACGCATGCAACTCTATTGTTGTTGATTATAAAAGTTTATAAGTATAATCTATATTCAGCTATTAGTTTTTACTATGGAAATTATATCAATCACTATCCATCTCTTTCAGATTATTTACTTTTTATAGTCTTGCCTTTTTACAGATCACGAAGCTTCCTCTTATATTTGTCCAACTCATGAGCTTTACTTGCATTGAGATGGTTCAAAATTCTTTTTTATCTCTCTCTCCATAGTTTGTTAAGCTCATATAAAAGCAGTTACAACTACGATTGGCTCAAGTTTCCTTCTCTGTCTTTAATAAACTCTTTTCCGAAGTCATATACTTTTTATGGTACCCAAAGTCCAGCTTCAGGAATAAACTCCTTGTTACAGGTGTAAAAATGGAAATGATTTTTGTCTGATGGAGCATCAAGTTTAGTTTTAACATTTTTGTTAACATTACCAAGGAATCTGACCCCCTCATCATCAAGGGCAAATTCAGCAAATTTATTGTATTCTGATGTAGATTTCAACATCTTTAGCAATCTGCGCGAATCTTGACGATAATTTTAATACTAAACTTTGCCGTAGTTAAAGTTGAATTCTTTGCTGTTGAGAGAAGACAAGTTTGAAGTTAACTACCTTTACTTGCTTTTTAGATTGTCGATCAATTTGTCTTTCTGCTAGATCTAAGCCTAAAGTCTTCTGATTTTGTCCTCATTGTGGCTATTTGTCACTCTAAGCATAGAAAGTTCATAGTCCCTATTATCTAGCTCTCTTCGCAAACTTTAAACATCACAAAGGACTTGGCGCTATGGATTAGTCAGAAAAAGATGCTCTGCAGCATTAATATTTTTTTCGTTAAATAGATGATCTGATTTTTGGGTTTTTGGCTGAGTCACTACTTCGATGACAGTAGCAGGTGCAGCTTTAGGATTTTTAGTGGTTTCTTTTAGGAAAGGTTGGGAAACTATAACTTTAGTCTTTTTCTATTTGGCTGGCTTTGGTTTCTGTTCTTGGTTGATTTTTGAATGAGTGTTTGACTGAGTTTTTGCAAGACTTTATTTGGGTGCCTTTTTGGATGGTTCTTTGATTTCTTCCCAAACTCTTTTCAGTTTGGCGACATCCTCTTCATAATCAAGGTCTTCGTTGTGGCCTTAAGCTATCATAACGAATTATAGAAAATAATTTATATTTAAATGAGAACCCAACAAAGTTCTTTACCTATCTGTTTTTTATCTTATAAATCTTTTATTTTTGCTGAATCTAGCCTTTATTTTTTAGAACTTTCACATACTAATTTAATTTTATCTTATAAGTTGTCCAAAAAATCATTCCTATTTTACAAGTGAATCTAAGTAGAAAATAAATACCTCATTACATTATCTTGTAATCTCTCTCAAAATGAAAAAACTTGGAGATCTTGTCTACTAATTTAATTAAAAGTACCATGCAATTAAAGCTAAGATGAAAGATAAAACAAATAATCAAACTTCATCAAATACATACTTGACTTCTTAATTATCGCTCTATATTAATTTTTGTCTCAACTTTAGAAACTCCTAGTCCTGGCTCATCTTTCCTTTTTCACTTATGTGCTTTTTTACTATTTCGGCTAAAACTAGTCTCACATTTATGACCTTGTCACTTGCTAAGTCAATCATAATTGGCATGAAGTGTTTTCTAAAAAGCTCAGGGTTGTTCATCAGCTTTTAACACATAATGAGAAATCTATATAAAGTAATATTTACTCTTGTCTTTGAGTATACTTTGGAGACGTGCCAAAAGCTTTTACTGACTAAATAAGACCTATCATCAAACCTTATTCAACGCTGAGTTTCTCTATAAAGTCAGCTACTTTTCTTGCAGCTTCTTCTCTGACAGTGCTAACAGTATCAGAGCAAAATTTTAAAAGGATAGGTACTACATACTAGAAAACTAGTTGTGGTTTATAAATTTCTAAAATTTGTCCAAGTTGTCTTCCAATACACTCTCTAATTCTCCATTTCTTTTGATCTTTTTGAAATTATTCGAAAACTCCAATCAAACTCTATCTTTTCTATTCACTGAGAACTGTCATGATCTCTGCCATGTGTTTAATGACTCCAAGTTTGATTTAATCACTTTTGTCTTTAAAAAACATATCGACGACTTTGAATAAATATTTTTCAGTTAAAGCTTCTCCTAGCAGTCTGGCGACTTCATGAAGACTTTAACTTAAAGTCTGCTTTATTTTTTTATCATTTGATTTGAGTAGCTTTTAATAAACTTTCCAGAGATCTGTTTCCCACTTTTCTTTACGTACTGCATCGAGTACAGCAGGGAAATTGTAGGCACAACTATAAATGATCTCGTTTTATTTGCTAAGACCATTAACATCATTATCAGGCATTCTACAAAATTCTTTTAACAATTCAGGATTAAGCTTTCTTTTAACTTGATGAATAAAAGGTCCTAGACTTTTGTAGGCTGAAATTCTAACCCATTTATTTTGGTCTTTAAGTAAACCTAGATAAGTCTCAGTAAGGGGGCCTTATTTTTATTCCAATGTGCAAAGCTCTGAAATCTACAGTATGATATCAATGCAAGCTTTTCTTATAGCCCAATTTGTATTGTCTCGGGCTTTTAACTGATAAAAGGTAAAAAGTCTTTGGAAAAACTGCCTGTTAACTAACTTAGCAATTATGGGTAGATGTTTGATAGCTTACTTTCTCACTTTAAAACTGATATCTTCGCCCAGAGATAGAATTTCGAGCCCAATGAACTGCTAGCACAAACTTTTACCAAAACACTCACTCATACTACTGAAAAGTTGCACTGCTACTATACGGTTGTCTTCATTATCATCATCATGGGCCATTTCAATAACATGCTTGAGTACAAAGTCCCCACGGTCCTTGTCATTAAGTTTATGTGCTAGGTCACCTAATTATTTTCCTGCTTGCTCTTTAGCCTGTATTAATGCAGTGTTACGTCGAGTTGGTTATAGTTAAGATAGAAGTTAAGTACTGGTATGATGATATTTTTGAGATTATCCTGGAAGTCTTTGAGCTTTTAGAGTTGCTTATCGATTTCAGGCATCTTTTCAAGAAGAAGGCGAGCGATGTCATCTTTATCCTTCATCTGTGTGACTAAATATTTACGACTTTGTTGAAAAGTGGTTTTAGAAGGGGGACTCCTTAGTCGCTGAGCTGTTCAAGGAGGACGGGTAGGTTTCTAACAATTTGTCGTCTGAATGGATTTGAGATTACCTTTGTTCGGAATCGAGTTCCTCATACTTTTCGATCTTATCGTGGATGGTTTGCGGGTCGTAGTTCGCGATATTTTTATTGATGATTTCTTGCTTATTTTTGGGGAAGAACTCCTCAATGTCAGGACCGTTCTATTCACCTTTATCCATCATTCCAAAAAACCAAATCTAATTAAATAATAAAAGTATTACTAAGTAACCAGAAAGATTTCAACTAATCACTCAAATACCTGTCTTATTCATTGGCAGCACCGACCTCGTGCAGGTACCTCTATTGGTGGAGGCAAAGGCTACTTCTCAACTACATCAATTATGCATTCTTTCATCATTTTTCCTAAAGTATTGAAAACCTCTTCAACAGACTTGCCACTTTTGGCACTGCACTCCATATATGGAAATCCTGACTGCTTTGCAAGTTAAGCCGCTTCTTCGTAGCTGACTTCACGTTTGTGTTAAAGATCCATCTTGTTTCCAATAATCATGATCTGTGTGGGATCTGTAACAGTCTCAGTGAGGTCTTCAATCCAATTGCCTTAATAAATTTGGGTTTACGGACTGAAAGAAAGGAGTCTCTGGAGTCAATGCTGAAAACAATCAGAACTCCTTGACTATTACGATAGTAGTTTTGGGTGATTGTTTTGTATTTGTCCTGACCTGCAGTATCCCATATCTGCAGCTTGATTCTGACTCCATCAATTAAGATGATTTTGTAAACGTAGTTGATCCCGATGGTCATCATGTAGTTGTCGACGAACTTGCCTTCGCTGTACCTGAGGAGTATGTTGCTTTTGCCGACTCCTGAGTCGCCGATGATGATTATCTTTTGTAAGTAGTCGAACTGTTCTTCAACCTTGTTCTTGGGCTTCACGAGCGGCTTCATATAGCCCTCAACCTAACATTAAAATACGTAATCAAAATATGAGTAAAGTGCAGATTCATAAAAATGTACCCAATACTCTTCAGAAAGTTAAATCTACTTAAAAAGATGTGGATTAAACTATTTGAAATTAGTCGGGACTTTCTAACTGATTTACGCAGTAGACATAATTGGTGATTAATATAATTAACAAGCATATAAATTTAACATGAGCAGCTGGGGCTAGGAAAGTTGCCATCGCAGGCGTACCAGCTAAAGGCGCAGACTCAAACTGCTCCGCAACCTCAATTAGTACAAAATTGCCAATCCTTATCGCTATGTACGTAAGGATTACTCAATACCTGATGAAATCTCTAAGCAACTCAAAAAAGTAGATTATCTTTCTCTGACTTCTATCAACATGCTCAAACTTCCTTTTATGTATGTAGATTCAGCCCACAATGAAATCATTATAGCCAAAATGGCTGGTGCGTTGGAAGACCAATCAAAAAAATATGCTACTCTGTTTGGGTAGTCATTACTAGATTACAAATAAGTAGATCTTGAGGAATCCTTACAATTAGACCACCATCAAGCTCATCCTTCTCAAGGATCGGAAGCAGTGCAGACAAAAGAATAGATGCCTGTGTCACTTAACATCTATGACTATGGCAGAGATCATATAGAGTAAAGTCTTTTTGAGATTGGATTTAGAAGTATAGGAGGGCTTGAAATGAAAGGGATTGAGGAGGATTTGAGTGAGAGGTATAGAGAGGGAGATGAGATTTTAGGAGAGGATTACTAAAAGTATTTTATGAATTGATGTTAAAAAGTTTTACTACTTCTATCTCAATATCCTAGCCTTGATATTTTTTTCGATAAAGTTCGGTAGTATATTGTATATTTTTTGAATTTCTTCTTTGTAAGTCAAAATTTATGATTTTTTAGAAAATGGAATCAAAAAGTTGTTGAAAATTCATATGTAATCAGATTTATTTGGTGGATTTACTTTATTTACTTATGCTAAACAAAAATTGTAAGATTTGATATCAATCCTATTATCAGAACGATGAATAATCACTAATAACGTTTAATTTCTTCTACAGAAGCAGGAGAGATAGAGGGGAGATGCTATAATTAATACTTAGTTTCGAGGCAGCTGAAACCTTATTATTGACCGTATATGATCAGGAGTATAATAATACTCTTTATTAATTTATATCAGATATTTTGATTGTATAAAAGATATTTTTGGATATTATCATGGCTCACATTGACGCAACTACATCTGATCAAGTGCAAAAATTCCTCGACACCAACGGAGGAGTCGCAGTTATTGACTGCCATGCCACATGGTGCGGTCCCTGTGTCAGAATTGCTCCTTATGTCCTCAAAAAGAGCGGTGAAACTAAAATCGGACTCATCAAAATCGATGTAGATCAAGCTCCTGAACTCTCACAAGCATATGGTATTCAAGCGATGCCAACTTTCTTGGTGGTCCAAGGCAAATGGAACAAAATTATCACAACCAAAACAGGAGGAAGCTAGGCCATTGTTAACGAAGTATTCAATGTTGCACAGAAAGAGCAAAAATGATCGTCGAATAGTCATAAAAAATAAAAATAATCCTAATTCATGATTACTTCCTTTAAAAAGAATTGTTTCATAAAATATTTGTTTTATTTTTGAACTTTAATAAACATGGGAACCTCAAAAATTTAAACTAAGTATGGAAAATGGAAGTTTTGTTTTTTGTTACTTTACTTAAATTCCTTTAAAATAACTAAAGTTTTTATTTTATATTTCAAATGTTAACAAAAATCATTCTGCTCTCTCTGGTCCTCTGTCTCGTCTCATCAGCACCCACTAATCTTTATGGAGGGCACCCAGAAATATAGTTTCTCAATAAAGATAATTTCAGCAAAGTTACACGCGGTATCTGGTTGGTAGAGTTCTATGCCCCTTGGTGTAGACACTGCAAAGCTTTTGTCCCAAAATACATATAAATAGCTAAAAGATTGAAAGGAGTGTTGAAAATTGGTTATGCTAAACAAAAATTGTAAGATTTGATATCAATCCTATTATCAGAACGATGAATAATCACTAATAACGTTTAATTTCTTCTACAGAAGCAGGAGAGATAGAGGGGAGATGCTATAATTAATACTTAGTTTCGAGGCAGCTGAAACCTTATTATTGACCGTATATGATCAGGAGTATAATAATACTCTTTATTAATTTATATCAGATATTTTGATTGTATAAAAGATATTTTTGGATATTATCATGGCTCACATTGACGCAACTACATCTGATCAAGTGCAAAAATTCCTCGACACCAACGGAGGAGTCGCAGTTATTGACTGCCATGCCACATGGTGCGGTCCCTGTGTCAGAATTGCTCCTTATGTCCTCAAAAAGAGCGGTGAAACTAAAATCGGACTCATCAAAATCGATGTAGATCAAGCTCCTGAACTCTCACAAGCATATGGTATTCAAGCGATGCCAACTTTCTTGGTGGTCCAAGGCAAATGGAACAAAATTATCACAACCAAAACAGGAGGAAGCTAGGCCATTGTTAACGAAGTATTCAATGTTGCACAGAAAGAGCAAAAATGATCGTCGAATAGTCATAAAAAATAAAAATAATCCTAATTCATGATTACTTCCTTTAAAAAGAATTGTTTCATAAAATATTTGTTTTATTTTTGAACTTTAATAAACATGGGAACCTCAAAAATTTAAACTAAGTATGGAAAATGGAAGTTTTGTTTTTTGTTACTTTACTTAAATTCCTTTAAAATAACTAAAGTTTTTATTTTATATTTCAAATGTTAACAAAAATCATTCTGCTCTCTCTGGTCCTCTGTCTCGTCTCATCAGCACCCACTAATCTTTATGGAGGGCACCCAGAAATATAGTTTCTCAATAAAGATAATTTCAGCAAAGTTACACGCGGTATCTGGTTGGTAGAGTTCTATGCCCCTTGGTGTAGACACTGCAAAGCTTTTGTCCCAAAATACATATAAATAGCTAAAAGATTGAAAGGAATGTTGAAAATTGGAGCCATTAATTCTGCCGTTCATAAAACTTTCATCCCAATCAGAACTGTGCCTCAGATTATTCTCTTTATCCATGGTGCACATATTGACTTTAAAGGTGCGAAAACTGTGGATGATATTGTTAAGTTTGTTCACAAGAACATAAACGCCAAGAAATGATTTGTTTATTGGTTTATATAAAATTCAAAAATCACTTTTTTTTTGATTGAATCAACGGTATTCATAACTATGGGTGTAATAATTCGAATGGAGACAGAGAGAGATGCAATTTTTTTTTATCTTATCTTTGGATCATTAAGATTTAGCTCTAACTGTAATTTTAATGATTTTATTTAACCAAAGTTTAAAAATTTATATTTTATTTATTCTCAATATGCTCGCCAGTTGCGTGACATTAAGTATGTATATTATTCGTTTTCAAAAACAAAACTATTATTTATCAATAATTTATTGAAAATATTGAGCTTTCTAATCATTTATCAAAATACTTCCTGCCTAAAGTATGAATAGAAGAATAATTGACTATCAGAGTGAAATGAATACTAAAACTAAGAGTATTCCGTTAGAAAAGACCAATAAATAAGTAAGATAAATAACGCTAAAAGGTGTAAAATGATGTTTCTTGTATTTTTATGTAGCTATAGTGAAACAAATCTGGAGTAATAGCTTTATTATTTGAAAAAAGTCAAAATCGTTCAATAAATTATCCATTTTTAATTACATAAAAATTTCTTGACTATCTGTTTTGTGAGAATTGACACTCAGGACTAATCATACTGTCTCTCACCAAATAATTAATAGACAATTAATTTATAGTTAAATGATCATACTCGAAAATAAATGAATCAAATTGTTTAGGTAGGAAAGAGAGAACCCAAGTATTCCTTGGTCACATGTTAAGTAGTCTCATAATTTTTCTACTATTTCACTTACTATCTATACAGTTGCTCTAACTTATGTTCCCTTTCTTCGAGTGCTTCCTTTAGCAGTTGCATCTTATTTGAGTAGTTCTTGCGAGCTTGATCCATCCTGAATTGCTAAATAATGAAAGAGCTACTTCATATCTTTTCAGTCTATCCTTCATTCGCTGTTTTTCTTACTTGATTTTGTCTGCCTTCACTCGTTTTTCTTCGATCGTCTCATACTTTTTTTAATTGATAACATCTTTGATATTTTTGGACTCGATCAGACTCAGTTGCCTTATTTTTTCCGTTTTATATTCGTTACGAGACCGATTTATCAGAGATGTCCTGTGTCTTTCCTCCCTAATCCTAAAAATAGCATTTTTTCTTTTTTCCATCTCTTCATGTTCCATCTTGACCTTTATCATTTTTTATATTGTGAGTATCTTCGTCATCATATGGGCATCATTGATTTTATCAATTTGATTACGCATTAGGATGCCCTGCTTTTCTGCCCGATCTGCCAACTGCTAGATTTGATAAAGACGTTGCTGGACTTTTATTATGTTTTATTTTGACTGTTTGTTTTTATCGTGGTACTCATTGATAGCATTGATGATTATCTTTTTTTTCTCAAATACTTTTTCGAACTATTCGATACCATAGAATTTTTTAGGCTGACCCTTAACAAGACTGGTTTCGATTTCGTCCATGAGCTCTTCTGCGAGTTCTGCCTATTCATGGATGGTGCTTTCTTTGAGGCTTTTCATTGTAATAAAATTAAATATTATAATCCTTTTTGATCGTTTCTCATCATATTCCATCGAAAACTACACCGCCCTTTCGCTAACATGGTTATAACTTTTATTTATTTTTGATGGAGTCTTATGTTTATCATAAATAAAAAAACTCTTTGGGTACTTAAATCGTAGCTATAAGCCCTCCTTGAAAGTATTTAGAGTGTTTTTATATTTAAAATTTGTTTATATAGATTAATAGGTTTATATTTGATGTTTTCCTTTGTTTAAGTTAAATGTCCCGGCGAGCCGGGACTTGAAAAATTATTAATTCACATTGAATAAACCTAATTCACGGTAATCTTTAGTAAAAGGCGAAAAATTAGCTCGTTATAAATTAGGTTCTGTGATAAAAATATACCATTCAAAATGCCTTAACTACTTTTGAAATTGATCTCACATATGGATCTCAGAACTCTAATATTTTTTCATAATTAATTACAACAAACCCAGAATACCTCGAAAACAACTACCCCTTATACACATCCCATATCACTTAATAATTGATCACGTGTTCTTCTCAGTCTCCTTATACTGAGGACTAAATCTTTTTGATCTCGTTTGAGTATAAGCATCTGCCATCTTCTTTAGTGTGTGTGCAAGATTTTAAATACATAAAAATATGCTTTGTTATTTTGTACTTAATTTTCTCTTTTCATTGCTAAGTCGCTTTCTGGTCTTGCTTTTGATTTTTTGAATACAATGAATATCATGGTTCGTATGAAGTGGGTCTTAAGAGAATTATAACAAACAGTATCCTATTTGGAGTAATATAAAAAATCTTTGAAGTATGGGGTGTTAATAAAATATGAGAAAAGCCAAAATACTCTGCCTTCATTTCTATATTTATAAGAGTAAGAGTCATTATTAAACACAAAAGATAAATAAAAGAAAATGGAAGGCTTAATCAATTAGAAATAAATAAACAATGATACTAAACATAATTTTATGATAAGTTATTTGGAACCTATCAAGTTTGATGATTTATTTTCAAAGATCGATTCTAAAGTATTTTTAAGACCTTTCAAAATAATTAAGAACTGATCTTTGAAGCATTCTATCTTTTTTATGTATTCTCCTCTTTATTTTATCTTTAATACGAATCCAATCCTTCAATCGTTGCTTCATTATAATCTTGAAATATCTGCTGACATGAAAAAAACAAACCAGCATCGATCCAAAGAACAATTATTGCAACTACAATAATCCTAACAGACCAAGCCTAACAAAAATCCAGCAAGACTATCTCCAAGGTAACTAAATAACTCTTCTAACCTCCGTTTCTTCCAATCACATCCTTTCTCATAGGCCCAGAGATAGCAATTCAGTTTCTCGAGAATGTACAATCGTAATTACACCAACTCTCGTTGTTAGCCCAAAGAGATTTCGAAATTCTATAAACAATCTGTTCCATTCGAATATATAAGTTCTTAAAATATAGTGGTACTCCAGTAAAGACTCAAAAATATCAGACAATACTACGAGACTTTGATAAATGAAGAGAAGATAAAGAATGCAGATAGATCATAAGTCATCATCGAATTAGTATTGGAAATGCAGGCCAATCATGGTTAGAAGATGTAGATAATGAAAAAAACCATACTTGAAAGTGAGGAAGAGAAGAAGAATGTGGGTATTGTAGATGAGAAGATGAACGAGATAAAAGGGAATATAGATGAGCTGATTAATCAATCAAATAATTTGAAAGCACAAAATTAGCAGTTGTAGAAGCAAATTACACAGAAAGTAAGATTAAACAAACAGAAATAAGTGGAGTTGTAGTAACTGAATCAAGAAGTGTTGGAGGCTAGGACGTAATTGTAGCAATTTTAGATGTTGAACCTTAAAAATAACAAGGCCAACAAGTAGATAATGGAAATATTTAATGCTGCCTAGGCTCTGGCTTCTAGCTGATTTTGTATATTCTAATATTAAAATAATTTTACTCAGTTTCTATGCCTTTAAATTTTCAATTTTTGTTTCTCTTATTATGTAAAAATTCGTGATATTGTTTTTTAAATGAATTTACAATCATTCATCCTTTTCTTCAGCTTTGCCTTCTGATTAGCCTTTTTTATTTGATTTCTATTACTTGCCTTCTTTTTTCTTTGGCTTGTTTTTCTTATTACTTGAACTCTCTTCTTCACTACCGACCTCATCTTCAGCTTCAGAATCACTATCACTTTCTGACTCTTCTTAATCTGCTTGGAAATCTTAATCTTAGCTCTCATCTTCATCGGCTTCAGGCAAAATTTTGTTGAGTTCCTGTTCCATTACGACTTTAATTTGTCTCGTTCTGAAGTATTCAACAAGACTATCAAGTTATCCTCTCTATATACCTAAAAACTCCACTGACTTTTTACTTTCATCTTTTAGAGCTAATTT
>Ga0194117_10001398_pt1 | contig 28231 bp, 27 predicted proteins | sample TA2MahsurfametaG_FD_160579 | JGI IMG/M metagenome (GOLD analysis project Ga0194117, IMG submission 160579) | Freshwater microbial communities from Lake Tanganyika, Tanzania - TA2015009 Mahale N1 surface | ecosystem: Environmental > Aquatic > Freshwater > Lake | place: Tanzania: Lake Tanganyika... | reverse complement strand
TGTAATTCAGGATCCCTCGCTGGCCGATTGCCTGCTGCAAATGGCAAGGGCGGGATGGATCGTTTATCATTGACGAGGTTCTTGGGGACGAATCGCTTTCAAACAGCGAATCTACAAGAAACGATCATCTCAATTTTTTGTCGAAGGAAACAAAAAATATGCAAAAGTCTCTTCTCGCCGCCATGATTCTGGCGCTTGGTGTTGTTGCATGCGGAAAAAAACAAGAGACCGCCGCGCCTGCTCCCGCACCCGCACCTGCTCCTGTAACTGAGCAAAAGCCTGCTGATGCAGCGCCCGCTCCTGCCGCACCCGCTGCACCTGCAGCCCAGCCGGCCAAGAAGTAATCCGCGATAGCGTTACTGCTGTTGTGAAAAACGCCGGCCACAAGCCGGCGTTTCGTTTTTCAGCAGGCCCTGGCTTAACACACCATCACCCAATCGATACCCTCTTCCTGCGAGGCGATGGTCATCTGGGTCTTAGTCCCGATCATGGGACCCAATACTTTTTGTACAAGCTCCGGCCGATTGTTGTGCTGACTGAGATGCGCAGCCACAACATGCTGTAAGCGCGACTGATCAATCGCAGCAAGAATCGCAGCCGATTCAGTATTCGACAGATGGCCGTAGGGCCCCGAGATGCGCTGCTTTAATGCCTCGGGGTAGCCGCCTGCACGCAGCATGTCTTCATCGTGATTGGCCTCCAGAAAAAGTGCGTCCATACCGCTGAGCATCGATTCAATATGGGGCGTTGATCGGCCAACATCGGTGAGTACGCCGATCTTGCCGTGCTGACTTTCCACCACCAGCTGCACGGGCTCACGGGCATCATGCGGCACCGGAAAGCAGCACAGCGTGAGCCCACCGAGAGAAAATCTCGCATGGCTATCAATCTCAATGACCCGCACACCCGACCAGAATTCGACGGGCATTGCGCTGGCCGTGCCATGGGATGTGAATACCGGAATGTCGGCAGCGCGGGCCAGCCTCGCCGCGCCATCAATGTGATCTTGATGTTCATGAGTGACAAAAATTGCATCCAGATCCGAGGGCAGCAGCCCCCTTGCTTCCAGCCTTCGGCTGACCTCTTTTAAGCCCAGGCCACAATCAACCAGAACCCGAGTGGGATCAAGTCCCTGCGAGGGCGACTCGATCACCAGGGCGTTGCCGCCACTGCCACTGGATAGGCTCGTAAAACGCAACTACTTCAGCTGATCAAACAAAAGTCCGAGCATGCGCCGGGCGTTGGTGTCAGCAGTAGGTTTACCATTTTTGTCCAATACCGACACGCGGGCTCGATCCTGTCCATCGACGGTGACCAATAGCCGATATTGCTCAGCGGATTCCGAGGAGGCGCCGCTTGAAAAGATTCGAGCAAAAAATCCGGGCTTATCTCGCTGCAAATCCACGGTGGGATCGCGGTAGCGGACAAAGAATAGGCCTTTGTTGCGGTCACGGTCTTCCACGGTAAATCCGAGTCGATCGATTGCAACACCCACCCGGCGCCATGCGCGATCAAAAGGCTCGGCAATATCGATGACCGAGATGTCTCCGGCTTTGACCATCTGCGCCTTCGCCGCTAACGTGGCCGACTGCACCAGCAGAGCCTGCGCTCGCGTTTGATCAGCGCCCAAACGAAGCATCAGTCGACGCATGAATTCGGCCTCAAGGTCACGATCAACGGGCCGGTTGGTCCAGGTGCTTTGAATGTTCAGCGTGGCGGATGTCACCACCTCCATTACACCTCTGTGGCTGATGACAATCTCCGTCCGGCTATCGCTTACTCGATCCAAGCGTGTTCGGAATTTGTCACGCTCCCCGGTATCGTAAAGCCGATCCAGCACTTTCCCAAGCGTGCGGCGCAGGAGGTCCTCGGGGATTTTCGAGCGATTTTCAGCCCACTCGGTCTCGATAAATCCGATTTCCGGTCTTTCGGCAGCGAGTGCGAATCCGTTGTCCAGCCAAAACTGCCGCACGATCGGCCAGAGCTTCTCAGCTGGCTGATCGACCACTAATACCCGTTGGTCGCCCTGACGCTCAATGCGCATACCGTCCTGAACGGGAAGTACCGACTGATCTGCGCGTCGCGGATCCGAGCGGCTGCGATCAAATTCACTCCGACTCGCACTGCCTGAGGCAGATACAGAGAACCGGTCGTCGCGACTTGGTGAGAGCAGATCGGGGGGCACCTCCAGTGGCCTGACCTTTGCGGCCGACTTGTAATCGGCCTCGGTTTTAATTACACCGCCACAGCCTGTTGTCACAGCCGCAAGGGCTAACATGCTCGACATTAAAACGATACGGGCGCAAATCATCCAATGGCTCCTACAGATTTAAGGGCGGCTTCAACCACCGCCTGATTGGCCTTGGAGAGCTCAACCAAGGGCAGCCGAAGGCCTGCTGGCGATCGGCCCATGCGGGCCAAGGCCCACTTAACGGGAATGGGATTGGCCTCGATGAACATGGCCCGATGCAAGACAAGCAGCTGCCGCTGCAAGGCAGCGGCCTCGGCGGCACGGCCTGACATCGCGAGGGCACAAAGCTTGGACATCATGGCCGGTACGACATTGGCAGTCACCGAAATGTTCCCGTGGCCACCGAGCAGCATGAGGGCAACGGCCGTGCCATCGTCACCGCTGTAGATTGCAAAATCCTTCGGCGCTTCATGGATGAGCCATTGGCCACGCTCGATATTGCCGGTGGCATCTTTAATGCCAACGATGTTTGAAATCTGAGCTAAACGCAGCGTGGTCTCATGGGAAAGATCTGCAACGGTACGGCCAGGCACGTTATACAAAATGATTGGGATCTCGCAGGCCTCAGCGATTGTTTTGTAATGCTGATACAGGCCTTCCTGTGTGGGCTTGTTGTAATAAGGCACCACCTGCAGTGAAGCGGCCGCTCCCATGCGGGCTGCCTCACGGGTTAGCTCAATGGCTTCGAGAGTGGAATTCGCGCCCGTGCCTGCGATCACTGGAATCTTGGATTTGCACTGCTCGACCGCCACACGGATTAACTCAAGGTGCTCATCGACATCCACCGTGGGAGACTCACCGGTTGTGCCAACAGCAACAATCGCCTGGGTGCCTTCGGCGATATGCCAATCAATGAGCGCACGGTAGCTGGCGAGATCCAGACTGCCGTCGGGATGCATCGGCGTGGTGATCGCTACTAGGCTTCCGGTAATCATGGTGGTCTCGCTATCTCAGTCAGTACCGCAATGGATCAACTGTAATCCAGGCCCATGGCCTCGCGCACATCGCGCATGGTCTGGCGGGCCATCTCACGGGCCTTCTCCGAACCATCGGCAACAATGCTTCTTAATAAATCAGGATCTTCCTCGTAGGGCCGTGCCCGCTCAAGAAATTCCTTTTGCTCTTCCAATACCGCATCAATGAGGGGCTGCTTACACTCTAGGCAGCCAATGCCCGCGCTGGTGCAGCCTGCCGAGACCCACTTCTTGCGGGCCTCATCGGAGTAGACCTGATGCAGCTGCCAGACCGGGCAGCGCTCAGGGTTGCCCGGATCGGCGCGGCGAATACGGGCCGGGTCTGTGGGCATCTTGCGCATCTTTTGCACGATATTGTCAGTCGGCTCGCGCATGGCAATGGTGTTGCCATAACTTTTCGACATTTTCTGTCCATCAAGGCCGGGCATGCGGGAGGCCTCGGTCAATAAGGCCTGAGGCTCAACCAGAATGAGTCGCCGGGCGCCTTCAAGAAAACCAAAAAGCCGCTCACGATCATCCATGGTGAGGTTCTGAGCCTCTTGGACCAAGGCCTTGGCCTGTTCAAGCGCCACCTCATCGCCTTTTTCCTGAAATCGATCACGCAAATCGCTGTAAAGCCGCGCCCGCTTGCCGCCAAGTTTTTTTACGGCCTCCTGGGCCTTTTCTTCAAAGCCAGACTCTCGACCAAAGACATGGTTAAAGCGGCGCGCGATCTCGCGCGTGAGTTCCACATGCGGCACCTGATCCTCGCCTACTGGAACATGGGCTGCCCGATAAATCAGAATGTCGGCCGCCTGCAGCAAGGGATAGCCAAGAAAACCGTACGTGGCCAAGTCGCGCTCGCTTAATTTTTCTTGCTGGTCTTTGTAAGTCGGCACGCGTTCCAGCCAGCCTAGGGGTGTGCACATCGACAGCAGCAGATGTAATTCCGCATGCTCGGGCACGCGCGACTGAATAAAGAGCGTGGACTGGCTCGGATCCACGCCCGCTGCCAGCCAGTCGATCAGCATGCCCCAGACGTTTTCTGAGATGACCTGGGGCTCGTCGTAGTGGGTGGTCAGCGCGTGCCAATCCGCCACGAAGAACAGGCATTCGTACTCAGACTGCAGCCGAACCCAGTTTTTTAAAACTCCGTGGTAATGCCCGAGGTGCAACGACCCCGTGGGCCGCATGCCCGATAAAACGCGTTGAGGGTACATTTGCCCCGGATTTTATCAGCCGATCCAGTTATGCCATACAGGTCGGGTCGCATCGGGCAGTGGCGGCACCGCCCCGACATCAAACCGGCTCTCGCCCTCGGCATGAAAATCACTGCCCCGCGAGGCATGTAGGCCTTGTTCCACGGCAACACGCTGGAATCGGCGGGCATCCTGATCGGAGTGGCTGCCCGTGACCACCTCGATGGCCTGGCCACCAAGGGTCTTGAATTCGTCAATCAGGGCCCAGTGGCCAATCGCGCTGAGCCGGTATCGGGCCGGGTGGGCAAGCACCGCAACACCGCCAGAAGCACGAATCGCAGTCACGGCCTGGGTCAGTGTCGCCCACTGATGGGCCTGATAGCCCGGCTTACCGGGCGTGAGGTAGCGCTGAAATACATCGCCCATGGAGCTGCAGAGGCCCCGGGCCACCATCGCCCGCGCAAAGTGGGTGCGGCCGATGAGCTCCGCATTGGCGGCGTGGCTTTTGGCATCTTCCAAAAGATCCGGCAGGCCATGGCTGACAAGATGCGCTGCCATTGCCTTGGCTCGGGTCTGTCGGCCCTCGCGGATTTGAGACAGGGTGTGATTTAACTGCGGATGCCCGATATCGATTTGTAATCCGACCACATGCACCGTCTCACCGCCCCAGGTCACCGAGATCTCCACACCTGGCACATAGTGAAGGCCAAGCCCGCGCGCGGTCTCCATCGCCGACTGCTGGCCGCTCACGGTGTCGTGATCGGTCAGTGCCAGGACCTGAACACCATTGGCTGCAGCGCGCCGCACGACCTGCTCGGGCGAGAGTGCGCCATCCGAGGCCGTGGAGTGCATATGCAAATCAGCATTGATATCGTGTGGAAATCGCTCTGCCATAACCCGATGGTAACGAAGCAAGGCCGGCGGCGCTTTTTCGGGATCTCGGTGGCCCATGACAGAATCGGTGCTTTCACCGCCTCCATAACCCGTATGCCCATTTATGCCCTCGGCCCCGATCGGCCAGTCATTGATCCCACCGCCTATGTCACTGACACTGCCGTTTTAATCGGCAAGGTCGAGCTGCAGGCCGAAAGCAGCATCTGGTTTGGCGCAACCCTGCGCGGGGATAACGAGCCCATCGTGATTGGCCGAGGCTCAAATGTTCAAGAAGGCGCGGTGCTACACACTGACCCGGGCTCACCGCTGACTGTGCATGAGCATGTCACCGTGGGCCATCAGGCCATGCTGCACGGATGCACGATCGGATCGGGAAGCCTGATTGGTATTCAGGCCGTGGTGCTCAACGATGCAGTCATTGGCAAGAACTGTTTAGTCGGCGCCTGCGCGCTGGTGACCACCGGCACCGTGATTCCCGATGGGTCCTTGGTGCTGGGTTCGCCTGCCAAGGCGGTGCGGCCGCTGACCGATGATGAGATCGCCAATATGCATCGGGGCATTAAGACCTATATCGAGCGGGCTGCACGGTTTCGAAAAGAACTTAAAGCAATTGACGCAAACGATTGACTAAGAAACAAACTCCAGAGCGCGCGCAAGCCCCGGGCGACCGCTTAATGCGCATCATGTTTGAAGGCGTTGCTGCCCGGGCCCACCTGGTGCGGATTGATCGGGCATGGCTGGAAGTCGCCCACCGTCATGCCGAGGCCCCGGAAGTGATGACACTTTTAGGCGAGATGAGCTGCGCTGCAATTCTGCTGTCGGCAAGCCTGAAGTATCAGGGCGCAGTGATTCTGCAGATTCATGGCGATGGGCCGATCCGTTTGGCGGTTGCCGAGTGCAATTCATTGCTTGAGTTTCGCAGCACCATCAAGATGTCCGAGACCCTCGCGGTAAAGCCTGGCGCCAGCTGGCAAGAGCTTGTGAATCAAGACAATCTTGGCCGATTCTCGGTTGTGCTGGATCCGCAGATCAGCACACAAAATCCCTATCAGGGCATTGTGCCGCTGCACGAAGCGGGCCTTGCCCAGGCCCTCGAGTCCTATATGGCGAAATCAGAACAGCTGCCTACGCGGCTATGGCTGGCCTGCGATGGTGAGCAGGCAGTGGGCCTGCTGCTACAGAAAATGCCCATTGAAGGCGGCACCCCTCAGCCCCCAGGCCCGCAATCCGCACTCACGGCCTCCGAAGCCGATGACCAATGGCAGACACTGACCACCTTGGCCGATACGCTGACCAAAGAAGAGTTATTGCAGACCGAGGGCCAGACCCTGTTGCACCGCCTGTTTTGGGAAAAAAATCCGCGGCTACTTGAAGAAAAGCCGGTCCAATTTCATTGCCCCTGCTCACGGACCAAGGTCAGCAAGATGCTGCGCATGCTGGGGGAGCCCGAGATCGAATCGATACTGGCTGAGCAGGGCCAGGTTGAAGTGAACTGTGATTTTTGCAACAGCAGCTACGCCTTTGATGCGGTCGACTGCGCGGCGCTCTTTACGGACGCCCACCCTTCCGGCTCTGGGGGTCCGCAGACCCTGCAGTAGCGGCCGTATTCGGTGCAGCCGGCTCGCCCCACTGCACAAACCGCTCACCGGGCATGATCATGCCCAGCTCATAGCGGGCCCGCTCCTCCGCAGCGCGTGGGCTGCTTTTAAAGTCTCGTACTTCGCCTTCAAGCTCGGCGATGCGCAGCCGCTTGGTTTCATTTTCAAGCTGCTTGGCCTCGACTTGGCGCTCAAGCCGCCAGACCCGAATCCATCCACCCTGCCCGAACCATAAGGGAAACTGCAGCAAAATCAGCACACCCAACAAAATCTGAGTCAGCCCCGGCCGAGGGAACCGCTGAACAAAACGCTCCAGGCGATCGATGGTGTTCACTGGCCGCGGCCCCGAGAATCCCTAGGGGCGCAGGTTATAAAACGCATCCAGGCCCGGATACTGGGCCGCATCGCCCAGGTCTTCTTCGATGCGCAACAGCTGGTTGTATTTCGCGGTGCGATCAGTGCGCGACATCGAGCCTGTCTTGATCTGCAAGGCATTGGTGGCCACCGAAAGATCCGCAATCGTGGTGTCTTCAGTCTCCCCCGAACGGTGGGAGACCACCGCGGTGTAGTTGCTGCGCTTGGCCATCTCAATGGCAGCAAAAGTCTCGCTCAGCGTGCCGATTTGATTGATCTTAATGAGAATTGAGTTGGCGATTTTTTTCTCAATGCCTTCACGCAGAATCTTGGTGTTGGTCACAAATAAATCATCGCCCACCAGCTGCACTTTTTTGCCCAGCTGCTGGGTGAGATAGGCCCAGCCCTCCCAGTCATTTTCAGCGCAGCCATCTTCAATCGAGAGAATCGGATACTTATCGACCCAGCTGGCCAGCAGATGGGTGAAGTCCTGCGATGACAGGCTGAGGCCCTCGCCCGAGAGTTCGTATTTGCCGTTTTTGAAAAACTCGGAGCTTGCGCAATCCAGGCCAAGCGCAATCTGACGGCCGGGCTCATAGCCCGCTGCCTCAATGGCCTTAAGAATCAGTTGAATCGCAGCCTCATGGTTTGCGACATTGGGTGCAAAGCCGCCCTCATCACCGACTGCGACCGACATACCCTGATCGTGAATCAGTTTCTTTAGGCTGTGAAAGACCTCGGCGCCATACCGCAGGGCCTCACGAAAAGTCGGTGCCCCCACCGGAATGATCATGAACTCCTGGAGATCCAGATTGTTATTGGCATGGGCACCGCCATTAATCACATTCATCATCGGCACCGGAAGCCGCATCGGACCCGAGCCACCAAAGTAACGGTAAAGCGGCAGGCCGGATTGTTCGGCCGCTGCCTTGGCCACCGCCATGGAGACTGCCAGCATGGCATTAGCACCCAGGCGGGATTTATTCTCTGTGTCATCCAGATCAATCAGGGCCTTATCGATGAAGGCCTGCTCGCTGGCATCTAGGCCCATCAGGGCCTCAGAGATTTCCGTATTGATGTGCTCGACTGCGTTGAGCACACCCTTGCCGAGATAGCGCGACTTATCGCCATCTCGCAATTCGATGGCCTCGCGCGATCCGGTAGAAGCCCCACTGGGCACCGCGGCCCGGCCCATGACGCCGGACTCCAGCAGCACATCACACTCTACAGTGGGGTTGCCGCGGCTATCGATAATTTCCCGGCCGATTAAATCCACAATCGCTGTCATTACATTTCCTTGGTTGTGCGAGGCCCACGCAGGATGCGATTGGCCCGCGGCTTAATTAAAGTGATCCTCGAGAAAGGGGGCTGATTTAACGGTCCGATCAATGCTGACCAGCTGCTCCAGTAAGGCCTTCATCTGATGCAGCGGCACTGCATTGGGTCCATCCGATAAGGCCTTGGCCGGATTCGGATGGGTCTCCATAAAAATTCCGGCAATGCCGACCGCCACTGCAGCACGCGAGAGCACTGGCACGAACTCCCGCTGGCCGCCCGAAGAGGTACCCTGGCCGCCGGGCAGCTGCACCGAATGGGTCGCATCAAAGACGACCGGGCAGCCAGTACCGCGCATGATGGCCAGGCTGCGCATATCGCTTACCAAATTGTTATAGCCAAAACTTGCGCCCCGCTCGCAGGCGAGAAAACGATCCTCGGAGAGCGCTGCCTCGCGGGCTGCCTCGCGGGCTTTTTGAATCACATTGACCATATCGCCAGGCGCAAGAAATTGGCCTTTTTTGATATTCACCGGCCGGCCGCTTTGTGCCACCGCCCGAATGAAATCAGTCTGCCGGCACAAAAACGCTGGTGTCTGCAGCACATCGACCACCTTGGCAACTGCAGCGATCTCATCTTCGCTGTGCACATCGGTGAGCAGCGGGACGTTAAGCGTTGACTTCACCTTGGCCAAGATCTCAAGGCCTTTTTCCATTCCCAGGCCACGAAACGATGTGCCCGAGGAGCGGTTGGCCTTGTCATAGCTTGATTTAAAAATAAAAGGGATGCCCAGGCCAGCGCAGATCTCTTTTAGCGTGCCGGCGGTATCCATCTGCAGCTGCTCGGACTCCACCACACAGGGGCCCGAAATCAGAAAAAAAGGATGCGCTAAGCCAGCATCAAATCCGCAGAGTTTCATGGCTTATTTCGCAAGCGCGGCCTGCTCCGCCGGCTGTCGCGAGCGGGCAATCGCTGCCTGAATAAAGCTGATGAAAAGCGGATGGCCCTGGCGGGGTGTCGACGTGAATTCCGGGTGAAACTGCACGCCCACAAACCAGGGATGCACAGACTCGGGCAGCTCAACGATTTCGGCAAGCTGCTCATGGGGTGTTTCTGCAGACACGACCAGGCCAGCCGATTCGATCGCAGGCCGAAGCGTGTTGTTGACCTCGTAGCGATGGCGATGCCGCTCATTGACCGTGTTGCCGTAGATCCGCTGGGCAAGCGTGCCCTGGCGAATCGGGCACTGCTGCGCGCCAAGCCGCATCGTGCCGCCAAGATCCGAAGTCTCGGAGCGCTGCTCGATTCGGCCGTCTGCATTTTTCCACTCGGTGATGAGGGCAATCACTGGCTGATCGGATTTGGGCTCAAACTCGCTGGAGTTGGCCTTGGCCAGGCCCACGCAATGCCGCGCAAATTCAATGACGGCAAGCTGCATGCCAAGGCAGATGCCGAGATACGGAATCCGCTGCTCGCGCGCAAACTGAATCGCGGCGATTTTTCCTTCCACGCCACGGCGACCAAAGCCGCCCGGAACCAAAATCGCATCAAATCCCGCCAGCGCCCCCGTGCCCTGCTGCTCCAGGCCTTCGGAGTCAATGTATTCAATCGCCACCCGAGACCGGGTATGCATGCCGGCATGGACCAGGGCCTCGGTCAGTGATTTATACGACTCGGTGAGATCAACATACTTACCCACCATTGCAATGCGGACTTGTGACGCAGGATGCTCAAGCCGATCCACCAGGTCATCCCAGACCGATAAATCGCAGGGCGGCGTTGACAGGCCGAGTTCCTCACAGATCAATTGATCCAGGCCCTGCTCCGAGAGCATGCGTGGGATGCGATAAATCGAGGCCACATCCCAGACTGAAATCACCGCCTCACGCGGCACATTGGAAAACAGTGAAATCTTGTCTTTTTCTTCTTCGGGAATTGGCCGATCCGCACGGCACAGCAAGGCGGTGGGCTGAATACCGATTTCACGCAGCTTTTGCACGGAGTGCTGGGTGGGCTTGGTCTTCAGCTCTCCGGCAGTCGAAATAAAGGGCACCAGGGTCAGATGCAAAAAACAGGTGTTGCGTCGGCCAAGCCGCAGGCTGAGCTGACGAATCGCCTCTAAAAAGGGCAGGGACTCGATATCACCGACCGTGCCGCCGACTTCAACGATTGCGATTTCGGCCTCATCGGGCTGGCCAAGGCGGACCCCGCGGCCAATGAACTCCTGAATCTCGTTGGTGATGTGCGGAATGACCTGCACCGTCTTGCCCAGATATTCGCCACGCCGCTCTTTGCGCAGCACCGTGTCATAAATCTGGCCGGTGGTGAAGTTATTGTGCTTGTGCATGCGAGCGTTGATGAAACGCTCGTAGTGGCCGAGATCCAGATCGGTCTCGGCGCCATCCTCGGTGACAAAGACTTCGCCATGCTGAAAGGGGCTCATGGTGCCCGGATCCACATTGAGGTAAGGATCCATTTTGATCATCGTGACCTTCAGGCCACGGGACTCCAACAACGCACCCAGAGACGCGGAGGCAATCCCCTTTCCAAGGGATGAGACCACACCTCCAGTCACGAATACGTATTTGGTCATGTCATGTCGCTGGCTGAGCCCCTATTGTAAGAGACCTTATTCGATCACTGGGCAGCCCGTTTTTGCCCGGACCTCATCGATGGTGACCCCGGGGGCCAGCTCCCGCAGCTCCAGACCCTTTAAGGTGACGGAGAGCACGCACAAATCGGTGACGATCTCATTGACCACCCCCACGCCGGTCAGCGGCAGGTTGCACTCCGGCAGGATCTTGATTTCCTCGGAGCCATCCTTTTTCTTGGCGGTGTGCTCCATGATCACCACCACGCGATCCACCCCGGCCACCAGGTCCATCGCCCCGCCCATGCCCTTGATCATCTTGCCCGGAATCATCCAGTTGGCGAGGTCGCCCTTTTCCGAGACCTGCATGGCCCCCAGGATTGCCAGATTGATATGGCCCCCGCGAATCATGGCAAAGGAATCTGCGCTCGAGAAAATCGAGGATCCGGGCAGTGTGGTCACGGTCTGCTTGCCGGCATTGATCAGATCCGCATCGACCTCGTCTTCGGTGGGAAATGGGCCAATGCCCAACAATCCATTTTCCGACTGCAGCCAGACGGTCATGCCCTCGGGCACGTAGTTGGCCACCAGGGTCGGCAGGCCAATGCCAAGGTTCACATAAAACCCGTCACGCAATTCTTTGGCGGCCCGCGCCGCCATCTCTTCTCTGGTCCAGGCCATTAGCGTGTTGTCCTTTTCTCGATGTGCTTATTCGGGCTGCGATTCACCACGATGCGCCTCACGAAAATCCCTGGCGTATGAATTTCATCCGGGTGTAAATCACCGATCTCCACCAGCTCTTCGACTTCCACAATGGTCATCCGGCTGGCCATTGCCACATTGGGATTGAAATTGCGGGCCGTTAAATTAAAAACCAGGTTGCCCGCCCGATCCGCGGTCTTGGCCTTCACCAAGGAGATGTCCGCAAAGAGCGACTCCTCTAAGACATAGTTCTTGCCATGAAATTGACGGATCTCTTTGCCCTCTGAGACCACCGTGCCAACACCTGTGCGGGTGAAAAACGCCGGGATACCCGCCCCACCTGCACGCAGTTTTTCCGCAAGTGTTCCCTGGGGCGTGAAGTCCAGCTCCAGCTCACCGGCAAGAAACTGCCGCTCGAATTCTTTGTTTTCGCCCACATAAGAGGCGATCATTTTTTTGACCTGCCGCGACTCCAGCAGGACACCCAATCCAATGCCATCCACGCCGGCGTTATTGCTGATGCAGGTGAGATTTTTTGCGCCAAGCTCACGGACCGCAAGGATCAGCGACTCGGGGATGCCACACAGCCCGAAGCCGCCCACCGCCAGGGTCTGGCCATCGCGCAGCACATCGCGCAAGGCATCAACGGCGGTCGGAAAAACCTTATTCATGGAGCGCTCCAAAAGAGGGAATAAACCCTGATAGTGTAACGGCATCAGCCTGTAACACCCGAAGGAGACGGCATGGATCAAACCCGCGAATCAATGGAATACGACGTGGTTATCGTTGGCGCAGGACCGGCCGGCCTGTCTGCGGCAATCCGGCTCAAACAGGCCAACCCCGAGATCAATGTCTGCGTGCTGGAAAAAGGCTCCGAGCCTGGGGCCCACATCCTGTCAGGCGCAGTCATGGATCCGATTGCGATTCATGAATTACTGCCCAACTGGAAGGCGGATGGTGCGCCCTTAAATACCCCTGTCACCGAGGACCGATTTTTATTGCTCTCGCAGACCGGTGCCGTCCAGTTTCCGCAATGGATGCTGCCGGCCTGCTTTAAAAATCATGGCAACTATGTGGTGAGCCTATCGAATTTCACGCGCTGGCTGAGCCAGCAAGCCGAGGGCCTGGGTGTTGAGATTTTTCCTGGCTTTGCTGCGGCGGAGATTCTGTATGCAGAAGATGGCCGGGTCAAAGGCGTTGCTACCGGTGCCATGGGCATCGGCAAAGATGGTGCGCCCACCGCAAACTATCAAAACGGCATGGAACTCTGGGGCCGCTATACCTTGTTTGCCGAAGGTGCCCGCGGCCATCTCGGCCGCCAGCTGATGGAGCGCTTCAAATTGAATCAAGACGCGGACCCGCAGTCTTATGGCATTGGCTTAAAAGAAGTCTGGGAGATTGACCCTGCCCAACATCAGCCCGGCCTGGTGATTCATACCGCAGGCTGGCCCTTGGATCATCAGACCTACGGCGGCTCGTTTATGTACCACCTGGAAAATCACCAGGTTGCGATCGGCTATGTCGTGGGCCTGAATTACGCCAATCCCTGGCTCTCACCGTTCGAAGAATTTCAGCGCTATAAAACCCATCCAAAGATTCGGCCCTATCTGGAAGGTGGAAAGCGCATTGGCTACGGCGCCCGGGCCATTACCGCGGGCGGACTCAATGCGCTGCCGAAATTTATTTTCCCAGGCGGTGCACTTCTGGGCTGTGATGCCGGATTTTTAAATGCCTCCCGGATTAAAGGCAGCCATCTGGCCATGAAAAGCGGAATGCTTGCTGCCGAGGCAATCGTGCAGGCACTAAAAACCGATTCGGATTCCGCAGAGCTCACCGGCTACGCGCAGGCCTTTAAAAACTCCTGGATGTATGACGAACTCCACCGCGCACGCAACTTCAAGCCTGCAATGTCAAAAGGCCTCTGGCTGGGCACATTGCTGGTGGGCATCGATCAGAAACTTTTTGGCGGCAAGGCCCCCTGGACACTGCACAGCACCCAGCCTGATCATGCGGCCCTAAAGCCCGCCGCACAGTGCGAAAAAATTCAATATCCCAAGCCGGATGGAAAAATCACATTTGATCGCTTAAGTTCGGTGTTTTTATCCGGCACCACCCACGAAGAAAATCAGCCCGCCCACCTGACACTGAAAGATCAGGCGGTGCCCGTTGGCATCAATCTCTCAACATTTGCCGGGCCGGAGGGCCGTTACTGCCCGGCCGGGGTTTATGAGTACCTCGATGCATCGGGCAATAACGTCTCCGCACCGACTGAAGGCGCACGGCTGCAGATCAATGCGCAAAACTGTGTCCACTGCAAGACCTGCGATATCAAAGATCCAACCCAGAATATTGTCTGGGTCACTCCTGAAGGCGGTGGCGGACCCAATTACACGGGGATGTAATGGTCATACGCCGCATCATGCGCTCCAACACCAAAGAGGCCCGGATACTCGGGCTTCAGGTGGGGCCGCCGCTGCCGGCTGCTGACGCTCCAGCGGCCTGCCCGCTGTGCGGCCGGGCGCTGATTCCGGGGCCAAGCACCGATGAACATCACCTCACGCCCCGCTCTCATGGCGGCAAAGAGAAATTTCTGGTCCATAAAATCTGCCATCAGAAAATTCACCGTACGATTGCTGAAAAAGATCTGGCGCGACGCTACAACAACTGGCAGGCACTGGCCGAGCATCCCGAGATCCATGCCTTTATCACCTGGGTGAAAAAACGCCCGCCGGAATTCATGCCCTAAGACCATGACTGCATTGACGGAAACTGAACAACGTCGCGATCTGGCCGCCGCCTATCGGCTTGCCGCACAGCGCGGCTGGGATGACATTGTCTGGACCCATATCTCAGCCAGCGTGCCCGGCCACAACAACGCCTATTTGCTGAATCGATTTGGGCTACGGTTTAACGAAATCACCGCCTCCAATCTGGTCATGGTCAATGTCGATGGCCAGGTGATTGATGGCACTCATGCACCGATTAATCCAAGCGGATTTGCGATTCATGGCTGCGTGCACCGTGCGCGGCCTGATGCAGTCTGTGTGCTGCATCTGCATAGCTTCTGGGCCCAGGCCTTTGCCGCATCAGGACAAGATCTCCTGCCTTGCTCGCAGCCTGCGCTTCGGCTTGTCGGCCGGCTGGGCCGGCATGCCTATGAGGGCCTGGCCTTCGGGCCGCAGGAGCAGCAGCGCCTGGTGCAGGCCCTGGGCAATCTTGATGGCGTCATTCTTGAGCAGCACGGCATTTTGTTGATCGGCCGAAGCGTGGCCGAGGCCTTCGTGCTGATGCATCTGTTTGAGCGCGCGGTTCGCATTCAACTGACCGTTGCCGCAGCGGGATCACCCGCCTGTGTGTCCGATACTGTGGCTAAGACCACCTATCAGCAGTGGGTGGGCAATGCACAGGCCCCCGAAGGCATTGATGAGTGGCCAGCGCTTTTACGCGGCCTGGATCAGACCGACCCCGATTACCGAAACTAAGAAAGGAAACGCCATGCCCACAATTCGTGTTGAGATGTTTGAAGGCCGCACCGAAGAGCAAAAACGGCAGTATGCAAAAACATTAACCGAAGCCTCGGTCCAGGTGCTGGGCTGCAGCCCCCAGGCAGTAGATGTCATTTTTTACGACATCAAAAAAAGTGACTGGGCCACCGGCGGAAAACTCCACAGCGATCAGTAGGACCGGCGTGGCCACTGGCATCACCGACCTCAGCACTTTTATTCTCGGCACGATTTTTATCGTGCTGCTGCCCGGCCCCAATTCTCTTTATGTCATGACCCTGGCCTCGCGCCAGGGCCTGCTGGCCGGCTATCGTGCGGCCTGCGGCATCTTTGTCGGGGATACGGTGCTGATGCTGCTGGCCGCCACTGGGGCGGCCTCGGCGCTGCATGCGTCGCCGGCGGCGTTTGCGGTGCTGAAGTATGCCGGCGCAGTTTATTTGGCCTGGCTGGGACTGGGACTCGTGCGGGCGGCCCTCTCGCGCGGTACAGCACACAACTCAGCGCCAGCGACTTCGCAGCGCCTGGGCATGCAGGCGCCCTTTCGAACCGCCCTGGTGATTAGCCTACTGAATCCCAAGGCGATCATGTTTTTCATTTCTTTTTTTATTCAGTTCGTTGATCCGAACTTCAGCCAGCCCGCACTCTCATTTCTGATTCTCGGCATCATCGTGCAAATTGTCAGCGCACTGTATCTCTCCGCGCTGATTCTTGGCGGCACGCGGCTTTCAAAACACTTCAGTCAGACCCCCTGGGTTGCCGCAACCGGCAAGGCCACGGTGGGGGCCTTATTTATCGGATTTGCCGTCAAGCTTGCGCTGTGATTAGTCCGTGAGCTGCGGCTCATTGCGGGCCACTGCCACGATGGTGCGTATCAATAGCCAAAGAATCAGCAGTGTTGAAAATGCCACCATGGCCACTGCCAAGGCCTGGTTAAATGCGCCGCCTTCAAACTGGGCATAGACCAATGCCGCATTGGTAAACGCCGCACTCGGAAATGAAAAGGCCCACCACGACACATAAAACGACAGCCGCAGAAAGCGCCGAATCTGTGTGAATAAAAACAGTGCAAAAAATATCGCGATGCCAAACAACACATGGCCCATCGGATCCAGCGGGGCCGATCCAGGATGCTGGCCGGTCAGCTGAAGCCAGGATAAAAACGCAACCGCAGGTGGGGCCAGCAAGATGCACAGTGTTGGCACCAGCCGCTCAGGCAGTGCGGGCTGCACAAACAATAGCCGCTGCAGCACCACGGTCAGCAGCACCAGCCAGAACAAAATTCCGACTGCAAAAAACCACCAAGAGATTTCTAAAAAACCGAGCCGTACCCCTGCAAGTGGCAGCACCACATTGGCCACAGCAGGAATAAACCAGGCCGGCGTGGCATGCGGGGGCTGAAGGCCCTCGCGATGAATCCAGGCGTTGAGCACCATCACCATCGCAATGGCTTGCAGCACAGCACCTATCACCCACAAGGGCAGCGCCAGCGGCGCAAAGGCCCCGAGCGCCACGGTTGCCGTCAGCGCAAAAGAAACCGAGACCGCTGCAAAAAACGATGACTTCACCGGATGCTGCCATTCCTCGTAGACCCGCTGATGATTGCGGGCCCACTTCTTGGCGTAGAGCGCCAAAAGCAGCACAAAGGCCAGGCCATCGATTACTGCAAACACCTCCGCCAACGGCCCGGCAATGCCCGGCAGCCACCCGAGATTGGTCAGCTTGCCCCAGACCAGGGCCAGGCCCGATAAGCCCATCACCATGGCAAAGGCGCCGATTGGCGTGGCATCTAAAAACGGATTGCCGGAGGGGCTATGGGGGGCTGCAGATGGCGAATTTGGTGTGGACATGGGGCAAATGAGCGGAATCGGGATAAGGGAATCCAAAACAAGCGTGGACGGGACGCTTGCAGTTTATCCATGAACCCAGTACTGTACGTCTATCCAGTAACTGATTTCGGACCCTATGAAGACTCTGACCCCCCGACAGCAGGAAATTCTTGACCTGATCAGCGCCCACATCGCCAAGACAGGCTTTCCCCCAACCCGCATGGATATCTGCAATGCCCTGGGCTTTAAGTCCCCCAATGCGGCCGAAGAGCACCTGCGGGCCTTGGAGCGCAAGGGCGCGATTAGCCTCAGCTCAGGCACTTCGCGCGGCATTCGCCTGCTGCATGCTGCACCCCGCAGTGCTTTTACTGAAGCATCCGGCCTGGGCATTCCGCTGATTGGCCGGGTGGCAGCAGGCCAGCCCATGCTGGCCCAGGAACACATCGAGGCCCACTACAGCATTGATGCCGGCTTATTTGCCCAGATGCCGGATTACTTCTTAAAAGTCCGCGGCATGAGCATGCGTGATGCCGGCATCCTGGAAGATGATCTCTTGGCGGTGAAAAAAATCTCTGGCTTATCGCAGCTTCGCAATGGCCAGATCGTCGTGGCCCGGCTGCACGATGAAGTCACCGTCAAACGCTTTCAGCATCAAGGCCGCGAGATTCGTCTTCTGCCTGAAAATCCTGCATTCAAGCCCATTGTTGTGCCCGACAGCGATCCTGATTTGGCCATTGAGGGCCTGGGCATTGGCGTGATTCGCAACCCCAGAGTCTTATCGTGATTCATCCGGCGGTCTGGAAGGGCCAGTCACTGCATCAGTCGGGCATCAGCAGCGGCATCAGCAGCAGTTTTCGTCTGCTGGATCGTGAGCTGCCCGGCAATGGCTGGCCACGTGGCAGCCTGACTGAACTGCTGGTGCAGCACATGGGCATTGGTGAGCTGAGATTTCTTGCGCCCACACTGCGCAGCCTCACGCAGGCTGGGCAGCATATTGTGCTGCTCGCACCACCCCATACACCTTATGCGCCTGCATTTGAGGCCATGGGCATTGATCATCGAAAAATTCTGGTCGTGCAGGCGGATCGGCCCATCGATAAGCTCTGGGCAGTTGAACAATCCATCAAAAGCAATCAATTCGGCGCCCTCATCACATGGCTAGACCATCAGGGCAGCACCCGGCCTGAACTGATTCGAAGGCTGCAGCTGGCCGCCAGCACCACCCAGGGCCTGGTGTTTGTGTTTCGCCCCTTTGCAGCACAGGACCATCCCTCTCCTGCGCCACTGCGTATGTTGCTGCTGCCCCGCCGTTATCCAGATTTGGCTGTGCAAATCATCAAACGCCGCGGGCCAGTGATGTCAGCACCGATTGATATTGCAATTCCCGTACCCGGCAGCGGCCTGCGTCCACTGCAAGACCACGACGCCATCATCGCCGCCCCATCAGCAGCACCAACACGACAAACAGCCCATCACCATGCTGTGGATCGCATGCATTCTTCCCCGTCGTTACCTGGCTCCCTTTCACCAGCCACTGCCTCCCGGCGTTCGCCAGCACACCGCTGAAACCGCGCAGCAGGCCGCCGGCAGACTCGCCCAGTGGGCCCTGCAGTTCAGCCCCTGCGTCACGATTACCGGATGGGCCCATGCAGTGCTGATGGAAGTCAGTGCCAGCCTTCGGCTCTGGGGCGGCGAAAAACGCCTGATGTGCAAAGTCATTCACGGCAGCGAAGGCCTGGGATGGTCAGCAGACGATGCGCTTGCGATTGCCAGCGGGCCAACCGGGCGCGCAGCCTACTGGCAGGCCCTGGGCCTGCAAGAGCACTGCTGGAATCTGCCCAATGGCCTGGAGGCCTTGCCGCTAAGTGTCATCGAAGAGCTGCATCCGCATCTGGAAATTCTTGCCCGCATGGGCATACACACCATCGGCCAATTTAAAAAACTTCCGCGCCATGGCATCACACGCCGCTTTGGCGCATCAGCACTAAATGCCTTAGATGCCGCAGAGGGCCGACGCAACGAGTCTTATGCCTGGATTGAGCAGCCGGCAAGGTTTCACTTAGAGCGCGAACTGCCTGCCCGGGCAGAACAAAATGAAATGATTGAGCGTGCATTTCTGCCCTGCCTGCATGCCTTATCGGCCTGGCTGCTGGCACGGCAGGCCGGTGTCATGGCCATTGAACTGCAGCTCTTACACGATGGCCCGCCGCATAGCCGATTTGAGCTTCGCTGCGCAGGGCCAACACGTGATGTGCGGCGGTTTTCCCGCATTCTGAGTGAGCGGCTGATTCGATTTCGTCTGCCACGTCCGGCCTATGGAATTGCCATCACGGTCAATGAAGTGATTGATCTGCCACACCGGACAGAAGACTTTCTTGGCAATGGCCATGAATCAGAGCAGGCCATGCATGAACTGATCGAGCGCCTGCAGGCCCGGCTGGGCACCGATCGGGTCTGTCAGCTCTCGATTGAAGATGAGCACCGCCCAGAAAAAGTGGTCCACTACAACGTGATGGAGCCTACATCGGCATCATCACTTCGGCGCACTGCCGCCCGGCCGCTGCATGACATCGGCCAGATGGCCCATCGGCCCGCCTGGCTGCTGCGCCAGCCACTGCCCCTGGCCATGCAGCAGCATCGGCCGGCTTATCACGGGCCACTGCAGCTGCTGTGCGGCCCAGAGCGCATTGAGGCCGGATGGTGGGAAGAAACACCCGGCAGCATCGTGCAGCGTGACTACTTTATTGCCCGATCTGCCCAGCAGTCTTTGCTGTGGATTTTTCGTACCCCTGCCCATGACTGGTATCTGCATGGATTTTTTTCTTAAGCCCTCTACGTCATGGAATTTGCTGAACTCATCTGCCGCAGCCACTACTCTTTTCTGCATGGCGCCTCAGCACCTGCTGAGTTAATTGATCGGGCCCATCACCTCGGCTATCGGGCAATCGCCATCACCGATGAGGCCTCGGTAGCCGGCGCAGTTCAGGCCCACACGGCGGCCAAGGCCCTTGGAATTCAGCTGCTGATTGGGGCCCAGTTCTCCTGCGCGGATCTGGCCGGACGAATTGTGGTGATCGCCATGTCACGTCGGGGCTATGCCCAGCTGGGATGGCTCATTACCCAGACACGACGCCGTGAGATCAAGGGCCACTACCGGCTTAGCGTTGACGATCTGCAAAGCGGGCTGCCCGACTGCCTTGTGATTTGGATTGGGGACTCCAGTGATAGCCCTGCCCGGCATTACCCGGCAATCCAGCGGCTTAAAGAATTGTTTGCTGATCGTCTCTACATTGGCTGCGCCTTGCTGCTGCGTGGCCACGACAACACCTGGCGTGATCATCTGCAGACCCTGGCAGCACTGCATCGGGTGGGCCTGGTGGCCACCAGCGATGTGGTCATGCACCGCCGCTCACGCAAACCACTGGCCGATACGCTGACGGCGATTCGGCATGGCCTGCCCATTGCTGCCTGCGGCAAACGGTTTACCCCAAATGCCGAGCAGCATCTGCGCAATCGTCTGCGATTGGCCCGCATTTATTCCCCCGAGCTGATGGCCGCAACAGTGATGCTGGCCAAACGCTGCCAGTTCTCTTTGGATGAACTGCGCTATGAATATCCCGAAGAAATTGTGCCGCCGGGACTCACGCCCACCCAGTGGCTTCGGCATCTGACCGAAGAAGGCGTGCGCCGACGCTTTCCCGAAGGCATCAATCCCAAGGTCCGCCAGCAAATTGAGCATGAGCTGCAGCTCATCCATGAGCTGCGTTATGAGCCTTACTTTTTAACGGTCTATGACATCGTGGACTTTGCCCGCAGCAAAGGAATTCTCTGCCAGGGCCGTGGATCAGCCGCCAACTCTGCGGTCTGTTATTGCCTGGGCATTACCGAAGTCGATCCGGCCCGCATGAGCATGCTGTTTGAGCGCTTTATTTCTAAAGAGCGCAATGAGCCGCCCGATATTGATGTGGATTTTGAACATCAGCGGCGCGAAGAAGTCATTCAATACATTTATCAAAAATATGGCCGCGAGCGGGCTGCACTGGCTGCATCGGTGACCACCTATAAGCCGCGGTCTGCGCTTCGCGATACCGGCAAGGCCCTGGGCATACACGCTGCCTTAGTCGATCACGTGGCCAAGCACCATCAGTGGTGGGACGGGCGGCAGGTCGATGCCAGCGTGCTGGCTGCCCACCTGCAGGAGGCCTTGGAAAGCCCGGCGCTGCTGGCCTGCCGCCATGAAATTCCCACCCCATCTGCTGCCCAATGCGAACGCTGGGCCATGCTGTGCAATCAATTAATCGGTGCGCCCCGGCATCTATCGCAGCATGTCGGCGGATTTGTGATTGCCCGCCATCGGCTCTCTGACTTGGTGCCGGTGGAAAACGCTTCGATGCCAGAGCGCAGCGTTATTCAGTGGGATAAAGATGATCTTGAGTCACTTGGACTGCTCAAGGTCGATGTCTTGGCACTCGGCATGCTCTCGGCCATTCGTCGGGGGCTGGAATTGATTGGCCAAAAGCTTGGCCGTGATTTTCAGATACAAGATATTCCTGCTGAAGATCCGGCAACCTACGACATGATCTGCGCAGCACAGACGGTGGGCGTATTTCAGATTGAATCCCGGGCCCAGATGTCAATGCTGCCACGGCTAAAGCCGCGATGCTTTTACGACCTGGTCATTGAGGTGGCCATCGTGCGGCCTGGACCCATTCAAGGCGGCATGGTCCATCCTTATCTGCGCAGGCGTCAGGGGCTCGAGCCGGTGGAATATCCCAGCCCCGCAGTCCGCGAAGCACTCTCGCGCACACTTGGTGTGCCGATCTTTCAAGAACAAGTCATGCAGCTGGCGATTCTTGCAGCAGGCTTTAGCGCCGGCGAGGCCGATCAGCTGCGCCGCTCGATGGCGGCATGGCGCCGTAAAGGCGGCCTTGGGCAGTTCTACGATCGAATCGTTAACGGCATGCTGGCCCGCGGCTATCCCCGTGAATTTGCAGATCGGGTATTTCGGCAAATCCAAGGCTTTGGCGAATATGGATTTCCAGAGTCCCATGCCGCCAGCTTTGCGCTGCTGGTCTATGTCAGCTGCTGGATGAAGCATCACCATCCCGATGCCTTTCTGGCTGCCCTGCTCAATGCACAGCCGCTTGGGTTTTATTCGCCCTCACAGCTGATTCAAGACGCAAAACGCAATGGTGTCCGTGTGCTGGCGGTGGATGTTCAATTCAGTAGTGTTGAAACTCATCTTGAGCCCCACGGAGTCCGTCTCGGATTCAACAGAGTCGCGGGGCTCTCTGAGCAGGCCATGCAAGACATCGTGCTGCATCGGCCCTATACATCGGTGGAAGATCTGGCGCTACGTGCCGGCCTGGATCGGGCAGACCTCAATGCATTGGCTGCTGCGGGCGCGCTGCGATCCATTGCCGGCCATCGCCATCAGGCGGTCTGGGCCACTAGCGGCCAGCACCGCAGGCCCGCACTCCTCATGACTGCCCCAATTCACGAACCTGTGCCTGAACTATCTGCCCCCACAGAAGGCGATGACATCGTTGCCGACTATGCAAGCCTTGGGCTCACACTTGGCCGCCATCCGCTTGCGGTGCTGCGGCCAACACTTACACAGCTCGGCACCCAGCCGGCAGAAGTCTTAAATCGCTATGCACACGGCCGGCTAGCACGTGCGGCAGGCCTGGTCACCCATCGGCAGCGGCCCAGTACTGCGCGCGGCACACTCTTTATTTCTCTGGAAGACGAAACCGGAATGATCAATGTGATTATTCAGCCCGAAGTCTTGGAGCGCTTTTATAAAGCGGTGCTGTATTCCCAGCTGATGCTGGTCTATGGCACCTGGCAGCGTGATCAGCATATTGATCCCCGTGCGGCCGGCCAAGTCCGTAATCTTTTGGCCCAGCGGGTTGAAGATCAATCTGCCCTGCTCAGCAAACTAATTGGGCCGTTAACGACAGCCTCGCGAGATTTTCATTAGCCCTGATCGCGCTTAAGGCCATAGGGCTTCACCAGCCGCCAGACATGCTCCGGCACCATCGACTTCATCCGCCGCGGCTCTTCACGCCGCAGATGAATCACGCTCTCGATGGCCTTCATCTCCACACGGGCCCGGGCAAACTCAAGGCCCCGGGGTCCAATCTTCGGCATCAGCCAGCCCACGATCGGGCGCAGCCATGATGGCATGCTGCGCAGTGGCAGCCCGCCTGCGGCCCGCTCTGTATTTTGTAAAAACCCTTTCACCGGGCCCTGCCGCTTGCCGGCGCTTCCTGGTGCTGACAGCCGAATTTCATCACCCAGCAGGCTCAGTAATTCGGCGCCCGTGTCGTTGCGCACGATTAACCACTGCTGGCCCTCGCCGCCCATGTAGCCCACCGTGATGTCCGACAGCACATTGGTGTAATCCACACAGGTACGGCATGTCAGCGGAAAAAAATCCTGGGGCAGTTTGGATAAGGGCAGCATCAGAAACGGAATGCGTTTTTTCTTGCCGCTATCAAAACGAATCTCGACATGATAATCCGCACAGAACTCGAGATAGGTGATGGTCTCGGGCTTGGGTGTCAGGAGTTTTAAAAACTCATGAAACCGCTCAGTGGTTGTGTTATCCGAGCACGGCGTGCCAATCACATAAATTTTTTTAAAGCCCAGCTCTTTTTCAAGGGCCCGCAGTGCATAGACCTGGCACGGAATTCCAATCACTGCGATGCGCTCAATGCCTTTTTGTAATGCCGGCTCGAGCAAGGCCAGTAGCGGTGCATAGCCCATGCGCATGCCGCGGCAGCGCTCCATGTCTCGGGGGTCCGTAATCAGCACCGGCACCGGCCGCCAACGGTCCTCTTCGTCCGGTGCCATGGCAAGCACGGCATCGACCATCTTTTCTTCTAAAAGCCGCTGCGCGATTCGAGTGGTGATGCCTGTCCACTGGGCGCCCGCTGCAGGCGTTTTCAGTGCGGCCCGATTCAGAATCTGATACGGGCCAAAGAATTGTTCATCCGCCTGATGGGGCCTGCGGGCCCGGCCATGAACCTGCCGCTCCATTGCCGGATAGTCGGGTGCAATGAACTGGCAAGCGGTGGCGCAACGCTTGGGCTGCGAGGACCGCGATACCCCACAGTCAGTACAGAGGTCGCGATGCGGCGGTGGATCTTTCGCTAACAACCGATCCATCGGCAGGCCCTAAGCGGCCAAGCCAGCGTCGAGATCTGCCTTGAGATCCTCGAGATCTTCTAGGCCCACCGCAATGCGGACTAGGCCCTCACGAATGCCGGCCTGCTCGCGGGCCTGCGGGGAGATGCGGCCATGGGTGGTCGAGGCCGGATGGGTAATGATCGACCGGGTATCACCAAGATTGCCGGTGACCGACATGATCTGAACTGCATTGATGAGCGAAAAAGCCCGCTGTCGCTGCTCGGTGGGGTTCGCGCCTTTTAATTCAAAAGACACGATGGCGCCGCCTGCACTTTGCTGCCGCATGGCCAGCGCATGCTGAGGATGCGAGGCCAATCCCGGATACAAAACACGCGCAACATGCGGATGCTGCTCAAGCCAGCCGGCCAACGCGAGGGCGGATGCACTGTGGGCCCGCATCCGCAGATCTAAAGTCTCAAGCCCCTTGTGCAGCACCCATGCATTAAAGGGTGATAACGAGGGTCCGCAGGTGCGGACCACCTGAAAAATCGGCTCGATCAACGCACTGCGGCCTGCGACAGCGCCCCCGAGGACGCGGCCCTGGCCATCGAGATACTTGGTTGCCGAATGTAAGACCAGATCGGCGCCCAGCGCCAGCGGCTGCTGCAAGGCGGGTGTGCAAAAGCAGTTGTCCACGACCAGCGTGATGCCGTGCTGCTGCGCGACCGCCGCTATCGCGGCGATATCGGCAATCTCAGTCAGTGGGTTAGACGGTGTTTCAAGATAGAAAAGTCTTGTCGCCGGCGTCACGGCCTTGGCCCAGGCCTGGGAATCAGTGAGCGGCACATAATCCACCGGCACACCGAACTTACGCAGGGTATTGTCAAAAAGCTGAATCGTTGCGCCAAATAGGCTGGGGGTAGATACGACATGATCACCGGCCTTCAGCAAGCCCAAGCAGGTGGCCAGAATTGCCGCCATGCCGGAGCTTGTCGCCACACAGCGCTCTGCGTTTTCTAAAGACGCAAGCCGCTCCTCAAACATCTGCACCGAGGGGTTGGAAAATCGCGAATAGACCATGCCCGACTCGCGATTCTGGAAGCGATCTGCTGCCTGCTGGGCATCATCAAAGACAAAGCTTGAGGTGAGATACAGGGCCTCGGAGTGCTCACCAAAATCAGAGCGCTGCGTACCGCCACGGACAGCCCGGGTTGCAAAGCCCAGATCACGGCGTGATGCAGAAGGCGGATTTTTCTTATTCGTCATGGTTCAGATTTAAGGCAAGCTGATTGCGTGTGGCCTCGGCATCGCCATGGATACGGGCATATTCCAGGGAGTCCAGCACGCGATCATTGATATCGCCTGTGATGTAATTGCCATCAAAGCACGATGCTTCCAGCCCCTCGATATTGGGGTTCAGGTTCATCACATCGGAGCGCATCGATTCGAGATCCTGATAGATCAAGGCATCTGCGCCGATGGCTTTGCAGATCTCGTCATCGCTGCGGCCAAAGGCGATCAGCTCACCACGGGTGGGCATATCAATGCCATAGACATTGGGGTAGCGCACCGGCGGGGCCGCCGAGGCAAAGATCACCCGCTTGGCACCCGAATCCCGCGCCATCTGCACAATCTCCTGGCTGGTGGTTCCCCGCACAATCGAGTCATCCACAATCAGTACGCTTTTATTTTTAAATTCATACGGAATCGCATTGAGCTTTTGCCGGACAGATTTTTTGCGGGCGGCCTGGCCGGGCATGATGAAGGTCCGGCCGATATAGCGGTTTTTGATAAAGCCCTCGCGATAGTCGATGCCCAGCTGCATGGCCAGCTGAATCGCAGCAGGCCGGCTGGAATCCGGAATCGGCATCACCACATCAATCTCGCCAGTTGGGAACTGCTTGCGCACTTTATCGGCCAGGGTCTCGCCCATGCGAAGCCGGGCATCGTAGACGCTTACCCCATCAATCACTGAATCGGGCCTTGCAAAGTAAACGTATTCAAATACACAAGGATTTAGGCGGGTATGCCGGGCGCAGACTCGGGAATGCAGCCGGCCATCGAGCGTAAGAATGACGCACTCGCCCGGAGCAACATCGCGAATCGGTGTAAAGCCCAGGCCATTAATGGCCACGGTCTCCGAGGCAATCATCCACTCTTCGCCGCGCGCATCCGCATGCCGGCCCAGGGCAAGGGGCCGAATGCCGTAGGCATCGCGAAACGCCACGATGCCATAACCCGCAATCATGGCAACACAGGCATAGGCGCCACGGACCCGCGCATGCAGGGCCGAGACGGCAGCGAAAATCGCGGACTCATCCAACGAGAGTCCCGATACGGCCTGCTGCAATTCATGGGCAAAGACATTGAGCAGGACCTCGGAATCCGACTCGGTATTGATGTGGCGGCGATCCCGACGGTACATATCCTGCTGAAGCTCCTCGGCATTGGTGAGGTTGCCGTTATGGCCCAACACGATGCCAAAGGGTGCATTCACATAAAACGGCTGGGCCTCTTCAGAATTCGAGGCGCTGCCTGCGGTCGGATAGCGGACATGGCCGATGCCCATCTCGCCTTGGAGATTGCGCATATCCCGGGTGCGAAATACATCGCGGACCAAGCCATTGCCGCGGTGAATATGGATGCGCTTACCTTTGGCGGTGGAGATGCCTGCGGCATCTTGGCCGCGATGCTGAAGCAGCAGCAGGCCATCGTAGAGCAGCTGATTGACTGCCGAATGTCCAACTACACCGATCACGCCACACATACTGGGCTCCCCGAGGGATGGGTCTTGGATGTTGGTGAAACCGGAAGTCTAAGCCGATCTCCCAGTGTCGGGGGCAGCCAGGGCGCGGCGGTGCGGATTCCGAGCTCTAAAAACGGCCGGCTCTGGGCCTTCTGCCAGGCAGGCTGGCTGGGCAGCGCCGTCATCGCCCCAAGGATGGCCAGCACGATCACCAGCAAGGCCCCGCGTGCCAGGCCAAAGCCAAGGCCCAGCAGCCGATCCAGGCCGCTGATGCCGGCCGCGCTGACGACCTCTCTCAGCAGCATCGTCAGAAGCCTTCCCAGCAGCAGAATCAGCAGCAAGATGATGATAAAGGCGGCGGTCTGCTGTAGCGGTGGCGCAAGCCACTGGGGCAACAAAGCGGCCGCAGGCGATGCGAGTCGGCTTGCGCCAACAATGGCCAAGACCCAGATCGCTAGCGAAGCGATCTCTTTAATCAATCCGCGAAATAGCGATAAGAGCGTTGACAGGACAATGATCCCGATCACCAGCAGATCAATCCAGGTCAGCGCCTCAAGCCACTGCATCAGGGCGTGACCACCATGGCATCGTAGCCCTGTGACTTGGCACGGTCTCGAACCTGATTGGCAAGCTCACGTGTCTCAAAGGGCCCAATGCGCACACGGTGCCGCTCCGATCCGTCGTCGAGTCTGATGGTCTCGACACTGACACGATGGCCGCCTGAGGCAAGCCGCGCCTTCACGCCATTGGCCGCCTCGAGCTTGGAATAGGCACCCACTTGCACGAGAAAGCCTGCCTGGGCGGTGGACTTCTTGGGCTCCGCCTTGGCTTCGGCTTTTGATTCGAGTTTTGATTCGGCTTTTGCCTCTGATTTTGCCTCTACCTTTGCTTCTACCTTTGGCTCAGGCTTTGGATCGGGGGCCTTCGGTTTTTCCTCTGCGGCCACCTCTGGCGGTGGCGTGGCCGGACGCAGGGATTCAATTTTTGAAAACACAGAGTTACGCGACGGGATCTCGATTAATAAATCCTGCGAGAGCGGTCTGGCCTGATCTTCGAGTAGCAACGGCGCAAGCCCGGCAACTGCAGCGACAATGATGAGAGCGCCAAGCAGTCTCCAGCGGGCCCGGCGCTTATGATCGGCCATCGGATCTGACGCCTGTTCGTCGCGCTGGTGGGAACGTGTTTCGCGATCAGCGGACATGGCGC
>Ga0194117_10001394_pt1 | contig 28319 bp, 11 predicted proteins | sample TA2MahsurfametaG_FD_160579 | JGI IMG/M metagenome (GOLD analysis project Ga0194117, IMG submission 160579) | Freshwater microbial communities from Lake Tanganyika, Tanzania - TA2015009 Mahale N1 surface | ecosystem: Environmental > Aquatic > Freshwater > Lake | place: Tanzania: Lake Tanganyika... | reverse complement strand
TATATGTTGATAAAATATGAATTGATATTTCATCACTTATAGTATACACAAAATTAAGTATCAAAATAAAAAACAAAATAAATATGATATCACTATTTTATCCTAGTTTATCTACGGTATTGAGTCCCCATGCATTCCTAGCATAACTGCTTGCTATTTGCCAGCTAAACCCTGTGCTACAGCAACCTCGTCTTGAAACTACACATCAAACACTCCTCACAAAACACCGTTATGTTGTCGAATTCCTTAGATCGACATAAACTACATTCCCGTCGGTATCGAATACTTTGACAAATACATTCCCTGTGATAGGGATGCCCACATTCCAGCAGCATTGAAGGTCGATTCTACAGGCAGATGCAACAGCTATCATTTAATTTTTATGATCGAACACTGCTTTTTTTCCATTATTTTTTTAAGTCTTCTACTTGGGTGATTTCCTCGATCTTATCATCAGAATTGTCTAATGTCCTTTGGCTCTAATTTCTTCCTCTAACATCTCTGTTCTGCAGATTGATACAAAACTGGCAGGTGAGTCGATCCAGGCAGTCAGAAATGACTCTGCATTTCTATTTGAAATCCACTTTGAAGCCAATACACATGGAGCTGCAATACCAGCAGTAGATGAAGATCAAAAGAACAATCAACGACGTAGAAGTCGCAACTAAACCGATGATCAGTCCTGTACTTAGTGAACTGCTGTGTGTTTTGCTAAAATCGATGCACTCTGAAAAAGATAGCCAATCCTGATTATAGGGGGATAGTTTGTTGCAGCACTGGCGAGTGCAGGTGTTCCAGTCAGTTGATTCGAATGTTTAATACTTGTGGCAGCCGGAATCTCGCAGATTTTGGCCTTTGTCTGTGCAGACAGTGTATTGGCACTTGTAGAAAGGAAAGATCGAACATGAATTATTAGGGTTATTAAAATAGAACTTGCACTGATTGCTGTCCAGATCGTAGGTTTATCTGCAATCTAGCGCAAATGAGGCCGCTGTAAGTGCGAAAATGAGGAAAGGGAGGTTGATATTATGCATTTAATTGATTATTGTTAGAACAAACAAGATTTAGGAAGATAAATAATTAGAATAAATTCAACTATCACCTCTCCCCAAAAGAAAGTATTGGTGAGCAACTGCTCTTATAGAGAAAACAAATATGGCCTACAAATGATAACAGGCAAAGCCAGCCTTATATGTTTATTGACTTACGATATACTATATAACACTCAACTTCATATTTCGAAACCCTAAACATGATAGACTAAAATTAAATCATCCCAAACATGCGGTGCTGCGCTCAACCTTTGCTATCATTCATTTTTTGCATCGCTCGCACACACCCTCTATAACCGCTTTATGATCAAATAACTCCACCAAAGTAACACACATGTACGCCTGAAAACATTTATTACAATAAATACGCACTTTGTTTATCCGATTCGAACGACAGACAGGGCACTGCTTTTTGCTTTTCAGACACTCCCTCATACACTCTTTGTGCAGCAAATGCCCGCACTGCAATTAAAGCCCCGTGTGGTCTTACAAACAAACACAGCATATCACATTCTCGATACTCTCTTTGATTACTGCCGGTGAAGAATATTTCCACTAGTTTGGTTTATTATAAACTTCTTAGCTCGGCTAGTTTTGGTCAGCTATACCATCCTGACTGACGTTATGATCCAACCTTCCTATATCACGACTCCGCAAGCATTAGCATCGAAGCAGTGAGATAAGGCAGTCCCTGATTGCTCCACAGCAACACGCTAGACAACCTATATGCATCCATATATACCTGTGTGACAGCAATAGCAGAAACAGCATGAAGCAAACACTACCATCAAGATTACCAAACCCAACATCACGCCAGATAGTGCTTTTGTTCCATAGTAACTCTGGTTGATGGAAGCCTGGCACTCATAAACAGAATCCCAGTTAAGAGCGAAGGTGATATTGGAATGACAGCAGCTGGAGTTACAGAGTTGCCAGTCAGTGGAATTATGCGTTTCGTAGTTGTCACAGTATTCGGTATTGCCATTGCGTCTCCAGTTGAGACAACTTTGCCATGTGCAATACTGAAAGTTAAAGTTGTTGCAGTTGTCGGTATCTTTGAAGTAGAAATCGCAGTTGGAATGTTAAAAGACGAAGATGTTGCTGCAATTATAAGATTGGGTCTATGCGGTGAGAAGAGTGAGTATTAGGAAGAGAGAGAAGATAAGCATTTGATAATGTTTGATAGTATATCGGATAGTTTAAGATAGAAATAGCACAAAGCAAAGAGCTCAATCACTACATGTCAATCCTACTATGGATTGACTGATACTTATACAAAAACAACTTTGATTAATCACGCATATATACAAACTTGTCCATGTATCACTGAATCAATAATGCATACACATCACGCCAAAATTTATAAAAATACCTTCGCATCAATCCACTCCCTAAAACCCAAATAATTGCCATTCGCATCAATTTACTACTTTATTTGCTTTGCTGCTATCCACTATCCACTCACATCACCACTTACACATAGTCTCTTGTACAGCCACTTAGTTCGAACATCTCCAAAGGATTTACGCACGGTTTTGATGAATTTAGTCTTTATTTCTTCAATTCTCAGCCACATCAGACAACGCAAAGTTGCATCCTCCTCTAACAAAGACGTATAGTATACTTCGTAATTGTTCTGCTAGATTTTCAATCGTAGACCTAGCAGTCTTGATAGTTCCTGATCATTGAATATTTACTCATGAATAGCCAGAAGTTTGGGCAGTTATGCAATTTTGGTTGTAAAGATGGCAAATCTGAGTGCCTATCTGTACTCCTCGGCAAATCTTTCCTGCATAATCGATTTGCTCTAAGGCTGCACTAAAAACTAAAGACCAGCCATATCGCAACTCTTAGTATTTATTCCCTTCATGATCCATACCACCATCATACACTTCAATAGCTTTAGTATCTCCTTAGGACAAATTACACCCTGTACGAAATACTCACATCTTAATGCTACCAACCTCTCCTCCAAAAACAGAGCGATCCTCTCATTGCTGAGATTTAGTTTGTTCGATTTGAACATGAGTGGGAAAATTGTGTGGATAAGATAGTTAAGTGTTTGTTGGAGGGTGTGAGGTGTTCGGGTGTTATTGGGCCGATACTCGTTGTTGCGGATGTAAGTAGCTACTCTTTTAAATGGCTCTTGTTCTAGTTTGTCGATATCTCTCCACTGTTTTTCTTTATCGGAAATTAATTCTGTGCAGATTCCTTGTATGTTTTATGTTTCTTCTAGTCGGAAGTAGTCCTTTTAGCGTTACATATAAATGAAGTATGCACTTGGTAGTATAAATCAAAAGATATCTCAATTTATTATTAACCCTACAATTCAAATGATGTGAACCACTCTCCAAATATTTATGTTGTTAGCTATGTTGCATTGACAATCATGCTAGGGTGGGTCTCTGTGCTTATCTAGCCTCACCGTTATTCTCGTCGTAGTAGATGTTAGACGGCAGACCGTACTGCAGAGTCCAAATCGTTGCCAAAAATACAGCAGGTACCACCACGATTCCTCGAGTCAATGGCAAAACGAATGGTAGACCTGCATACACTTATACTTACCGAAAAAGGCTCTCTTGAAGTCCCAGAAAACTCTCATCACTAATTATCAATATTATAATTGCAGCTCTATAAAATGCAAAGATCAGTTTTAGCCTTTACTGAGCAAATGCCCGAAGTTCTATAAATAGCAGTACTCATTATGGTCGTAAATTTTCTTCAGGACATCAGCAGCCACTCGAGATGTCCTGTTGGCACGCTTTTCTCGAGCCAACATTGGCAGATAGCTTAGCTATTTCATCTTGAGGGATGACCTGATCTTTTAGAGAGTAGAGTTGATCTATGAGTTAGCCATGTTTGTGAGACTTTTCTTGATTCCTAAGTGGACTGGTCTTGATAAGGTTAGAATTACACTTAAATACAAGTATATGGATAGTTTTACCATTAATCTTTATTGAAACTATCTTTAGAGTAAGGAATCCGGTGGTCTTGTGTTTTCAGAGTATCTTCCACAGCCAACAGTTTTAGTTTTTTGAGATAGGTTGTCATATTAGGCAAAAAATGCTCTTTGGCTTTTTCAGTTTCATTAGTTTACAGTGAGTTAACAGTATCATCTATTTTGTTTAGTCCAGATTTGGACTATCTGTCTGTTTTGAGTCTCTAGAAATTGATGAACATGATTTCCTACAACAGTTGATCCTCATTAAATCCTTTGTATTTCTAAATGAGTAGAGGGAACACTTGAATAGATTTGATGTTCTTTTTGTGATGTTGCAGGAAAGTAAAAATGTAATCTAATCTGTAATTGAAGAGCAGGCAGATCTATTGAATGCACTCTAAACTACACAACTCGACCCATTGTAACTGATTGAGCTGCCTGTTGATTTCAACATAGATGTTTTACTTTTATACTTCAACTGTTTTGTCGAGAATCTACAAACTCTATAAATGATAAACTACGTACAATATCCTATCTATAAGTTTATTGTCTACAGTCTCGTACTCAATTATGTCATACTTCTCACAAATCGATGGCAGTTTCTACCCACTATTTGTCAGAATAAATGGAATTTTAGATAACTATACACAGCGTGATAGCTAGTTGTAAAATTTGCCCGCCTAGGATTCAGGGTAGATCATGCTGATATTGTGAAACATCTGACCTTTTTTTGTCTACTTTGGCTTCTACTTTTCTTTTTAAAAAAAAGACATGAATTTAGTTATCATCTGCGCATTCTTTTATATCCTAGGTTTTTGGGTGTATGCTGTTTTGACTGATTAGCTCTGTGTTGACTCGTTTTTCTACTTTAAGTACTTTATTTGATTGTACTAGTTGCCACATTACTGTAGATCGATTTACATCTCCTTTGCAACTGCCCTAATTGCAGTAGTTTTTCCTACACCTGGTCTTCCTCTAACGATGAGTGCCAGCAGACGCCAATCGTGATTTTGGATACTTTTCTTGATTTTGTTCGAATAATATTCCGAGCAGTCGTTGATGAAGCTATCTTCTTCACTGATCTTATTCTTATACTAAAAAAACGCATCAAGCCATGCCTTGATTTTTTCGCCTACTTTGATATTAAACAACTCTGAAATATCTCTTGGTGCATACTTGGTACTCCAGAGTGAGAAACAGCTCGATTCTATGTACTTTTTGACTATCTTCTCAATTAATATTTTTTAGATCGTCACTTTTTAAGCTAAAATTTAGATGATCTCTGCTATTTTGGGACATTTCTCTGCGACTTATTCGTAGGCAATCTGTTTGAGGTAGTGTTGCATTTGTAAGCGTTTAGCTGGTGTGGATAGTGTGTTGGACTTAGAAGAAGAGTTTTCATTGATGGGTATTTTCTTTTTGCCATCATTTTTGGCTGCAGTGGGCGGCGTCGATTTTTATTTTTATTAAGAGCTGCTGTTTTTTGTGAAGTAGTTATGGAGACTATTGGTCTGCTTTTTATTTTTGGGATTCTTCCTATTCATACCGCCAAATTTGATTTCTCAAATAATAATCAATCCTCATCTTATAACAATCGAGCCCTTCATTTTGTTTATTCATCAATTATAAAATCACATCACCTCAAAAGAAAAGGAACAAATTCTTACACCCGAATGACTCACGTGATTACTTCAACTTGTTACGCTAAACGAGCAGCACATCCAAGTGTTTGTGATGATTCACCAGCTGCTTCACTCCCTCATCAGTCAACTCGTTTCGAGCTTTATCCTCAAATTTATACATAGTTTAAGAAAGTAGATGTTTTCAGGATTAATAGCGTTTATTAATGCAACTGATTTGTCGTTGAGTTTGTTTCCTCCAAGACTCAAGCACTCGATACTTGATAGTTTGCCTCCACCCAGTGAAGCCAGTCCCTCATTTGTGACTGAATTGTCATCTTAAACACTATATATGTACTCAAAGAAAGATCTTCTATCGCTAACAAATCTGCGTTTGCCAAGGCCTTAACTCCTACATCTTTGAGTTTGTTGTTATTGAGATTCAACTCAGTCAGTCTACTTAGTAAAGCAGAACCTGCTAATACTCTACATCCTATCGGACCCAACTCATTATCCGCTTAGTGATGATATCATTACCTAAGTTGAGCTTGGTTAGAACTGGAAGATTTACTCTACTTAGCGCCTCCATTGTTTAGTGATTGACTTTGCATTTTTCTATATTTAGTTCCCTGACTCCCATGAGGTTGAGAGAATTGAGCTGCATTACATGGTTTTAGCTAAGTGGATAGTTTTCTTGGTGAATGATGATGTACTGAGATTGATTCTGCGTGAGGGTATTTGAGGGGAGACAATCGTATGGAAATCTCCATGAGAATTTACTATCGTTGAGATATCATTTCCGCACATCTGATAAAAATTTATTTAATTATCTGTATCGAAACAAAGTAATCTCATTCCGAAAGTAGAGGAAAAAACAAATCAATACTCTGAAACAAACAGAAACTGAATAGAGGAAATAAATAAGTAATAGAAATAAACTTCAAAATCATTTTCGTTTGGGATACCTCTCCTTCCTAGCATTTACTTTCTATCTCTCTTTATAGGTTTGGTCTTGCACGTTTTTTTTGATGCTTTTCTTCTTTCTAAAATTACACAACCTGTACTTTTTGTAAAAACGAGATCCATCAGTTGGCGCGGTTTTCTAGTTTTAGATAGGAGTCAGATGGGTACTTGTTCGTGAAGTTATGCTACTTAGTGAAAATATTCGGTCTCTGTTCAAAAGTGAAGTGGAAATAGGCTCAGAGAAAATGTCACTTTTAGCCCAACCGACTTTGATGTTTCCTTCTGACCATCCTGCGCCAAATAGGCTATTTTCGTATTCAACGATTTCCTGATCTATTTGTGAGATGTTGCCGTGCAGTTCTGTACTCTAATCAAGCAGTTTTTGCAGTTTTCTGCGGATTTAGGACTTGGTCTCCATGTTCCAGTTTATAAAAATATAGTTTTCTTAGTTTAAAAGAGCTCTAAGAGTACATAGATAGTTTAGAAAGAGTCAAAATTTATGTAAATCATTTACCAACCGTTAAATTCTAAACTTCAAAACACATTGTTTCAATCTTGGCTAAAAAGGGAGTTAAGGGTGGTTTAATGCTGTTGGAGAGTTAAGTTTCTATAATAATTATAATTTAGGCAAGCTGTCTAGCCTTTTCTCGATACTAAAACGCCCATCATGGATTGCCCAAAAGTATATGATACCGAACTCACTCATAGAAACCACTCTATGCTTCTCCAGTTTTTGGACAGGAGGCACAAATCGTCCTCCGCAGATACTGTCTCCGTCTACACTTAAGACTTGGAATCTGTGGAAAACAAACCCACTCGTCTCTGTCCCGACTTCTTCTTCACGTTCGTCTCCTATGAGATTGGAAATCACGTCGAGTACAACGTGGTTCTTAACGAAAAATACAAAATTCTAGGCAGAACAATCATCAACCAATATAATTTCAAAACTAGATACTCGATGCTCTAGGTTTTGGATGGTAAACTGGGAGGAATGGGCCTGCCGGGAAAGAAAATCTTTGGTAACAAAAGTCCTTCTTTCATTGAGAAAAGAAAATCAGAATTGTAAGTTTACCTAAACCGAGTTGCACGAAGCCGTAAGCCTGAGTTTTATAAATTGGTAAAGCAGATCAAAGACAACGAGTTCAATATTTCCTTGAAGGAGAAGTTCAGCATTGAATGATTGAAATCAAACTTTTGATTGAATTATCGAAGCAAACTGTCAAGATTTAAAAACTAAAATTAACTGTATTTGCTTTTAACATCTGTAAGAGTATTTGTATTATTAAAGTATAAACGCCTTGAACTTTGAAACTCCAAGAAGAAGTCCTTCGTAACGAATTTGATTTAAATTTGATTAAGGCTGTTTCGGCTATTTTGGAAGATTCTAGAACTATTTTTTCAAATCATTAGTCTAGAATTCCATCAGTTTACGATTTATTATAATTAACAGCAAACACTTTCTTTAGTATTTCAAGAGAGCTTAGAGTGTCTTAATTTACTATATAGTTGTGAGGAGGATGATTAAGTCAGATGGGTCGTGTAGATCAATGGTAGATCGCAAGATTACGGGTCTTGAGGTTGCGGGTTCAAGTCCCGTCACGATCACTTTTTTTACTTCCCTCGAAAACAACCCTCCTGAATCAAAACTCTTATTTTAACATATTGAATTTCAGTGATATTTCAGCTTATTTATTTATTGGATATGTAACACCTCAATATTATAATCCATTTTTTAAATTACAAAGTCGAGAATTTGATACTTCTAAAATATATAGTTTTTCAAAGATAAAAGAGAATTGACCTTTGTGGCTGGCTGTAGAAGGTTTGGCTAAAGATATTTTGAAAAAAAATATTTATTTTGAATGCTGGATTTCATATTTCAAGTTTGCCATACAAAGTAAATTCAAAATCTACTCCAAAGCATTCTCTAACTTGTTCAAATAATGAAATGCCCTCAGTAAAGGATCTCACTATTTTTAAGTGATAAGAAATAGTTTTACTTTTACTTTCCCAATCTAGATGGTACGCTTGCTCAAAATATCCTTTTCTACATTATCCTTGTAGAAGAGGTAGATCTAAGCGAATAAACTTTGGAAAAAGTAAAATCGAAAATCGAATGTTCATAAATTTCGAAGTTATCTAATAAAAGATAATTTCTATTTGTATAGACAATATCTCTTATTAAATTTGTTCTAATTTTTTATTTAAGGAATAAAAATGTAGTGCACTAAAATAGAGAACAACTCTTTTCATTGTAGCTAAAATACCTCTGTTTATGTCAACAATGCCCTCAACTAACTGTTTTGCTCAGTCTAGGAGTGTATGCTCAACCTCAAGCAAGCCATCGACATCCCCTAAAATATTCGAAGCTTGATGTAGTTTGTAGAAAATTGGGAATAAGTCAAAGTTATGTCAGAATATATAGTAGACCAGCAGAACCTTCTTCACGGGAAGGATTTGCTTCTCAAAATTTCAGCCATTGAAGAACTCTATACTGCACTTCAAAAGAAGGGAATCAGTACAAATACATTCAAATTAAAAGTAGCAGCCCTGTTGTAATCTCAGGAACGTAATATAACTTCTCAGTTTGCTGTACACTCGAGAATGCCAAAAGTAATGTGGGTCCAGAGTGAAGGTAACTCTAAATCACAGTCTCCGAGGATGAAATCTAAACTTGTCAATTTAGATGAAACCGTAGATATCCAATCGATAATACCAATAACTCAAAATTAGTATGGGTTGAAAAAGGCAGAGTTCAAAAAGAAAGATTGTTGGATAACTAATGACAACTCCATCATCAAATCTTTTAAATCGAATCTTTCATATTAAAAGAAAAAAGACTTTCCTGACCAAAAAAGTATTTCAGTTAACTCACCCAAAAGTTTGCCCAAACTCAGCAAAACCTAAACATAATATATTTGCAATAAATACAAAAGCAAGTTCAGTGTAGATGTAACCAATACGAACAATCACAAAGGAATCGATAAAACCAATCTTAACAAAGCCTCTGAATCGTAACAAATAGATGCAGCATTAGGCAACATATTCAACCGTAATCAAAAAGAAAACATCCTCAAATGCTTCGGAAAACATTACAAGCCTGAAAGGTTGAAACTGGATAGGGCCATCTATACTAGCACAAACAGATCTATAGAAGCTTACAGAAACTATGTTAAGAGCTCAAAATCCAAAGAAAAAAGTGAGTTTTATTCAAAATCAAAAGATAGTAGCAGATCATTGATCAAAAAGCAATATGAGAATCTTAAATCGAAAGAGAAGAAAAGCACAGAAGTTAGTTCCAAATATTTGAGAAGTGCAGATACACCTAACTATGCACATTTCTACTCGCTCAACTAACAAAAACCTACCTTTTAGTACTTAGATACTGAGTTACTGCTCGATAAGTCTGATCAATATTTTGCTGACAAGTCAAATAAGTTCAAAAAAAAGTGCTTGAAAAATAAGAGTTTGCTATACGAGAGCCCCTAGCTAGAGATAGGCTATGTTCATTTTAGAAAAGGAACTTCCCTAGACTTTATTATTTTTATCACTTCGAAAATTCAGCTACAAAGTTTGACTATCAATATTGAAAATAACTAGAATTTGCTTATACAAACTTAGGTTCGGAAATTATAGCATCTTTAAGCAGACAAACAGTACAGCTTCAAAATTTAGACTGTCCTCAAATCTATGCCCTTCAAAAGCCCCAAAATATCGTTGACTCTAAAGCAAAAAAAATCTGCATATAAGTAGTTGATTACTTTTTATCTTCCATGCTCCATCAACAAGTACCTAGATTTCGATAACAAACCATCTTTAAGTGAAATCAATCTGCGAGAATCAAAAAAAAGACTCTTAAGGACATTTGACTTCAAACTTATCAAGAGGCTAACAGGTAGCGAAAACATGAAAAAAATGTTGCCTTTTTTCAGGCCCCTTTCAGTGAAAAATAAACTTCGGACATTTAGAACTCAGTGCAGATTTGAAGCAGCTATCTTTGTGATTGATCTAGTCCAAGAGTAGAAGGATAAATGGTTTCTGGTGGGTTCATCTTCTCACAGACAGACTAAATATTTATAATTCATACTTCACTCCTTCTTTTATATACTGAGTGAATGAGTGTGCAACTTTCCTCATACTATATAATATTATATTTCAAACAATCAAAGTAAAGTGGTAAAATTTGTAAAATCAGAGTTAGAATTAATAATCACGTTATTGTATTTTCCACTATTTTTTTACCACGAGAAATCAAGCATTTTCCTTTTCGATAGAAGTTGAACACAAAGTCTTTCTTTACAGATAAAGTCTGGATCTTGATTGGAGTCTCAGCAACTATTATTTTTGGCAGTTTAATTCTAATACCTTCGAGGGTTTCTTTTTACTACAACCGCTAGCTTGAATAATGGTTGCTTATCCTCTGACGTATTCTTCCTTCATAGTCCTTGGAATTGTAGCGCTTCGATTCCCTAAAAGAGGACAATCTTTAAGTTTATGGGTTATAAGTTGTGTATCTGTTTTCAGGTGAAGGCTAGGTTCTGATTCTTTTGAGTTAGTTGCCTTAGCTCTTGAGATGGTGTTTTTGAAAATGATGATGGGTTAACCTCCACTGCCTGTTCACCATTTGTAAAATATTTTATATAAGTGATAAAGCTCTCCTTTAAAAACTTGGAGAACAGAATCGTTTTTTTTATTGGATTTTTAAGAAAAAGCCAGATCTAGTAAACAATTTATGAATGGTTGTTATTTGTCGTGAAATCTTTATGTTTATTATTTCAAATTTAAACATACACTATTTTCTATCAATTGGACCTTTTTAGTTGCGAAACCAAGTACACCCAAACGGCTCCAAACACAATCAGGATCAAAATGTGTGCAATCATGATCTGTTTGCCAGTACTCAGTACCTTATCCACTTACAAATCAAAGAGGTCACCCTGCTGTTTCGAATCGTCTGCTTTCTTCTGAATCCTCACCAAAGTTTTCTTTATGGTATGCACGTTGCTTTACAATTCATAAAGTTCTGCTGACTCTACTAGAGGTATTTCAGTCTAAGAATGATGATAAATCATCGGATTGAGTTTCTCTCCCATAAAAAGTTACACTTCTATCTGAGGTATCCTCAAATCAATTGCCTGTACGCATAGTTCATAAATTCCATGATAATCCAGATGCTAGCTTGTATGTTTGATAGTGTGTTGGTTATTCATTTTGGTTTGTGAACAATAATACTCTTGATAATGCACAGTTTATTTGGGTACATCTTCGTCGTCTTTAATTTGTATCAAAAATGAGATCCTGCATTATTGATTATCTCGTCTAAGTATGGCAAATTTTGCATCTAGGGTCTAGATAAAAGAGAGTGTACTTTGTCAGGAGAGAGCTCTGCCAAAAAACACCTTTTTGGTGCTTAGTGTGATAGCTATACAAATATCTGCTGGCTTGCGATATAAAGAGTAAACAGGATTATGATCATTTTGGCTTTATTTTGACTCATTAATAAAATAATATGAAAAGGATATACGGCAAACTTACCTTAATTGTTCATAGAGTTTATCTCCGTGTCAAATTTCCCTGCTCGATAAGCCTCCTACTCAGAAAAGGTAACTAATCTCTCACTTAGAAAATTAGGAGTTACGTATTGGACAAGAGGTGCCTTTGAGATTAGGTGAAGCTATATTTTAGGTTAGTACAAACCTAGATATCGAAACAACTTACGATTACAAGCAGTAGAGATTCGATTAGAAAAAAGTATAAATCGAAATATGATAGTTCTTCATCGAAATATACCTCAAAACAATGATTGGTCGCGTGCCAGCAGGAATCGCTTATTTTGATCTTCACCAAATAAAAAGAGGTACTAACTCATTAAAAATCAATATAGAGAGGTGTCCAGACAAAGAAGCAAGTATGTTGATAAATGTTGTTTATGAGGTATGGAACCAAGTCCCAGCTTTTTCTTAATTCGAGGATACAGAACACAGATACTCAGAGAGAAATATGATTTAAGATCTCAATAAAATGCGAGAAAGCCCTGAAGACAGATATTCTTCACTCGTAGAGAAACTACCTTAGAACATTCTACAATAAAATTAATTTATACCACTATTGTCTATTGGAAAGTAAGAAAGTCCTACTAGATCCAACTAAGGACCAGAAAAGTCTCCTTATAAAGTAAATATTAATGAATCCTCATTACTCCACTAGTCCAATAGAGGTAGAAGTTCTACTAAGGATCGAGAATACAAAAACCTACAAAGAAAGTACGAACAGCAAATCGTTTAGCTTAAAGGCATTCTCGCCAAAAGCTAAGTATCAGACAGAAATTTAAGAGAAAATGACCATCTCATCAAGTCACTGAAAGAAAAAAATTAAGACCTCAAGCTCTCTAATGAAAGTTTGGCTAGGAAAATGTAGTTCACTTAAAGCAATTTGAGAGAACAATTGAAAAACATAAGCAACAAACTTACCAACTCCGAAGCATAAAAGCAAAGATTCATATATGAGAAAAATGATATGATTAATCGTTTTGGGGAAAGATAAAGGGCAGTTAGAGAACTACTAAGAGAAAAAGAGAAAATAAATAGTGAGTAAAAATTCAGCAATAGTAAGAAGATCGAAACGATCAGCAATCAGCTTTAATTGTACAAATCTAAAAGCCATTAATTATAGTTAAAAGCTAAGGAACTTCAAAGATAGTTGGAAGTTGATAGGCAAAATCACAATATAAACTAACAAGAGAAAAGAAAACTAAACTAGCTCATCAATTAATTGAAATAGTCACTCATGAACTAAAAAAACGAGAGAAAAAGGCTCTAACAAGAACTAGATTCAAACACAAAGCTTGAGGAATAAAAGAAAAAGTTCAAAAAGAGAATGAACTAACTGGAGTAAGAACTTGCAAAAAAAATTAGAAATCTGGCGACTGCTGAGAATAACTGCCAAAAGCAAATGGTCAAAAATGAATAACTGGAAAATAAACTCAAGTAACAGTAGAGCTCAAATAAGTCTGAAAAGAAATAAAATGAGAAGCTAAAGAAACAAATCGAATAGTTGACAAAATAACTCAAATCATTAAACTAAGCATTCCAATCAAAAAGCTAGGCATAAACTCACTAAAATGCATAATTAAATGATCGGCTCAACAATCAAGAATAAATGATCCGGAAATTATAAAACTCAATGAAAAAATCAGCCAAATAAATTTAAGAGAAAAATGCCCTCCTTCAGAATTTGTAGTAAAAAATTTTAAATTCCAACGATCAACTTAAATAACTCCAAATATACCACTTATAATTGCGTTAAGAACATTTTAAATTAAGAATTCTGAACTCATAGAATGTCAATAACAAATAATAAATAAAAAGTTAGAAACTATAAATAGAAATTCAACTCGAATCTTTTATTAAAGAATTATAAAATAAGGAACTAGAGTTCAAAAGCCAAATTGAGAAAAGACAAGCCTAAAAAGCAGATTTGGAAACAAAAGTAAGATAATTAGAGTAAAAGCTATCACAATCAAATGGAGAATCAACCTTTCAAATATAAACTTTCAATTCTAAAGTTTAATAGTTAACTAGATAAGTCTAAAAGAGGTCTGAAGAATTGTAAACATTAGAAAAATATGCAAAAAAGTTGTCGGCATAAAATAAAAATGGAACGGCGTAGATACAAAGACTTTAAGAAATCATAAGTACTTTTTAGGGATAAATTCAAAAATTAGGCGATCATAATCAATAGCTTTTAAAAAGTATTTAAGAATTGTAAGTACATCTTAACGAAGTTCAGCAATATGGAGAAGGCAATTAGGAATAATTGTATAAAAAAACATAAAAAATTAAGAACTTGCAGAATTAACTCGAATAGCTACAGAAACTCAACAATCAATACCTTACAGATATTGAAGAAAAAAGTAATTAAATTCACTGCTTGTCAGATGCATTGGACAGCTAGCAAGAGAGAAATCGCAAACTGTATAAAGATTCGAGTTCGCACATTGCAGAATTGAAGTAAGACCATAAATTATTGGTAAACAATAATCAAACTTTGCATTAGCAACTAGAACAGACTGAGTAAGCCTATAAACAAATATCAAACGACTTGGAATCCACTCACAGAAAGTTAGAGTAGCAAATCAAAATAAATTCTGGTCTTGTAAGTCAAATGGCAACTATGGAGTAAAACTTCCACTAATAAAAAGAAAGTTTGCTCAAAAATAGTTCATCTGAAGGAAATAAACTACTACATTAAATGCAATAATTATAATAAAAATTACACAATAAAGAAGTCTAGTTCACAACACAAACTGCTTTACTCAAGTAAGCAATACAAATTTCGGAATAGCACTATGAAAATTTGACTCAATAACACCAAAGCTTTAAGGAAAAAAGTGAGTTTTAGATTTCCAGACTCAACAGAAATTTAACTGAAGTTACAAATACTAAGTTACAGCTATAGGAAAAACTAGCTAAACTAAGCAAGGCGGGAGAAATGAAAGAAAAAACTTATCAAGTCTAGACCGAATACATTAAACCTATCAGATAAAATCTCATCCTCCTTAAAGGTTACATGAATGAGTATTCTCGAGTAGGAGATCAATTCGAGGCCAATAAGAACAAACTTCTGAAAATGGCAACAGTTAAAATAGAACAATACACTGACAGGAACGTAGCTGAGAAAGTAAAAGAAGTAAGTTCATCTTTCCAAAGACTGAAAGCAAGTATCTTAGGAAACGGTTAGCTGGGTGAGTAGCAGAAATTGAAATTGAGTGAGTAGTTTAAGAAGGTTCAATTTAGTTTAGACCGAGCGTTGAGGGGAGATCGCTGAAGATGATCGTTTTGATAACATTATTTCGCCTTATAATTTCGAAAAGTATCAGTCGATTTTTTGTTCGATTTCCGAATTCCAATAAAAATTATGATGAAAATTCCAATTTCAAAATATTATCAAATTCATCGCAAACTATCAGAAGGTCAAACTGTATTGTCTGGAGACATTCAGGACTAGTGGATCAATTTTTGAAGTAGAAATTTGAATTTAAATTTTGCACACAAAATAACATTCAAAGATAGTCATATTTACTCAAAAGAAGAGGTCTACGGCGTCTTGCAAAAAGAGTGAGGTGTTTTGATATGGGTGAGTTTTCGTTTTCGTTTTTTATGCTTCGAAATTTCGAATCTTAATTAATTTTCTATAATAATTTCGAAATGCAGAAGTAGTACAAAAGTGGAAATTTTGTTCAAAAACTTTAGGATCTCCTTCAAGTATCTATCATAACATCCAGAATGAAACCTATGCTGATATTATTACTTGGGATTCCAACAAGACAAGCATAGATGTGCTCGATATTCGCAGAATGGAAACTTAAATCATTCCCAAATACTTCAGACAGCAAAAGTTTGAAAGCTTTGTACGCCAACTCAATCTTTACGGCTTTAGGAAGATCAAATTCCAAGGAAGACATAGATTTACCCATCCTCTCTTACTTAATGGATAGCAGTATAAAATATATCACATAGACTCACTTCCATTACTTCATTCAAATGTCCCAAAAGTACCAAAGGAAGCAAGTAAACTGTTGAAAGTCCTTGCTCGTACTTTTATATTACAGATGAAAGACCAAATAGCCATGTTCTTTTTAATTCGAGGGAAATCGCAAAATAGCAACAACCTTTAAATTAAAGATCAGATAATTTGCTGAGAAGAGACACTACAAACATGCAAAGAGTTACAGGTAACACAATAATGATAATTCCTGCAAATTACTTTTAGTTTTGGAGCTACATGCAGTTGATAGGAGCTCAAAATCTTACGAATTTTGCTTCTGTAGGCCCAGTTATATCTCAATAGTGAGGGAAAAATACCACTCAAGCATTTTTTATTTAATTTTGTTTTTATCTGAAGATAGTTTCTAGAATGATATACTCCAAAGAGACTAAAGAGTCTCGGTATAAATAATAATTAATGTTTTAAAATAGGCTATTCTATCATTAGATAAACTTTTTAAGTTTGGCTTTGCTTGCTTTTTCGATGTCCAACTCACTTGTATGTATCCTTCTGGATCTGCTTGACTTCTTAGATAGATGATCGTTTTAGACAGAAATTACTTGGTAGGTACTTGAAGAATCAAACTCTGAATCTTATAATTACAAACGAGAAAATGTTTAAATCTTTTAAGTGAACTTAATTGAATTGTTCTCTCTCAAAATCCAAGGTGCCTAAGGTTTCCTCTCAACATTCATGACGCTTAGTTTTGAAATCAACTCCACATTAAATTTAGGAAAGATCTCTGGAGGCTACACTTTTGGAAAAGGTATACACAATTTAACTTCATTGGGTCTATCATCAACATTTTTCGATTTCATTTTCAGTTTGATTTTTGGGATAAAATTTGACAATTTGTTTCTGTTTGGAAATACTTCCTACTTTTTCAGAATCTAGATCTCCTGATTCACGAATTTTTTGAAGTGCAAGAAATCGGGATAGTAAGACTGGTCAAAAGGAATTTGAATTTGCTATAAAATCTTTTTTGCTTCGGATAAATCATCACTATTGAGTTTGCAGATAACAATATTGTATCTCATCTGATTTGCAAATGTCTCTAAATCTTTTTTATTTTAGATAATCGCAATCTCATCTTACTCATCTGTAACTATCAATTATTTCTCTTTCTCTTTAATTGAGATCAAAAATGGCTCCACTGCTTATTCATATTTTTCCTACAAAATGAGACAGGTTGCTTTAAGGACGAAAAAATCGGTGATTTTAAAAATTTTTCCTACTTTTGAAAAATATCCAAATAGTTTCTCCAATTTTACACGAGCCGCCCCTGATTACACCTTAATTAAATCAAACTTACATTTTTTATCATTAAATCGAGTATTTTAATAACCTCAATATCGAATTTCAACTCTTCACTCGCCTTTATCTCGTTACTAACACTCATTGACTAAATTGCTTCTTTGAATTTGCCCGTTAAAAAGTAGCTCTTCCCTTCAGTCAAAAACATATCATAATTTTAAATACATTTGGGGATGGTTTGATGATGGAAGGCCGTGAGGGAATCCTAGAAAGCTCCATTTTCAAAAAGCAATTGACCTGCATACTTGTGGACTTCAGGATCATCTGGTTTCAAAGCTAGCTACGATAGATTATTACTTACATATATATTCTTGTAAATCTTTAAAAGCATCATTTCCTTCTCCTTCAATTTGCAAACACTTAGATCTCAATAAAAAACACTCAGGTTTTGTATTACCTGAAAGATTTATAGCTGCAGTTAAGTCTCCTATTGCCTCTTTGAAACTATGAATACATGCCATTAATATGCCCCTTATGTAATAGTATCTCCAATAATGATCTTATGATCTCTAGATGCTAATGTCAATACTAATGAGAGCTTCTTTCCATTCTTCGAGGTAACCATGAAGGAGGCTAGAAAAGTAGTACAAACTAGCAGCTGTATTGTTGCAGGTTTTGCCTACTATTTTTTTACAAGTCCAAAATTCACCTTTGGCTTTTTAAATGATTTATAGTTTTTAAATTTAATCTTGTTAGTTATGAAGCAGTTGCAAATAGTTCAAAGCTAGGCTAAAAGGAGGTTACAATTTGTTTTCATACATAGCTTTTGCTTTGTTGAAATGTGACTCTGCCTCTTTGAATTTTCTATCACAATGGCTGATAATTCCTAAACACATCTCATAGTTGTAAGAAAGGCCAAGTTCAAAATAATGAGTAACTCCTATTTCTCTCTGAAGTTAGATGAACCTCTTAGCAGAGTGAAATTCTGAAATACTGTAGTAAGCATAGCTCAAAAACATGAGAAAAATCTTTCTGATTTATTTCAAAAACTAATCCTCTATCTCTTGGAATTACACTTTCTGAAATTATAATGGACTCCTGTTACTAAATTGACTGGGTGGATCTAAATTGAAGCCTAACTATTTTTGGATTGAAAAGAGAATATTGATAGCCTAGTTGTAATTTCTTCTCATAAGATTGATGACTCCCTCGATGAATCTTTTGATAACAAACAGCTATGGTGCTTCTTATAATCTTTAACTAATATGAAATGCTTCATAAAGGTCTCTTTCTTCGATTTTGATCATTAAGAGTATTCTATTGAACTTATGAGATAAAGCTTAATGTTAGCAGCATTTGAGCCCTTCATCTATGAGAATCAGTGCTTTCGAAAACTTTTCTGCTTTAAAATATTAGTACTGAGCTTATAGTTGGCATAAGTAAAATTGTAATAGAGTTACTCTCTTTCTTTTGCATCCTTTAGATTCCCGATTCTGTTTTAGAACAGTTCAAAGAGTTAAGTTACTTTTTGAAACTGCTGCAATTTGACATGTATTTTGATTTTCCTCAACAAATAATTAGCTAAAATATTTTTGGTACGGGTTATAATCTAGTAGCATTATAGAGCTTCATTAAGTTTGTTAAGTTCCTAGTAGCAGATAGCCACATTTCCGAGAGAATCAACATTTTTAGTAAACTAGTAAGCTTTAACATAGCTATCAATGGCTTCCTTCCATTTTTTCATTTTCATATAGACTTTACCCTACAAATCATAACTTTCAGACTCATCAGGAAATCTTTAATGGCATTGCTTAAGCTGTATCTAAATAGAGTTACATATGCTAAGCTTTTAGAGTACTCGAATGTTTTGAAGTAGCACACAGCTTTAATTTTGTAACATTCTGCGGAATAACTAGGATTTAAATTTATAATCTGTTCAGTAAAGTAATGCACTTTCGATTTGTCCTCAAGATGATACCAGTTCACAGCTGATAAATACAATCCTTCAACGTTTTAGGGTTTGTTTTTTAACACTGATTTTAACAATAGCAACGATTTTCGGTATTACCGATTGTTGAGAAGCTACTTTGCACTATCTAGCACTTCATCTTCTGATTTTTTATCAGCTTGGCTCGAAGTGTTTCTTTAAATTTTTAAATGCGAGTACCTCCTTCGATCGGAGTCGTTGGAAGACTCCCTTTCAAGTGACTTTTTTTATTTGGCTAGATTGACTGAATGAAAATTTAATAATCTATCGCCTTCTTTATTTTTATTCCTCTTTGCATAAGGACTAAGTTCTTGTCTGGACTTTAACTCGATACTCTGCTTAGTATTTTGTTTTAAGTGATTACTCTCTTAATTTTTTATATTTTCCTCAGATCGGTTCAAACTTTTGCTTTTGATTTTATTGTGCTTCTAGAGTGAACTAATCTGCAAGATCTTTTGCCAATTGGAAGGTGATCTTGATATTTTTTAACGATAATTCGAGAAGTTTAGTTGTTTCGGTTGCTTATCTTTGTACTAACCTATCGCAAGTTCTTGAATTCTGTGGGAAAAGTTTGTATTTTGGATGTTTGAGGTTTATCGATGGGTCTGAGGCATGTCTATGATTTTGAGTATCTTTGATGGATTCTTTTTAGTGATTCTTAAGTTTTTCATATCGAATATAAATTAATAATCTTAACAATCCATTAAATTCAATCACAGAATGGCTTACTCCAAATCTTCATCCCACTTTAAGTTCTACAAATTTAAGAATAGCTCTAACAACTTGGGCTGATTTGTAAACTAAAACAAATCTTTTTAACTGAGATATTTCTAAATCGCCCTCAGCTCCTACTCAGTCTCTGGTTTTCTTTGGCGAGCAATACATTTTCTTTTGGAACTCAAGGCTTCAACCTTTAATGTATTAGTAATGGCAGTCTAAAAGGCCTCACTATAGAGCTCTAATGCTAAATCATACTAAAATTAATTTTAGAAAAGTTTCCCCCAATTCAATAGCTCCTACGCTCTTTTACCATTTTTTAAATTCCAGCATTACTGTTTGGATAGTTTGTGTGCTTTTCTAAACATTTTCAGATACATATAGATTTCAGCTGCTTTCTGAGGAAGGCATAGAATAATGAGAAGCTTTGCTATTTTCTACTCGATCTAATAAAGATTAAAGAGGTTACTATTTTTAACTTGAGGCAATTAGTGAATCCTTCTCGCCACAGTGGCGTAGGCTTGGACAGCTTAAACTATCCTCGACTCGTCGTATATGTAATTGCAGGCAATTTCTGAGGCTTTAAGCTGGAGCACATGACACTCAATATACTAGAGATCATCATTTTTTGTATTTCCTCTGTAAGTTTAGATCATGTAAATCAGAATATCATAATAAAGTATCTCTTCATTTGTTCTGATTAACTTTTTGTTTTCGACTATGAAGTTGATGATTTTGTTTTCTTTCAAAGTCAATCTTTTATAAAATGTTTTGAATTAGTCTACAAACGGAGTAGCTTCACCCAAAATACGGTGTATTTTTTATATTTGATTAAAGACAAAGGATAGAAAGTTGTAATAGTTTTGCATGTCTTCATAGATTGATATTCCTATCAGACTATTTCTATATTCATCACTGTTTATTTTTATCTGTGATTAATTCAATAAACTAGTCGAGCTAATCGATAAAGTTGATTATCTTTTCCTTTTAATATTGTCAAATAAATTGGCAATCAGACTAAACGTATTCTTTAATCCTTCCTTCCAATTTTACAATCTCTTTTCAATATCAAATTTGGACTAGACGTCCTTTTTTAAGATTGACTGATTGAGATTATGAAAACAGTGGATAAAAACCATATTATTTAAAACTGCGGGTATCTTTAATGGCTGAAAATCTGTTTTTTTTACTGTTTCTTTCTTATCAGCAGTCTTAGAAGTATTCTCTCCTGCATTTTTCTTCTCAGCAGTGTCTGAAGTATTTTTTCCTATTTCTTTCTTATCAGCAGTATAAAACACAGTTTTTTTAGTATAGTAATTTTCCAAGTCTGAGGCTTTAGGCGGTTTAACCTCTGCTATTTTATATTGTTGGTGTATTGATTTAAATTTAGTCTATTGATGAGCATCATAATTATCTTGAAAGCTTCGACTGACGATTTAAAAGATCTGAGCGATTGGCTAAACCACACTTTTGGCAGTTTTCTTCAAGTTATTATTAAATTATTAAACACAAATTTGAAAGCTTTAACTTTCAGAGTTTCTCAACTAAGAGAAAAGGACAAATTTGGCTTTATTTTTTTAAGTCAAATACTTTTATTCCCAAACTGTGAGCAACTTCGAAGTGAATTTATTCTAAGAGTCGTATGAAAATATTCCACAACAATTTTAACTATTAAGCAATTTTTTGAATTATTCTGATTTTGATTTAGCTTATTCTTTGTCAGAGTTATCATCCTCTTCCTCACAAGCAAAACGGTTGTGGAATACTAGCAACCGAGGCTTGAGATGGCCATCGGAAACTATCTTTTTCAAAACGGTAAACACTTTTTTAGTCTCTTTCGCAATATTTTAATCGTAGCTCAGAATGCCCACTATGCTTACTTTTTTGGTTTTTTCTAAGAAGGATTCTCTTAAATCTTCTATTTTTAAAAAGACATCAAATATTTTTTTTATTTTTTATTTTTTGGCTTCATCTTCCTTTAACAATTCTAATTTGAATTGTTTCTAATTTTTGGAAGTCTTTTCCTTATTTTAGTAGAATTTTTCATACTTCATTTGTTTCTAACGTTCTATATCTGCTCTTTTTTCATTATCTATCAAATCAATCAGCTATTTGTTAACTGGCAAAATTACGACTCTTTGGTTGCCTGCTGTAAAGCAATGGAGATCGTATTCACTCGCTTCTTATACATTGAATCTCGAATGTTTTATGAGATCGTCTTCACTTGATAGTTTGTAAGTTGTTGGCTTGTCACTATCTCTTTTAACTTTAATCTTAAGGCTTGTGTTTAGAAGATAATTAGCAAAAGTGTATAGATTGTTGAGGAGGGCCTTTTATTTTTTACCATTCTTACTATTTTAATTTTTAGACTGATAGACGTAGTAGATAAAGATGGTTTTTTCGACTGATTAGAGGGGCTGCATCAAATTGTAGTTTGAGATCATATTAAAGTATTGTGATACCTATGGACTGGAATCATTGCTATTGCTTTTGCTGCTTTAAGTTTTCATACTTTTTATTATAATAACTCTTCCAAGAAAAATAATAAATCTTATAAACATAATGGAAAGAAAAAGCTAGGCTTATAATTTCCAAAGATAAGGTGAACTGTGGATTTAATTGTTCAAAATACAACAACCTTCGATAATTGGCTCCAGAATCTGTATATATTTAGTGATATCCACTCATCTATTCCTTATTTTGTATTCATAAATGCAATAAATTTTATTGCAATTAAAATCATTACTTCAGTATTCCTATGTCATTCCAGAACTAAATCTACGAAGACGGGTAAGCCAACTCCTAACTTAGAAGTATTAATATCACCGTCATCCCTTCCTTTGGACATATCGTCAACGTCTCAGAACAAGATAAACTTACCACTGTTAGTTCTTACCTATCTAGATCAGAGAAGTTTAACAATGGAGATCTAAAAAGGGAACTTTACACACAATGCCAAAGGATTTTGATCCCACTAGATACGCCTCTTTTTCAGTGAAAGAAGTTGTGGAAGAGCCAGTAGCACATGAGGTCATTCATGATTACGCCGAAAAATCAAGATTGAGCAGAAGATTGGGATTTTGATATAATTTCCCTTCATCATTATATACTCATCATATCCAATTATTTACTTTTTGTATTTAGGTTGACTCTTGCCTTTGAGATGTTATAAAGTAAATCAATTTTAAATTAAGATGTAGTCTTCAAAAAACTAGTGTTCTGATCTACTTGCACTCTTCAACAAGAAAAAATAGTTTTCTTCAGAGCCATAAGAAACCAAACTTATTGACCAGTTCATCAACAAGTATAAAGATCTAGCCTTCCCCAAAGAAGTTTCAGAACTCATCAAAATCATACAAGAAATCATACAGACAAAAAACGGACAACTGCAATACAAACCACTACAACTGCTTAGATTTTGTACCAAACCTCCAGAATATAGAAGCTTACTCTCCTAACAATTTCTTTACAAAATCAACGAACTCATGCCTGAGGTCACCAACTCACCTCCCATTTTGATCTAGATTCTTGCTTTACATTCAAGATACGTTTAGATCAATCCTAAACTGATCACGCACGAGATGTTCTGTAAAATAATGGATTTATTAGCAATGAACAACTCTGAAGCAACTAAAGTCATACTATAAATAACGCGCAAGCTGATTTCGAAGGGAATAAACAAAGTGTTTGAAGAGGTGTGGTATGTAGGGAGACTAATTTTTGCACTATAGAGACTGGAGCCTATTTATAAACTAACTCTAATAAATATAATAAAAGATCTGCTTTAAAATCCACAATTCAATGAAATTTTCAGGAGAATCAATGGAGTCATTACTTTAATTAACGAGCTCAAAAGGAATCAATCCAGCTTCAAACTGAAAATTTCATTATTAAGTTGTATTTATACTTTACTTACCACTACTAAAACTGAAGTTATTTATGATTTCAAAGTCAACAACTTCCTCAATCTGATCAATCTTAAGCTAAAGGAACCTTTAGATTACAAATAGATGATCTACAATATAAAGATACTCACTCATCTCATGTTAGATAACGATATGAGCAGCAAATACATTGAAGAAGGCTTTTAAGACGCCATTTGCTTACTTGTTAGAGCGCATCCTTCAAACTGTCATATGATCAAGTTCGATGACATTTAAGAGCAGTTTTAAGTGCAAGCCTTTGACTAATTTAGAGTTCTCCTCTTTAGATTACTTCGTTATGTCTGTTCTTTATAAAAGAATAGAAAGATATTTAAAAGAATATTTCCTCCTGAGCTTTTGATCCCTTTTCTAGATGTTGGTCACTTTGTTAAACCTCCCTAAGCATACCTTAAAACTCTCAAGGTATTCAATGAACTTGATACTTCTAAAGTGTAAGCAATCTAAGATGAATTTTAGAAGATAGGCAAGATTATGAAAAATAAAAATTTTAAATTAGAAGTCGTAGGAAACTACAACCTTCTCTAGTAACTTGGACAGGGTGCTTTTGGTTGTGTTTATTTAGCTAAAAAAGGCATCAACTAGTATGCTCTCAAGAAAATAAAGCTCGATTAAATCAGAAAGAAAGGAAAGGATAAAGAAAAATAGGGTTAATTCGGCGATTACTTTCGATAAGTTAAAATTTATAAAGAACTCAAACATCCAAATATCATCAAATTCTACTAGTCCTTCATCTAAGATGACTATCTTTACATCGTAATGGAAGTTGTAAAAGGATGCAATCTATCCGAACTCATAAAAAACCAAAATGAAAAAGGAGTCTATTTTGAGGAAGAAACAGTATGGAGATTTTTGATTTCACTATTATCAGTCCTCAGATACCTTCATTTCGATAAGAAGATTATTCACCGAGATCTCAATCCCTCTAACATAATGATCGATAGCAAAAACAACCTAAAAGTAGCTGATTTTGGACTTGCTAAAGGTATTTCTCAATCTTTGCAAATGAATAATTCTTTCGTTGGTACTCTTGCTTACTCATGCCCTCAAATTGTTTAGAACTAAGCTTACAGTGAGAAGGCAGATATTTGGAGTTTAGGATGTATCATATACGAAATTATGGCATTGAAATCACCCTTTTCTGGCAACAATCCACTTGTGATTGCCAAAAATATAGTTTCCAATGAGCTTCCCTTAGAAATTCCAACACAATACTCTGAAGATCTACAAAATATTGTTCGATTGTGCCTCAGAAAAGATGAATAATCACGACCTAACTCAAAATAATTGCTAAAACTAACAGTAGACAAACTTACTATTTTCATGGACTAACTGAAGTAGAAAGAATCTCTGCTCAGTGATGAAATCGTGATAATGAATAAGAAAATCAATGCCAATAACAACTTTGCAGGTACTCACACAAGAGTCTTTGGCACAAGTTCTTATAATCCTGTTCAGGGTTTGAATCAAGTTGAGTAGCAGCTGAGACAGACTCAATTAGTTAAAATGGACAGTGATGTGCTGAGTAAAATTGGAGAGGATCCTATAAGTAAATTCATTGACGTAGTAAAGAAACTTTCTCTAATTGCTAGTACGCAGTCTACATTGAAGAAAAACTTTAAAAAGTATGTAGTTGATAGTTTTTACAACAAAGTGTTCATCAGTGACGACATAAAGGGTAATGACGTAAAAATCTAACTGCAGAAATTGATCCATCTTTCGAAAGAATAGATAGTTTTTCTGGGAGTGAAATTCGAATTCAAGCAAAACCACATCAAGAGTATTACCTACTAGATGCTTTACTTCTATATCTAGGAGTTATATTAGTTGATAAAAAAAAGTTGATATTTAACAGACTGTAATTCTGCTGCAACCATATTCCCATTATATATTTTTATTGTATTTTCAAGCAAAAAAAAAATGATTATATCCAATCAAGGCTGCCCCTATTGTTCACTCTTATTTTTTTAGACTACCCTATTGACTGAAGTTTCTTGGTTTTAGGATTTAAGAGATTGAAATTGATTACTGGCCTTTCAAATTAATATAGAATTTCTATTGACTTTTATTTCTAAAGAACCCCATCATGAAAAAATCTACTCCCAATAACACAACCACGAAACAATCCACTCTCAATCTTTAAGACAAACGTAAACATCGCACGGTCTCAAATTTTCTCAAGAAAACCTACTAACTACTCAACGTAATACATATCTAATTCAGAATACGGAAAACCATAGTTCAATCAGATGGGCACCTTCAGGCATCGGTTTTATCATCCTAAACTAAGATCTTTTCTCTAAAACTGTGCTTCCCAAATATTTCAAACATAGCAACTACTCTTCTTTTGTTAGGCAAGTACTCTTAGATTTAGATAGCTTAATATGTATAACTTTCACAAAATACGAGAAAACACCCACTAGAGCTACTTTCACCACTAACACTTCAACATCGATAACAAAGATGCTTTGGCCTAGATCAAGAGAAAACCTGAGAAAAAAAAGAAAAAGAATAACGAATCAGACTAAGAAAACAGTTAACCAGAGTCAATCTCCAAGATCAAAAAGGCACATAAAATTGTTAAACCTATCATCACTCAAACCAAAATCACCATCTTATGTAACAAAGAAGTTGTTAACAGTTACAAAAAGGTAGAGTCTTAAAAAAATACACAAGGTCCATTTTAAGAGGAGAGAAACTATTCCATAGTTAGATTACCGAGAAGTGAGAGTTCCGATCAATTATCAATGGAAGTGGAATAAGATTAGCAGAAAAGTGAAAGACATTTGCCTGGAGTACCTACAAAATAATTGATAAACGCAAGTAAGAATAATATTTTGCCCTTGAATATGAGCGTTTAGAATGTACAGACCTCAATTATGAGCATCTTTTACTGATTCTCGAGTGATATTAAGCATTGTTATCTTGTTTTAGACAATTACTAGTTGTAGGTCGTTGTGTCTTAGGTCAGTGGTTGTTGGCATTTGTAGCAATAAAGTTTAGAATGTTATAGTTGTTATCGAAGAATGCTGACTTATTTTTCAAGATTGTGCACATACTATTTATGCGTATCTCTGGAACGTTGGGCAGCTTCTCTATTTTTTTATTTCTGTATCCTGGCTTTTTACTCTTTGGTTAGCTTATTCGACTTATCTTGTTGGTGATGTGAGTTGTTCTTATCTTTATGGATGGGTTTTTTCTTGATGTTGTTGTTTTTGTGTTATAAGGTTTGGGTTTGTTCTGGTTGAGAGTGTGTTTCTGTTTATCCTATCATTGATAATATATAGTTGGAGGTAAGCTATTTAATTTATAATAATTTGCCACGTCAGCAATCAATCGACATAATCACCCTTTGTAGTTTATATAAAATTTACTTAATATTCGCGAGTTATTGTTTTACTCACAAGTTGATATCAAAATAATAGCCTGAGGATACTTTTTAATAAACCAAACCATTTTTATTCGAGACGAAATTTTGTGAAATCTGTCGACAAAAATATCGATCATGAGCTATAAAAATAAAACAAAATTTGGAATGTTTTCAAGCATTTATAGTTATGATTGTTCATCATAGATTTATAACTTATTAACATGTAGAAAACCCTTTTTCATCTACAAAACTAAAAAAGTAAAACCACTCACATCAAAAGATACTCAGATCACGATCTTAGAGTCGGAAAAATAGATAATCTCCTCCTCACACAAGCCTCACTCCTCTACAAAGGTCCAGCATTCTCACAACAAAAATTTAAAAGCATCAAATCGAAACTACCCATCATCACCCAATCCAATTTCAACAGTACACAGTCAGCATTCAATTCTCATGGTAGAGTGGGTAAAATGGGTGAGCATTTATCAGATTTGTAGAGGGGTATCCGCCTTCTAAAAGAAGATTTTGAGGTATATAGAGCTAATGTAGTAAACCAGACTATAATTGACATCCCAGAAGCAAGGTCTCAATGACAAGTTGTAGAAAACACAGCTAGCTTTACAGAATAAAGTGAAAAGGATGTAGGAAATGATAGCTTATACAATAAGAGAAGCAGGAGAGAGAACTCTTCGTCTGAATAAAGATTGTTTGATTCTTAAATCGTATAACAGGTAGATTGGTGAGCGGATAGGTGTTTTGAAGGAGAAGATGAGGGCGTTGTAGAGCAGTATGGGTATTTACACGGGAGAAGACAAGTATTTGGCTTGATTAATAACTTTACTTGTGAATAATTGTGTGGATAAAAGCAATGAATAAATCGATTTTAATATCTTTGATTTAATATAAAACTGAAAATGGTAAAATTTTGA